>Ga0256843_1000257_pt1 | contig 45284 bp, 42 predicted proteins | sample AlvinellametaG_FD_191572 | JGI IMG/M metagenome (GOLD analysis project Ga0256843, IMG submission 191572) | Pompeii worm associated microbial communities from hydrothermal vent at the East Pacific Rise, Pacific Ocean - Alvinella | ecosystem: Host-associated > Annelida > Integument > Unclassified ...
GCAACTTATCTCTCAACACTTTGGTGGTTCAGTAATTCCAGCTGATCATCATGAATATGGAAAAGCAAAATTAAACTTTGTAAAAGATAATCCGATTTTCAAAGACACAACTGATGGACAAATAGTTTGGATGAGTCATGGAGACAGAGTAGAAAATATACCTGAAGGTTTTGAAAAAATCGGTGTTAGTGAAAATTCACCATATGCAGCTATTGCAAATTTGGAAAAAAATATCTATGCATTTCAATTTCATCCAGAGGTTTACCACTCTGTTGAAGGTTCTAAACTACTTAAAAACTTTGCAAAATATATTTGTGGTTGTGAATCAACTTGGAATATGGGTGGATTTGCAAAAGAGCAAATTAAAAAGATACAAGAGCAAGTAGGTGATAAAAAAGTTTTATGTGGTGTTAGTGGTGGAGTTGACAGCTCAGTTGTAGCTACACTTTTAGCTGAAGCTATTGGAGATCAAGTAATCCCTGTATTTGTAGATAATGGACTTTTAAGAGCAAATGAGAGAGAACAAGTTGAAGCTATGTTTAAAACAAGAGGGATAAATCTGATTACTGTTGATGCTAGTGAAGAGTTTTTATCAAAATTAGCAGGAGTTAGTGATCCTGAAACAAAAAGAAAAATTATTGGTGAAACATTTATTGAGGTATTTGACAAAGAGGCAAAAAAACATGATGGGATTGAGTTTTTAGCTCAAGGTACACTTTACACTGATGTTATTGAATCTGTTAGTGTAAAAGGTCCTAGTAAGACTATTAAATCTCATCATAATGTTGGAGGGTTGCCTGATTGGATGACTTTTGAGCTTATTGAGCCATTAAGAGAGATATTTAAAGATGAAGTTAGACTTCTTGGGCTTGAGCTTGGTCTTCCAAAAGATATGATTGGACGACACCCTTTCCCTGGTCCTGGACTTGCTATTAGAGTTATGGGTGATGTTAATAAACCTGATTTAGAGCTATTAAGAAAAGCTGATGTTATTATGCTTGAGGTGTTACATTCAACTGGATACTATGATAAAACTTGGCAGGCATTTACAGTACTTTTAAATGTAAAATCAGTTGGTGTAATGGGTGATAATAGAACTTATGACAATACTGTATGTGTACGAATAGTAGAAGCTACAGATGGTATGACTGCAACATTTGCACATATACCACATGATATTCTTGAAACTATAAGTAGAAGAATAATAAATGAAGTTGATGGGATAAACAGAGTTGTATATGATATCTCTTCTAAGCCACCAGCAACTATAGAATGGGAATAAAAAATCAAAAATAATCAAAAACACCCTCATCTAAAAATTTCATCAGATATATATAATTTAAAATCTGATGATTTAGGTGATAATCTTCTTTATTATAGTTATCATATTAAACATATAAAATCTGTAATATTAAAAAATGTAGATAAGGAATCGGAACAATATCTTAGTGCATATAATAGTTTTATAGGTGAGGCTTATGAAAATATTGTTTATGAAAGATTGTTAAGATATGCAGCAAATAATGATTATATTACAAAATTTATTCTAAAAGGTCCACATCAAAATAAAAAGCTTGACTTAAAAAAAGGTTTACTTATAGATAGAAATGCGCAAATAGTGTATAAATCTGGTTATAAAGATGTAAATGAATTTGATGGACTTTTTTTTACAAAAGATAGTGTTTATTTTGTAGAATCAACTATAGTAAAATTAACTACAAGTTTAAGAAAAAGACTAAGAAAGAAAAAAGCACTTTTAGAAGTTTTATTTCCAAAATTAAAAGTAAAAGCTTTAATAATACTTTGTGAAGGTGCTACTGGTGTAAGGGTATTTCCTGAGTATTGTACTATATGGCTTACAAAAAATTATGATCCAACACAGCTTTTAGAAAAACTAATAGATAATAAAAATCAAAAAAAAGAGCCATTTATAAAAGTAAAATCAAAGAACTTTATTGAGATAGATTCAGTAGATCATTTTAGATTTAACTATTTTGATACTTTAAGCTGGATATTGAAAAAATCAAGATCAACTCCAAAATTACCAATTAATCTAAATTTTTTTAAAACCAATAGATTACATCAATATTTTGATATTTTTGGAAAGCTTTATATTGGATATATAACTACAAAACAATTAGAAAATTTTATTGGAAAAATTGAAAAAGATATATTGGATGATTGTGTATTTGTTACTATTGAGAAAAAAGATAATGGGGAGTTTTGTCTAGCTTTTTTTGTAAAATATACAAAAGGTGGAGTTGATAGAATTGATATAGATTTTGATAGTTCTACTGCAATATTTAATAAAAAAGATCCAAAAGGATTTACATCTTCAGAAGTTAAATATATGCAATATATTATTACTGATGAGCATATAATAAATTCAAAAACAATTTTGGCAATAAATTCAAAAATATCTACTTGGAAATCAAACTAAAAAACACCATTTTAATACAAACAAAATAAAATATTTGATAAAATTAGATATGTCTAGGTAGAGCGCGATTTCCATTGTTGAGGGTCCGATACTGTATTTATGCGGGTGTGTAATTTTGACGGTGTGTAACGCTGCTTGTTCAGTGTTCCTAAAGTCAAATTCAGCCTTGCAGTTCTTGGCTTTTGTGGGCCATACTGATGGATAACGCCTATCCCGGGCATTTTTTATAGATTTTTAAAGGTAGATTATATGAATATACTTATTTTAGGTAATGGTGGTAGAGAGTACTCTATTGGTCTTGCAATTTTTAATGAAAAACAACATAACTTATTTTTTGCTCCAGGTAATGGTGCAACTTCGAAATTGGGACAAAATTTAGATATTAAAGATTATAACGAATTATCTGATTGGGCAAAACAAAATAGTATTGATTTGACTATTGTTGGTCCAGAAGCTCCATTGGTTGATGGAGTTGTTGATATTTTTAAAGCAAACGATTTAACTATTTTTGGACCAAGTGCAAAAGCTGCGCAACTTGAGGGTTCAAAAGTTTATATGAAAAATATATTAAAAAAATACAATATTCCAACAGCGGCATTTTTGCAAACTTCAAATATTGATGAGGCAAACAGTTTTATAGATGGTATGAATACGCCAATTGTTGTAAAAGCAGATGGTTTATGTGCTGGTAAGGGTGTGATTATTGCTCAAACTCATGATGAAGCAAAACAAGCTGCAGCAGATATGTTAAGTGGGCAAAGTTTTGGTCAAGCTGGTACAAATATAATTGTTGAAGAGTTTTTGGATGGTTATGAGTTATCTGTATTTGCAATATGTGATGGTGAGAACTACAAAGTATTACCTGCTGCGCAAGATCATAAAAGAGTTGGTGATGGTGATACTGGTCCAAATACAGGTGGAATGGGTGCTTATGCTCCAACACCTTTAGTTGATGATACTATTTATGAAAAAATAGAAAACAGAGTAATAAAACCAACACTTGAGGGTATGAAAAAAGAGGGTGCTCCTTTTGAAGGTGTACTTTTTATTGGTGTTATGGTTGTAAAAGGTGAACCAATTATTCTTGAGTATAATGTAAGATTTGGTGATCCTGAGTGTGAGATTTTAATGCCTTTACTTGAAACTCCTGTTAGTGAACTTTTTTACAAAGGTGCAACAAAACAGCTTGATAAGTTAGATATTAAAATTAAAGATAAATATGCAGTTGGTGTTGTGATGGCTAGTAAAAACTATCCATACAGCAGCAGTGAAGCAGCTGAGATTATTGTAGATGATATTGTAGATGAGGATATCGCTTCAAATACACATATATCTTATGCTGGTGTAAGCAGTGAGGATAATAAACTTTTTGCAACAGGGGGAAGAGTACTTGTTTGTGTAGGTTTGGGTGATTCTATATTAGAAGCAAGAAATAGAGCTTATGCACTTTGTGGACAAGTACATTTTGCTGGTAAAAAATGCAGATCAGATATAGCTTATCAAGCTTTAAAGTAGTAAATATATGCAAAATAAAAATGATCAAATAGATACTAACAATCTAGAATTGGCATCTATGCGTTTAAGGCTAAGAGCATTTATTATAGATGATTTAATTATTACATTTTTGGTAATTATTATGCTTTGGGATAGTCTTAGTGCTAATGGAGGAGACTTGGTAGCTTTATTATCTTTATTAAATGCCTATGCGATGCCTGTTGTTATACTAAAAATAGTATATCAGGCATTTTTTGTATGGTATTATGGTGCAACTTTAGGTAAAATGGCCTCTAAAATAAGAGTAATTGATTATGATAATTTTGGAAGAGTGAGTTTTATGAACTCTTTGTTTAGATCACTTGGTAGAATTCTTAGTGAGATGTTTTTCTATTTAGGGTTTATTTTTGGATATTTTAATGATGGAAGACAAACATTTCATGATAAACTTGGTAGGACTTTAGTAGTAAATGCTTAAAAAAATATTTTTACTATATATTTGTTCTGTATTAATATATGCTCAAACAGTATCTACTGCTGAACAGTTTGATATTTTAGCAAAAAATGTAGTAAAAAGAGGAAATACAATTATGGCAACTGGTGATGTTGTTGTATTTTCTCCAACATATTATATAACTTCAAATAAAGCCATTTATAATCAAAAAACAGGAGATTTACAACTGTTTGGTGATGTTAATATTTTAAAAGATAACAAAGAACAACTTTTAAGTGATGAGTCAGTAGTAAATTTAAATACAAATGATATAGAACAATCTCCAGCCTTTTCTGTACATAAAGATACAGGGATATGGGTAAATTCAAAGCAACTAACTGGAAAAAGTAATAAATATTCTTTGTTAAGTTCTACTGTGTCAAGTTGTGATTGTGTTGATCCAGCGTGGAGTATACAATTTAGTGATGGTGATTATGACAGTGATGATCAATGGATAAATACATATAATGCAAGATTATATATAAAAGATGTACCTGTTTTATATATTCCATATTTTGGTTTTTCAACAAATAAACAAAGAAGAACAGGGTTGCTTATGCCAACTTTTGGATACTCTAATGTTGAAGGGTTTTATTATGCTCAACCTATTTTTATTGCTCCTAAAGATAATTGGGATTTAGAACTGGTACCTCAGTATCGTACAAAAAGAGCATGGGGTATGTATGCTTACTATAGACTTGCAGATTCTCCAACATCATTATTACAGGTTCAAGCTGGATATATGAAAGAAAATGGTCAGTATTTTGATAATTATGATTTAACAAATACAAGCCATTTTGGTGCAGATATATCATATGCTAGATATAATCTATTTGCTTCTAAAGAGCATCAAGATGGATTATATGTGGATCTACATTGGTTAAATGATATTGAGTATAAAAATCTTGAAGAGGTTGATCAAACTGGATCTTTTGAGAAAAAAATAGAGTCTAAAATAAACTATTTTTACAAAACGCCATCATATTATGGTGGTATGTATGCCAGATACTACTTGGATAGTTCATTGGATAATAATGATGAGACACTACAACAGTTACCAACTTTACAAGGACATATTTTCTCAAAAGAATCTTATTTGAAAAATTTATTTTATTCAGCTGATATACAATATACAAACTATTACAGAAGAACTGGAATTGAAGCTAATAGAATTGATTTACTTATACCTTTATCGTATAGTATAAGTTTGTTTGATGAATATATAAATTTATCTTTCAAAGAGGAGATTGGGTTGACGCATTTAGATTATGATGCAAATGGTGATCCAAGATTTGATAATGGTACATTTATACAAGCAAAACATATTATTTCTGCTTCAACAGATTTGATTAAGCCATATGAAAATTATCTCCATACAGTTAATATATCTGCAAATGCTGTATTGCCAAGTTTATCAAATGAATCTGGTGATCTATATGGTATTAACAGTACAGATACTCATTTAAGCCCGTTTCCTGTAACAGAAGAGAATAAAAGTATCTCTTTTAAAGTAAATCAATCAATATATGATAGTAGTAGTTTAAAACAAATAATAAATCATAAAATGAAACAATCAATTTTGTATGATAAAGATGCTAATTCAACTTTGGGTAATTTTGAGAATAATCTTACTTATAACTATAAATATGGAACTCTTTCAAATCGTATTTTATATAATCATGATGATAACAAGATAATTGAATCATCTTCAAATGCTTCATTTAAGTATAATGATTATTATGTAAAACTAAATCATTATTATTCAAAAGAGACTCCACATTCAAATAAACTTGATTCAAAATCTTATATATTTGATGTTGGTACAAAGTTCAATAGATTTTATAAAACATCATATAAAAGATATTATGATCTTCAAAATAATAGATTAACAAAACAAGAATTGGTATTTAATATTGATAAAAAATGTTGGGCATTAGATATCAAATTGGAAGATTCCCTTGTAGCAATTGCAAGTGATACTACAGATGCTGTAAGACAAAAAATTATATATTTACAGTTATATTTAAAACCTATTGGTGGAATTAAACAGCAATACAAACAAAAAATAGATAGGCAATAATATGGTTAAAAATATATTATTTGAAAATAGAGAACAAAGTACAAAAGAGCTTTTAGATATTTTACCTTTACAAAAAATGAAAGATGAAAACTGGATTGTTATAGCAACTTCTGCAAATGGTGTGCCAATAGCAAATGAGATATCAAAAAAGATAAATTCTGATTTTGATTTTATGTTTAGTGAGAAGATGTATGCACCTTTAAATCATGAATGTGAAATAGCAATAGTTACAGAAAATCAAGAAGTTTTAATACATGAGGAGTTGGTAAAATCATTTGATATTGATTTGGATTTTATTTATGGTCAAGCTGAAATTTTATATCAAGTTACAATTTTATCATATATAGCTCAATATAGAGATGGAAACAGTATAAAAGATTTAAAAAATCAAAATGTACTACTTGTAGATGAGGGATTAAATACAGGGTTAACTATGATGGCCTGTATTAAAACTGCTATCTCACTTGGTGCAAAATCAGTAAGCGTAGCTGTTCCTTTAATACCAGCTGCAACTGTTGGTGATATAGAATCAATTGCAGATGATCTATATTGCCCAAATATTTTAGAACATTTTGTTGCAATTGATTTTTATTATGATCAGTTAGATGAGATAAGTTTTGAAAAAGTTAAACAAATATTACAAAAGGATTAGAAATGTCACTAGTGTGTGAATTAGAATTAAACAATATACAAGAGATTTATGAATTTAATAAGGTAGCAAAACAAGCAAATGGTTCTGTTTTAGCAAAAGTGGGAAATGCTGTATTGTTAGCAACAGTTGTAAGTGAGTTTGATAATCCTGTAAGTGAAGATTTTATCCCTTTAACTGTTCAGTATGTAGAAAAAACTTATGCAGCAGCTAAGCTTCCTGGTGGATTTTTTAAAAGAGAAACAAAACCTGGAGATTTTGAAACATTAACTTCAAGAGTTATAGATAGAAGCTTAAGACCACTTTTCCCTAAGGGATATGTGTACCCTACAACAATAACTGTAATGGTTTTAAGTGCAGATAAAAATGTAGATATGCAGGTTATGGCTTTAAATGCAGCGTCAGCTGCACTGTATACTTCAAATATACCAGTTGATAAATCAGTTTGTGGAGTAAGATTAGCTAGTGTTGATGGAAAATATATCATAAATCCAAATCAAGAACAGATGGAAGAATCTACACTTGATCTTTATGTAGCTGGAACTAAAGATGAGTTATTGATGATTGAGATGAAATCAATAGCAACTCAAGAGATGATTGAAGTTGATATTGAAGCTTTTGTAAAAAAACACAATATAAATGATCTTGATGAAGATAGCTTAATAGATGCAATAAGTGTTGCTCAAGATGCTATAAAAGAATCAAATATAGCATATGAAGAGGGATTTTTAGTTGCAAAAAAAGATATTGTAGAAGTTGAATTGCTTGAAAACAGTATAGAGGATGAGATAATATCTTATGTAAGAGATAATTTTACAAATGAGATAAATGAAGCTATTAAAAAACTAGCTAAATCTGAAAGAGCAACACAACTTAAAGATGTAGCCAAAATGATTACAAATGAACAGTTTTGTGTTGATAAAGAGTTGGAATATGATTCAATATATGAAGCTGTAAGTATTGTAAAAAAAGAGTTAGTAAGATCTATGATTGTAAATGAAAATATTAGAGCTGATGGAAGAGGGCTAAGAGATGTTAGACCAATAAGTATAGAAACAAATATATTACCTTCAGCTCACAGTTCTTGTTTATTCACTAGAGGTGAAACTCAAGCATTGGTTATAGCTACATTAGCAGGTGCAAAAGATGGTCAAATGGTTGAGCATCTAAACAGTAGATCTGCTGATATTGAAAGATTTATGGTTCATTATAATTTTCCTGGGTTTTCTGTTGGTGAAGCAAAACCTATGTTTTCTCCTGGTCGTAGAGAGCTAGGTCATGGAAATCTTGCTAAAAAAGCTTTAGAGAGCTCTATTGATATAGATTTTTCTGATACAGTAAGATTGGTATCTGAAATACTAGAATCAAATGGTTCATCATCAATGGCAACAGTTTGTGGTGGTTCATTGGCTTTAAAAGCTGCAGGATTACCTGTTGAGAGTTTGGTAGCTGGAATTGCTATGGGTATGGTTCAAGAAGATGATAAATATGCAGTATTAACTGATATTATGGGTCTTGAAGATCATGATGGAGATATGGATTTTAAAGTTGCTGGTACAAAAGATGGAATAACAGCTCTTCAAATGGATATAAAACTGGGTGGTATTGAATTAAGTGTATTAAAAGAAGCATTATTACAAGCAAAAGAGGGTAGAGTGCATATTTTAGGTCTTATGGAAGAAGCAGCTAAAGATATAGTTCCAAGTGAAGCATTACCGTTAATAGAGCAGTTCAAAATTGATCCTAGTAAGATAATGATTGTTATTGGAAAAGCAGGATCTACAATTAAAGAGATCATTGAGAAGTTTAATGTAAATATTGATCTTGATAGAGATACAGGAAATGTAAAAGTTAGTGGAAAAGATAAAAATCTTGTAATGGATGCATGTGAACATATAAAAACTATATCTAATAATGCACCAAGTAGAAAATCTAACGATAAACAAAGTATAGACTTTGAAAAGTTATACAAAGTTGATGAAGTTGTAAGTGGTAAAGTTGAAAGAATAGTTGATTTTGGTGCATTTATCTCATTGCCAAAAGGTGGAGAGGGACTACTTCATATTTCTAAAATATCTAAATCAAGAGTAAATAATGTTCATGATGTATTAGAAGTGGGTCAAACATTTGATGTAAAAGTATTAAAAGTTAAAAAGGATAGAATAGAACTTTCAAGTGCACAGCTTTAAATTTTTACTTTTTTTATGAAAGTTTAAAGTTTTATTTTGTTATCATAGTTTATAAAAATTATTTTTATACCCCTTAAGGTATAAATAAGGAGTTATTATGGCGAAGCTGTTAATTGTAGATGATTCAACAATGTTAAGAGATATGTTGAATTACGCATTAAATGAAGGTGGTTATAGTGATGTAACAGAAGCCGTAGATGGTGTAGATGGTCTAAATAAAGCAAAAGAAACTAATTATGATTTAATTATTACTGATGTAAATATGCCAAATATGGATGGATTGACACTAATTGAAGAGTTAAGAAAACTACCTAATTATGCAGCTCCTAAACCTATTTTAGTTTTAACTACTGAAAGAGGTGATGAGATGAAAGCAAAAGGTAAAGCAGCAGGTGCCACTGGTTGGATTGTAAAACCTTTTGTTCCAGACCAACTGCTAAAAGCTGTAAATATTGTTCTAAGCAGATAAAATAATTAATATAATATATAAGAAATAAAAAGGAAATAGCATGTCTGGTTTTGATATATCGATGTATAGAGAGATGTTTGTAGAGGAAGCTGCGGAGTTATTTGAATCTGCAGATAATGTTCTTTTAGAAGCAGAAAGTAATGGATCGTTAACTGATGATGAGATGGGTCAGCTTTTTAGAGATGTACATACTTTAAAAGGTAGTGGTGCTTCTGTAGAACTAGCATTGTTTGCTGAATTTACTCATGATGTTGAAAATATGATGGATAAACTGAGAAATCATGAGATTGAATTTGTTCCAGAGATGGCTGGGGCGTTAATTGATTCTTTGGATATTATGAAAGAACTTCTAGATTTAGAAGTTGCTGGAGAGTTAACTAGAGAAGTTTTTGAATCAATGACTACAGAACAATTGAAAATTATTAGAGCATATATAAATGGAGAAACAGTTGTATCTGAAAGTTCAAATGAGAATACAGAATCTTCTGATAATTCAAATAATGAATCAGATGCATTTGATAATTTTAATCAAGTAGCTCATGAAGAGACAAATGGAGATATTGGATTTTTTGATGATGGATTAGAATCTCAAATTGCAAATGCTCCTTTTGGATTATTTTCTGATGACAGTGCTATGAATAATGACAATGAATCTTATGGATTTTTTGATGAAGAGTTAAATAATGAGTCAAAAAAACATAAAAATGATACAGTTAACAGAGTAAATGACAACTCTGAAGATTTTGGATTCTTTGATGATGCAGAAGCTGTTACACCAAATTCAACTATGGAAGTTGGTCCAAACAATATAGAGGCACCAAAAAATAATGTAAAAAAAGCTACTCCTGCAGAAGAGAATACAAATAAAACTCAAACTAATACATCAAAAGCTGCAGCACCTGCAACTAAACCTGCTACTGCAGCCAAAAAAGTATCAGCTCCAGCTAAAAAACCTGTAGCAGCAAGTAATATTCGTGTAAATCTGGATAAGATTGATAATCTTATGAATAGTGTAGGGGATCTTGTTATTACAAATGCTATGCTTACACAATTTGCTTCAAGTATTGATGATAATAAAACAAGAGGTTCTGTTCTTGAAAGACTAGAATTACTTGAAAGACATATTAGAGAGATGCAAGATTCTATTATGAATATACGAATGGTACCTATGGATTCAATCTATTCTAAATTCCCTAAAGTAATTAGAGATATATCTAAAAAACTTGGTAAAAAGATTGACTTTCATCATATTGGTGATGCTGTTGAGATCGATAAAGCTATGATTGAAGGTTTAACAGATCCATTGATGCATATTATTAGAAACTCATTAGACCATGGTCTTGAAACGCCAGAAGAGAGAATAAAAGCTGGAAAAAGTGAAAATGGTAATATCACTATTAGTGCAGAGCAAGCAAATGGTCAAATGATTATTACAATTCAAGATGACGGACGAGGTATCAATATAGATAAAGTAGCTCAAAAGTGTCTTGAAAATGGTGATATTGATGAAGCTAAATTAGCACAAATGACTGATAATGAAAAAGCTATGCTTATATTTGGTGCAGGTGTATCAACTGCAGATCAGATTACAGATATATCTGGTCGTGGTGTTGGAATGGATGTTGTTAAAACTAATATTACAAAACTAGGTGGTGTAATTACATTAGATACTGAACTTGGTGTTGGTACAACAATTACTATAGCCCTACCATTGACTTTGGCAATTCTTGATGGACTGGATATTGCTGTTGGAGATAATAAATATATTTTACCACTTAGTTCAATTGTAGAATCTTTACAACCAACTTCAGATATGATTAAAAAAATTGGTGATGGGACACAAGATCTTCTTATGTTAAGAGAGGAGTTTATACCAGTTGTTAGAGTTCATCAATTGTTTGATGTTGAACCAAGATTTAAAGAACTTGAAGATGGTATGCTTATAGTTGTAAAAGCAGGTACTACAAAAGTAGCTATTTTTATAGATGAATTTTTACATCAACATCAAGTTGTTGTAAAACCTTTAGATAAAAATTTTAGAAGTGTAGAGGGTATAGGTGCTGCAACTGTAAGAGGAGATGGTTCTATTGGATTGATTTTGGATATTTTTGGGATTATAAACGCTCAAAAGAAAATTGAAAATAGATCTATGAATTTACAACAAAGGGCTTCTTAGATTATGAATGATACATCTAGACTGCATGAGAAAGTAAAATCTATACTTTATAAGCTAACAGGGATAACTTTAGCTGAAAATAAAGATATAATGATCTCAAATAGATTGGATAAACTTTTAAGAGATACTAAGTTTAATGGTAGTGTAGATCAGTTACTTGATGCAATTTCAAAAGGTGAATTTGTAACAGAGTTTATAAATTCATTTACTACAAATAAAACCCATTTTTTTAGAGAAGCATTTCATTTTGAAGATTTAATTAATAGAGTATTACCAAAATTTGCACAAAGTGGTGAAAAAATAGAGATGTTTTGTTCTGCTAGTTCAACAGGAGAAGAGCCATACTCTATGGCTATGAGTGTTAAAGAGGCAGAAGCAAATACTGGAAAAAGAATAAATGCATCTATTATTGCCACAGATATTGATACAAATGTATTACAATATGCTGCAGATGGTATATATAGATATTCAAAAAGTTCAAAAGAGTTTCCTTCTTGGATTAAACCACAAAAATATTTCAAACGAAGAGTGCAAAAAAACTTAGTAGGTGAAGAGATTTTAATAAAAGCTAATGATGAACTTAAAAAAATGATCACATTTAAAGTGAATAATTTAAATGATCCAAAATATCCATTTAAAGATCATCAGTTTGATGTAATATTTTGTAGAAATGTATTGATATATTTTACATCAAAAGATCAAAATGAGATATTAAAAAAGCTTTTTAGACATCTTAAAATTGGTGGTACACTATATCTTGGACATTCAGAAAATCCTCAAGATTTAATTCACTACAGTACAAGAGTAGGACAGAATATTTTTGTAAAAACTAAGGATATTTTTTGATTATAATTGGTCATAAAGATGGGAGTATTGAAAAAGTATCAAATTCAAGATTTACACAAGAGATTAAAGGCTACAATGCTCATACCGTAATAGGTGGAGAGTTTGCAGTTGGTGCAGATAATGAAAATATAGCTTTTAAAACTCTACTTGGATCTTGTGTGGCTATTATGTTTTATGATGATAAAATGAAAATAAAAGGGATGAACCATTTTTTACTTCCTAGTAGTTCAAATTCAAATGATGATATGAAATATGGATTGTATTCAGTTGAGGCAATGATCAATGAGATGTATAAAATGGGATGTAAAAAAGAGAATATGAAAGTTAAAATATCAGGTGGTGCTGATATTATGAAACTAGGTATTAATTCAAAATCTATAGGTTTTAGAAATGTAGAGTTTGCAAAAGATTTTTGTAATTCTGAAGGTTTTCCTATTATCTCAGAGCATACCAGAGGAGAACACGGTAGACTGATTTTACTTGCCAATAATTTTGAGACATTTATAAAAGTTACACAGAAATCTGATACAGATGAGAAATTGGTACAAGAAGAAGTTGCATTACAAAAAGAGATTACGAAAGCACCAGTTATCAAAGAGTATGTTGGTGGTGTTGATCTGTTTGGAAATGCTCCAGAACCAGAACCTCAAATGGAGATAGATCTTTTTTAAAAAAAGTGAAGGGATATTTATATGTATACAGTTTTAGTTGTTGATGATTCTGTTTCAATGCGACGAATTCTAAAAGATATAATAAATGGTATTGATGAATTTGAAGTTATTGCTGATGCAATGGATGCATTTGATGCAAGAGAAAAGATAAAACTTTATGAACCTGATCTTGTAACAATAGATATAAATATGCCCAAAATGGATGGTGTTGTGTTTTTAAGAAATCTTATGAGACTTCATCCTATGCCTGCAGTTGTAATATCAGGTGAGGGCGCTAAAGATAGTGATATATTTGATGATGGTGCTGTTGGATATATTCCAAAACCTGTTAATGGTGAATCGATTCCTCAATTTGGAGAAAGAGTAAAAGATATTTTACTTAATTTAACTTTTTTATTAAAAAGATATACATTAAAAAAGCCAAAAGGTACAAAAGAGGTTATTAGTAAAAAAACAGGGCATAATGTCGGTGATATAGAACTCAAAATTCACCCTGATGAAGTTATACCATCTCGTCCTGCAGCATTTGGTGGACCAAAGATTGTTGCCATAGGTTCATCAACAGGTGGAGTTGAATCACTTATTAAAGTATTTTCAAAACTGCCACCAGGTTTACCTCCAATTGTTATAACACAACATATCCCTTATGGATTTTCAAGATCATTTGCCCAAAGATTAAACGATCAGTCAGCTTTAACTGTACATGAAGCTACTTCAGGTCAAATACTTGAAAAGGGTCATGCATATTTAGCTCCAGGGAATATGCATCTTACAATTGAAAAAAGTGGTTCAAACTATGTAACAAAACTATTAGATGTACAAAAAGTAAGTCGTCATAAACCAAGTGTTGATGTTTTGTTTAGAAGTGTTAATAATAGCGCAGGAAGTGGTGCTATGGCAGTTATTATGACTGGTATGGGAGATGATGGTACTATTGGTATAAAAGATCTGTATGATAATGGTGCATATACTGTAGCTCAAGATGAACAAAGTTGTGTTGTATTTGGTATGCCAAAACAAGCTATTAAAGCAAATGCGATTAAAGATATTGTTCCGCTTGATCAAATTGCACAATATATTGTTGATTTTGCTAAAGGGAAAAGAAGAGCTTAATATATTAGTATTGATATTAAGCTCTTTAAAAGAGTATATATAATATAGTTTGGAAATTATAGTTTCCAATACTAATATATAAAAAAAGGTATAATATGAGATATCCAATAGATTGTGAAGATAGTTTTTCTAAAAGTTATCTATTTTGGTTAAGCAGATATATAAGAAATAAAATCACCAATCTGTCTAATGCCAATGTAACCAACAAAATCAGACTTGCTAAAATTTTGCAAGAGCTTATAAAAGGTTTTGATTCTATAGAGCAACTTAAGTTAATAGTTAAAGAGTTAAGAAACATTGGTATAAATTCAATTCATGTATATTTTATACCTTTGGAGAAGTTATACTATTTCTTAGATGAATTTGGTGCTTCATCCTTAAAAGAGATAGATGAGGAGTTGTTAAGTGATTTTTTAGCTACTCATACAAGTAATTTATCAGATGCAACAAAAAAGAACTATAAAATCGCTTTAACAACATTTTTTGCATATATTGATAAACAAAACATAGATGAAAATGATAATGTTTATAGATTTGGTATAGAGCTTAAGAACTGGGGAGGATTAAAAGGTAAAAGTGGTACCAAACTACCCTGCTTTATGCACAAAGATGAAGTCCAAAAATTTATAACTGCAATAGATCAATATGATTTTACAAAAAAATATAGTTCAAGAAACAGACTTATTATTAAGATAATACTTTATACAGGTGTTAGAGTTAGTGAAGCGTTAAATATTCAACAAAAAGATATGTTTTTTGAAGATGATATGGTTATATTTCAAGTAAGAGGAAAAGGTAATAAACCAAGGGTTGTAATGATAAAACAATCTATAATCAAAAATGATCTAGAGCAATGGCTTAGTATGAAAAATTGTGATAAAGATCTATTGTTTTGTAATAACAAGGGCAGTAAATTAACTCAAGCTTATATAAGTAGAATTGTAGAAAAGATACTAATGAGTGCAGGAATAAGAAAAGAGAAAAATGGTGCACATATGTTAAGGCACACATTTGCAACTATGCTGTATCAGAAAAATAGGGATTTAATACTTGTACAAGAATCACTTGGACATGCAGATATAAACACTTCAAGGATATACACACACTTTGATACTCAAAGATTAAGAAAAACTACAGATATATTTTAGTTTTTCTTACCAAAATGATCCTGTTGCATCATCTTGTGTTTGATCTATTTGTAAGTAGATATTTTCATCATAATCAAAATGGATATGAAACTGATCCAATGTAATAGTTTGTTGTATATTTTTCATATTTAAATAGTGTTCTTGACCATTTGCACAAAGATCAGATAAATAATACTCCACCATAGATGGTGCCATACCTATTAGCTCTTGATGTAAAGCTTCAATAGTTTGTACACCAAATGTAGAGTATAAGGTGTGTGTATTTAGAAGAATAATCAATGTTAATTATTTTGATCCAAACCCATTAAGTAGTGATTCCATACGATTTAGATCAATTTTTCCAGAATCTACAGGTTCTTCATCCTCTTTTTTACTCTCTTTAACAGTTATATCATCACTTTGAATTGATGAATCATTTTGAATCTCCTCTTGATTATTAGTAGATTCCTCTTTTGAATCACTGTTTTTTGATGTTTTAGACTTTAGGAAACCTTCAATTTTAGATAACATAGAACTCATCTCTGTAGATTGTTGCTCTTTTGTAGAACTCTCTTCATTTAATCTGTTTTCTAAAGTAGTATTTTCTGCTTTTAAAACTTCTATTTCATTTTCTAAATCTTCATTTTTCTTTTCTAAAGTTTCATAGTTAGCTTGTAATTCTTCATATGCATTAATTAGTTGTGATAAAGCTTCTTGTAATTTTTGTGTTGTATTATCCATAAATATCCTTTTGTATTATAATTAAAAACTGTATTATGACAAAACTTAGCTGATAATTCCATCAATTTTTAATAAAGAATCAACTTGTGGTTTTTCACCAAATAATTTTATAAATAATTGATCCATATTTACACTTCCACCCTGCCCTAAAATTAAATTTTTATACAAATTGGATAATTCTTTATTAAATATCCCTTTTTCTAAAAATTTATAAAAAGCGTGGGCACTAAGTACTTCAGCCCATTTATAGCTATAGTATCCAGCACTATAACCACCTGCAAAAATATGAGCAAATCCATTTTGAAATTTATTATATGATGGAGGAAGCAATGGTGAATATTTTTTTCTTATACTATCTAATAGTTCTTGCATCTGCTCTTTGTTGTATAATTTTTGATGTAGTTTAAAATCAAACAGTGCAAACTCCACTTGTCTTATTGTTGCAGTAGATGATTGGAAATTTTTTGCTCTTTTTAATTTTGCAATTGATTCATCATCTAAAGTCTCTTTTGTTTGGTAATGTTTTGCAAAAGTTTTCAATACTTCTGCTTCATATGCAAAATATTCCAAAAACTGTGATGGGAACTCAACAGCATCCCATGCAACACCATTTATACCTCCAACAAAAGGTTCATCAATTTGAGTTAATAGGTGATGCAATGCATGACCCATCTCATGAAAAAGTGTTACTACATCATCATGTCTAAGTAAAGATGGTGTAGTGCTACTAGAAGCAGGAAAATTACATACAATATATGCTGTAGGTAATACTTGATTGTTTGAAGCATCAATATACCTATTGTGCCAGTTATTCATCCATGCCCCACCACGTTTATCTTTTCTAGCTTCCAAATCCATATAGATTCTACTATGTATAGTGTTATTGATATATATATCATATACATTTACTTTTTCATCCCATGATTTAGCATCTACTTTTTTAAATTCTATATCAAATAGTTTATTTAAAAAATCAAAGAAACCGTTTAAAACACTTTGTTGTTCAAAATATGGTCTATAATATTCCTGATCTATATCATATTGGGCTTTTTTTAATTTTTCGCTATAGTATCCAAAATCATAGCTTTGTATATCTTCAATATTATCAAGTTGTTTTGCTAAATCTTTTACCTCTTGTAACTCTTGTTTTGCTTTATTTTTACTTTTAGATGCCAAATCCTCTAAGAAATATATAACTTCATCTTGAGATTTTGCCATTTTTGGTTCAATAGATAAAGCTGCGTAATTTTCAAACCCTAATATTTTAGCTTCCTCATCTCTTAGTTTTAAAATTTTTTCTATTAATTCTTCGTTTTGAGGCGCTCTTGTTGTATATGCCTTATACAGTTCTTCTCTATATTTTCTATTTGTACCGTAAGTCATATATGCTATGTATGATGGCATTTGAAGTGAAAATTTGTATTTTGTTTTATTGTTATCATCTTTATCTTCAAATTTTGCAAGTTCTATATCACTATTTGGAATACCTTGAACATCTTTATCATCTTCTATAATTAATTCATATGCATTTGTTGCATCAAGAAGATTTTGTGAAAACTCTTTTGCATATTGGCTAAGTGTTAAATTTATCTGTTTTAATCTATCTTTATTTTTATCATCTAATCCACAACCACCTAGTCTAAAATCTCTTAATTCATTTTCAATAACTTTTCTTTGTATATCATTTAAAGAACTATATTCATTATCCTGTATATCTTTTATTGCACTATAAATCTTTTCATTTTGAGATAATTCAGTTTGATAGTTTGATATCAACGGTAAAATTTGTGCATATACTTCTTGGGTAGTTTCAGAGTTTTTAACACTGTCAAGATGAAATATTGGAGTTATAAACTCCTCAATCTCTTGCGCTATTAATTGGTAAGGTGTAATAAAATTTTTATAAGTTTTATTTTCTATTTTTAAAAGAGCATCTATTTTTTTTCTACTTTCTTCAAGCATATTTTCTAGTATATCTTTTGATTGTTCTAAATTATTTGTATTAAATTCACTAAACATATATGTTAATCTCCATTTTTTTTAGCAGAAGTATACTATAATAATAAATTAATAAAACATAAAATATAAATTTTAGGATAAAATATTGGAATATTTAAAGATTAGTGGTAAAAAAGATTTAAGTGGTGCAGTAACTATAGATGGGGCAAAAAATGCAGCTTTGCCATTGTTAGCTTCAACTATTTTAGCATCAAATGATGTAAAAATTGGAAATCTTCCAGATGTTGTTGATATTAGAACATTGTTAAAACTATTAAAGATGTTGGGTGCAACATCTACTGATATAGAAAATTCAACTATTACAATTAATACTTCAAAACTTCATGAGACAAAAGCAACATATGATATAGTAAAAACTATGAGAGCGTCTATTTTGGTATTGGGTCCCCTACTTTCAAGATTTGGCAAGTGTGAGGTCTCTTTACCTGGTGGTTGTGCTATTGGTCAGCGTCCAGTTGATCTTCATCTAAAAGCATTAGAGCAAATGGGTGCAAATATACAGATAAAATCTGGTTATATAGAAGCAACTTGTCCAGATGGACTTCAAGGTACAACAATTGTATTTGATAAAGTTACTGTAACAGGTACTGAAAATATTGTAATGGCAGCAGCTTTGGCTCATGGTACAACTATTATTATAAATGCAGCCAAAGAACCAGAAGTGATTCAGCTTTGTGAGGTATTAAAAGATGCAGGACTTGATATAAAAGGGATAGGTACAGATACGCTTGCAATTGAGGGAACTTGTGGCAAACTACTTGAATTTAAACCATTTGATATTATTCCAGATAGAATAGAAGCTGGTACATATTTATGTGCTGGGGCTATTGCAAATGCCCAACTGACTATACAAAATGTAATACCACTACATCTTGATGCAGTTTTGGCAAAATTAAATGAGATGGGATTTCCTACAACAAAAACAGAAGATTCTATTACTATATATCCAGCAAAACAGATAAAACCTATCCATATAGTAACTACTGAGTATCCAGGTTTTCCTACAGATATGCAAGCTCAATTTATGGCATTGGCTACTCAGGCAAATGGTGTAAGTATTGTAGATGAGAGATTATTTGAAAATAGATTTATGCATGTAAGTGAACTTATACGAATGGGTGCAGATATCTCTTTGAATGGAAGTGTAGCTACAATTACAGGTACACCAAATGAACTTTACGCAACAGATGTTATGGCAACAGATTTAAGAGCAAGCAGTGCATTGGTTTTAGCTGGTTTGGTTGCTAAAGGTGATACAAAAGTGCATAGAATATACCATCTTGATAGAGGATATAATCAATTAGAGGTAAAGCTTGCACAAATTGGGGCTGATATACAAAGATTAAAAGAGTAAAATTTTATAAACAACTATAATCTTTTAATTGTTTATCCAAAAATTTTGAATCTGGCATATATTTTTCACACTCATCCCAAAATTGTTTTTTGTGGTGTTTATGTCTAATATGTGCTAATTCATGAACCACAACATATTTTATAAGCTCTATTGGCAGTTTTACTAAATTTGTATTTAAAGATATATTGTTTTTACTAGAACAACTTCCCCATCTAGTTTTATTTTTTCTAAAAGAGATTTTATTTAAATCTACATTCATAATTTTTTTATATTGTTCAACTATAGGCAGTATTATACTTTTAGCTTCATTCTTATAAAAAAAGTCAATCTCATCTATATTAAAATCTTTTTTATCATATTTTTTACCAAGATAGTAAAACTGTGATCTATTTAGATGATTTAATTTATGATTATTGATATGTTTTAAAATCCAATTTTGTTTTTTTTCTATTAGATTAATGGCATCATTTTTAGTAAAAAAAATGTTGCTTTTTATTTGAAGTTTATTTTGAGATATTACCCTTAAGTAAGTATGTTTTATATTTGATTTTTTTATATGTTCAATCTCTATAATATCATTTGATAACTCGTATTTATATGTCAAAATAATTTTAAGCCTTTTTTAGATAAAATAATAGCCAATTTAAAATATAATTAGGATGAAATATATGAAATTAGCGAACAGAATGGATTTACTATCTGAGTCAATTACAATTGCCATTACAACATTATCAAGAGAGTTAAAAGCTTCTGGTAAAGATGTAATAAGTTTTAGTGCTGGTGAGCCAGATTTTGATACACCTCAAAAAATAAAAGATGCTGCAGTTGCTGCACTTGATGCTGGTGATACAAAATATACGGCTGTTGATGGAACACCTGCAGTTAAAAAAGCTATTGTAAATAAGCTAAAAAGAGATAATAATTTAGACTATAAACCTGAAGATATAATCGTAAGTGTAGGTGCTAAACACTCTTTATTTAATATTTTTCAAGCCATGATAAATGAAGGTGATGAGGTTATTATACCTGCTCCTTACTGGGTAACATATCCAGAACAAACAAAATATAGTGGTGGAGTTCCTGTAGAGATTTTAACAACTGATGAGAGTGGATTTAAAATTACTCCTCAGCAACTAAAAGCAGCAATTACACCAAAATCAAAAATTTTAATTTTGACTACACCATCAAATCCAACAGGATCAGTTTATTCAAAAGATGAATTAATAGCATTGGCTGAGGTTTTAAAAGATACTGATATTACGGTTGTAAGTGATGAGATGTATGAAAAACTGTTATATGATGGTCAAAAGTTTACTGCTGCAGCTTCTATTAGTGAAGATATGTTTAATAGAACAATTACAGTAAATGGACTTAGTAAATCTGTTGCTATGACAGGATGGAGATTTGGATATAGTGCTACTCCAAACAAAGAGTTAAATAAAGCTATGAAAAAACTTCAATCTCAAAGTACATCAAATATCTGTTCTATTACTCAAGCTGCAGCTATAGTTGCGCTAGAGGGTGAAGTAGATAGTGATATTGAGATGATGAGAGTTGAGTTTGAAAAAAGAAGAAATTTAGCTTACGATATGTTTAGTAAAATTGATGGATTATCTGTAGTAAAACCAAGTGGTGCGTTCTATTTATATGTAAATATTAAAGATGTAACACACAACAGTATGAAATTTTGTGAAGATCTATTGGCTGATGTAGGAGTTGCAGTAGTTCCTGGTGTTGCTTTTGGTCTTGAGGGATATTTTAGATTCTCATTTGCTACTTCTGAAGATATAATTGTAGATGGTATCAATAGAATTGAAAAGTTTGTAAAGAGTCAAAAGTAATATGACATTACAAAAAAAAGCTACCGTTGTTTCAAGTAGTGTTGCTGCACTTTTAACTCTAATAAAACTTGTAGTTGGAATAATGAGTGGATCTGTTGCAGTATTGGCAAGTGCAGTTGATTCTGTATTGGATCTGTTTGTATCACTATTTAACTATTTTGCTATTAATAATTCAGAAAAACCAGCAGATGCAACATTTAATTATGGTAGAGGAAAGATTGAAGCATTAGCAAGTGTAATTGAAGGTACTATTATTACAGTATCTGGATTATTTCTATTCTATCAAGCTGTAAAAAAAGCATTGGGAGATGAAACATCTGCATACTTGCAAACATCTTTGATAGTGATGGTAATATCGTTGTTTATTACTATTGGACTTGTTATATATCTAAATGCAGTTGCAAAAAAAACAAACAATATGGTAATAAAAGCTGATGCTCTACACTATAAAACAGATGTTTATACAAATGGTGCTGTATTATTATCATTGGTACTTGTATATTTCTCAGGTTATGAGATAATTGATTCATTAGTTGGTGGAGCTATATCTATATTTATTATATATTCTGCTTATGAACTTATTGAAGAGGGTGTATTGGTATTATTGGATCATGCTGTTGATCAAGAGATTACAGATCAAATTATAGATATAATCAATAATGATCCAAAAGTCAATGATTATCATATGTTAAAAACTAGACAAGCTGGGAATGATATTTTTGTAGATGTACATTTAGTTTTTGATTGTGTAATATCTTTGATGGATGCACATAGAATTACTGATAATATAGAAGAGCAAATAAAAAAAATCGATCCAAAATTAAATTGGATTATAACAGTACATATGGATCCTTACGATGATCTTTTGATGAATGAAGAACAAGTTAAAACAAAGATAGAAAACAATGCTTAACAAATTAAAAAAATACACTCAAGAATTAAATGTCTTGTATGTAGAGGATGATGCAAGCTTTCAGGTTTTTATAACTGAAGTTTATGGGCATATGTTTAAATCTTTGGATATTGCCAATAATGGAATGGAAGCATTGCAAAAATATTCTCAATTTCAAGAGAAAAATGGCTCAACTTATGATCTTGTTATAACTGATATAAAAATGCCAAGAATGGATGGTGAGGAGTTAATAGGATATATATTGCAAATAAATCCTGACCAATCAATAATAGTAGCTTCAGCTTATGATGATAGTGATAGATTGATTAATTTTTTGAATTATGGTGTTGATGGTTTTATGCTAAAACCAATTGATGATACAATATTATTCAATACACTTTATAAAGTTTCTCAAGGGATTATAAATAAAAAGAAAGTTGAAACCCAAAGAAAACAGCTAGATGCTATGTATCATGAGCTTGAAGTTAGAGTTATCGAAGAGGTAAAGAAAAACGAAGATCAACGACAAAAGATGCTTCATCAATCAAGAAGTGCTCAAATGGGTGAATTGATGAATATGATTGCACATCAATGGAGACAACCACTTTCTGTAATTGTCTCAACTGTTACTGCTTTAAACTTAAAAAAACAATTAAATAAATTAACTGATGAGATTTTAGATCAACAACTTGCTGTAATTACTAAAAATGCTCACCATCTTTCCAAAACTATTGATGAATTTAGAAATTTTTATAAAGAGTTTCAAGTAAAAAAAGAGACTACTACTTTAAAAGTTGTAGAAGAGATTATGAGTATAATTGGTGCAACATTAGATTTCTCTTTGATAAAAGTAAATATTGATAATCAAAGCAATAATGTGATCCATACATATCCAAATAAACTTATGCAGGTTATTCAAAGTATATTAGCAAATGCAAAAGATGCCTTTGATGAACATGAATATGAATATGAAGATAATAAATTTATTGATATTAAATTATATAGCAAAGATAATGAAGAGTATATTGAGATCAGTGATAATGCAGGTGGAATCCCTGAAGATATTATCGATAAGGTATTTGATCCATATTTTTCAACAAAAGAGGAAAAAAATGGTACAGGTTTAGGCTTATATATGAGTAAAACAATAGTAGAGGAGCATTGTGATGGTTCTATAAGTGTAGAAAATATAGACAATGGTGCTAAATTTACTATTATATTACCACGGAAAGATCAATATGAGTGAATTATCAAATCTATATAACTATACAAAAACATTTAAAGTTTTATATGTAGAAGATAATAAAAGTTTGCAAGAGCAGGTTTTTATAGTATTTAATGAACTTTTTGATCAAGTAGATATAGCCAGTGATGGAAAAGATGGATTAAAACAATATAATAAGTTCTATCAAGAGCATAATAAATATTACGATTTGGTAATTACAGATTTACATATGCCAATAATGGATGGTGAAAGCTTAATTGAATCTATGTTGCATATAAATGAAGAGCAAGTGATTTTGGTAATATCAGCATATAGTGATCCATCTTCTTTAATTTCACTGTTAAATATGGGTATTAACGGTTTTTTAGTTAAACCAATTGATGAACAACAGATGATAAAATCACTTAAAAAAGTATCAAATATTATAAATAATCAAAAAAAACTAAAACTGTGTAATGAAAAAATAGATAGTTTAACATCGTTGCATAATGATGATATAAATGATGTATTTGAAAAAAATCAGGTTTTGTTAAAAGAGAGAGATGCTTTTGAAACTTTATATCAAAAATCTTCTGATGGTATATTATTGATTAAAAATAATGAGATATTGGATTGTAACAATGCTGCAGTAAATATGCTTCAGTATGAAGATAAGGATTCTTTAATTGGTACAGCTTTGGTTGATCACTCTCCTGATTTGCAACCAAATGGGTATAGATCAAAAACTTTATGTAATAAACATATAGAAAAAACACTAAGAAGTGGTCAAAATCGTTTTGAATGGGTTTATGAAAAAAAAGATGGTACACAATTTTGGGTAGAAGTTGTTATGACAAAACTTAACTATCTACATAACCAACAGGTTATTCATACAAGTTGGAGAGATATATCAAAAACAAAAGAACTTGAAGAGGAATTGATCTATTTAGCTACAAAAGATTATTTAACAGGAATATCAAACAGACGAGATTATTTTGACAGAGCAAAAAAAGTGTTTGATAAATATGAACAAGTTTATATAGTTATGATGGATCTTGATAGATTTAAAAAGATTAATGATACTTATGGACATAAAGCTGGAGATGAAGTTCTAAAATCTTTTACAAGTGTAGTTAAAAAAAATATCTCTGATGAAGTTATATTTGCTAGACTTGGTGGAGAAGAGTTTGTTTTAATGTTTCATGATGTACAAAAAGAGGAAGTGTTTAAAATTATTGATAACTTAAGACTACAAATAGAAAATGCTGTAGTAAAATATGAAAAAGAAGATATCAAATTTACTACAAGTATGGGATTTGCAGCCAAAAAATCAAAAAATGATACAATTGATAGTGTAATGAATGAAGCAGATCAAGCACTTTATGAAGCAAAACATGGTGGAAGAAACACTATAAAATTTAGATCATAGTAAATAAACAATAGATTTTTTAATTAATAGGAAAACACACTTTATATGGCACTAATAGACTTACAAAAAATAAATAAACAATATGATACAAAAGTGATATTAAAAGATGTAAATTTTACACTTTTAGAGCATCAAAGAGTAGCTATTATTGGTCAAAATGGTCAAGGAAAATCTACTTTAATGAAAGTGATTACAGGAGATGTTGAACCAGATAGTGGTGATATATCTATAGATAAATCTATAAATATACAGATGCTTGATCAGCAACCAAAATTTCCAAGTGGTGTAACTGTAAGGCAAGCAATAGAGTTGCAGCTTGAAGATTTAAAAAAAGCAAAAGATGAATATGATGATATATCAATAAAAATTGCTACAAACTATGATGATGAGGCTTTACTTTTAAGACAATCAGAACTTGGTACATATTTGGATTTTCACAATGCTTGGGATCTGGATAATAGAATTCAAAGGGTGTTAAAAGAGTTTAAATTAAAAGAGTATGAAAATAAACCAATAGATCTGCTTAGTGGTGGAGAACAACGAAGAGTGAGTTTAGCTGGTTTATTACTTAAAAAACCGGATGTTTTATTACTTGATGAGCCTACAAACCACCTTGATGTATATATGGTTGAGTTTTTAGAACAGCTTTTGTTAAAAGATAATTTCACTTTACTTTTTATATCTCATGATAGATATTTTATAGATAATATTGCTACAAGTGTAGTTGAGATTGATAATGGGATTTTACGAAAATTTAATGGTGGTTATAGTGCATATTTACAACAAAAAGAGGAACTTCTTGCAAATATGCAAAAAGATCATGAAAATTTATTAAGACTTTTAAAACGAGAAGCACATTGGATGCAAAGAGGTGTAACAGCTAGAAGAAAAAGAAATGAAAGAAGAAAAGCACAATATTTAGATCTTAAAAAACAGGTAAAAACAAACCCTGCTCAAATTAGAAAAATGACTTTAGAGCTTCAAAGAGAGCAAAAAAGTTTTAACAATGGTGAAATACAAAATAGAAAAAAGATGCTTTTTGAACTTGATGATGTAACAATTCAACTTGGCGATAAGCTTCTTATTAAAAATTTTACTACAAGAATATTACAAAAAGATACTATTGCCATAGTTGGTCCAAACGGTGCTGGTAAATCTACACTGTTAAAAGTATTTTTAGAAAGAATAAAAATAAACAGTGGTAAATTTAAAAAGGGTGATTTTAAAATAGGATATTTTGACCAACATAGAGAGATGCTCGATGATACAAAGAGTATAATGGAGACATTTTGTCCATTAGGTGGGGATAGAGTTGATTTAAGTGATGGTAAAAATATGCATGTTTATGGGTATTTAAAAAGATTTTTATTGCCTCGTGAGTATTTAGATAAAAAAATTGGAGCTTTAAGTGGTGGAGAGAAAAACAGAGTAGCTCTTGCCCTACTCTTTACCAAAAAAGTTGATTGTTTGATACTTGATGAACCTACAAATGACCTTGATATTCCTACTATAAATATACTTGAAGAGTTTTTGGATTCTTTTCAAGGCGCTTTGATATTTGTAAGTCATGATAGGTATTTTGTAGATAAAATTGCAAAAAAACTATTTGTATTAACAGGAGTTGATGGTAAGATTGAAGAGACCTATCAAAGTTATAGTGAGTATCTTGATATACAAAAACAATTAAAAGAGTTAAATGAATTAGAAAAAATAACTGTAGTAAATAATGAAACAAAACAGAATAAAACTACACAAAAGATACAAACAAAATTGACATATAATGATCAAAGAGAATATGATATGTTACCAGGTATCATAGAAGAGCTAGAGCAAAAAATAGAGAAACTAAATGAGTGTGTTATGGATCCCAAATGTTATGAACAAAAGGGTTTGGTAGCAACATCAGAGGAATTGGATAATTTAAATAAAGAGTATGAGCAAAAAGTTGAGAGATATTTAGAACTTGAGCAATTAATAGAGGATATTAATAATAAAAATTAAATATTTTACAAAATTATGCTAAAATAATAAAATGAATAAATAAAATGAAGGATTTAATAATATGAGTTTAAAACAAAAATTAAAAGATGATTTAAAAGATGCAATGAGAGCCAAAGATATTAATAAAAGAGATTCTATAAGATCTATAAATACTATGATAAAGCAAGTTGAAGTTGATCAAAGAGTAGAATTAGAGGATTCTGATATTATTAAATTGATTCAAAGAGGTATTAAACAAAGAGAAGAAGCAATAGCACAATATAAAGATGCTTCAAGAGATGATTTGGCAAAAATAGAACAGGATCAAATTGATGTTTTTATGCAGTATATGCCAAAACAATTGGATGATAATGAGCTTGAAGATGCAGTAAGAAAGATTATTGAACAAACAGGTGCAAGCTCTATGAAAGATATGGGTAAAGTTATGGGTGCAGCAAAATCATCAATTGGTGAGAGTGCAAATGGAAAAAGAATCAATGAGATGGTAAAAAAATTATTAGGATAATAAAATGAATAGTGTTGATAGCGTAGTTAAACAAACATTAATTAACCTAGCTAAAAAAAATAAATCTGCAACTCCAAATGAGTATCATAAAGAGTTTTGTAATGTTTCAAAAGTAATGAATCTTAGTTTTGCTGATTGTACTTTATTTAAAGAGTTAGTTTCCAAGTTAAACAAAGATGAACAAATGGAGATTAAGAATAATAATATAGAAACAAGTACAGATCTTATACCTATATTGTTAAATAGAATTGCTACTAAAAATTTAGATAAATTGGCTTCACTTATTAATGATTCTATGACACCATCAATTAGTCTTGAAATCGATGATAAATTGGCAAAATTTTCTGTAAAAATAGGTAATTCTCCAGCTTTGATGTTTGAAGAGGAGATACAAAACGAGATACAAGAATTTATTACCAAAAGATTTGAAGCTGATAAAAGTGTAGTTAAACAAAAAACAGCAGATATTGCAAAACTTGTAACACTTATGGGACAATATCTAAATGATGCTATTACTAGCAGTGGTGCTGGTGGAGCAAATGTATCAAATATTAAAAATAAAATTGAAGCAATAGAGATACTTCCAACTGTCACAGAACATGAAGATCTGTCTATACTACAAAGTCAATTGATCAATGCAGCTATATCAATTGAAAATGAGATGGCAACAGTTGGTAAAAAGATGCAAGATGGAAAATCTCAGGTTGATAAAATGCATGAAGAGATACAACAACTTAAAAAAGATCTTGAGGATGCAAGAAGAGAGAGTGAATTAGATCATCTTACAGGACTTCTAACAAGAAGAGCATTTGAAAAAGAGATGCAAAGAGTAGAATCAGAATATACAAGATTGGGTCATGATTATGCAATAGTATTTTATGATTTGGATTTTTTCAAAAATATTAATGATACATATGGGCATGAGGGTGGTGATGTAATTTTATCTACTTTTGCAAAGATACTGAAGCAACAAACAAGAGATTTGGATCTTGTTTGCAGATATGGTGGGGAAGAGTTTATTGCAGTGATTCATTATACATTAAGAAGAGATCTTTTAAAGTATCTAAAAAGAGTCAAAAATATTATGCACAAAAATAAATTTGTATATAATAATCAAAAAATAAAAGTTACATACAGTGCTGGAGTGGCATTAAGAGAAAATCACAATAACTATGCAGATGCGATACAAAGTGCAGATATGTTATTGTATAAAGCAAAAGAATCTGGAAGAGATAAAATCATACTTGCTGATGGTACGGAGATTTAGAAAGTTATACTAACTTCTCCTGCCCTAGCCTGTATATAGAAAAATCATATTTTATTGGATCAGTTTTATCAAATTGTTTTAGTTTGTCTGTTATTAAAATTGCAGATTTTAGATCGTATGTTTTTCTCTGTAAGAGTCCAAGTCTTTGAGATACTTTGAATGTGTGGGTATCAAGTGGCAAAATAAGATCACTTTTATCTATCTTTCTCCACAATCCCATATCCAATATATCATCTCTTACCATCCATCTTAAAAACATATTCCATCTTTTGTAAGGTGCGTTGCCTATTTGTTTGATTTGATTGTTTTTATCTCTTTTAAATGGTGAGCTAATAAGAAATTTATAACCTTGAGATTGATGAGGATAAATATCAATAATTTTATTGATAAGAGCATCTATACCTTCCAAAATATTATTATCTTTTTTGTATTGCTCATAAAATATATTTTCTAAAGAGTCTATTTGTTTTAATCTTTTTAATGCAGTAAATATTGCAAAAACATCATTTGATTTTTGAAATCTATAATAAAAACCATTTAACTCTTTTTTGATTATATTTTCATTTTGATTTAAAAGATCATAATCAAGAGAATTTATAAATTTGACAATTTGACCAGCATTTCCATAAGCAAACATAGCACATATTAATGCTATTGATTCATTATTGTATTTCTTTGCAATTAAAAGTGGATCTGGTTTATCAAAGCTAAGCTCTTTAGCTGTGTTTCTATTTTTATACTCTTTATCAAGTAGCTGTTTTATTTCAATATCTTTTTTGTTCATTTTGATATAATATCATAATTTTTTAAAAGGCTAGAATAAATGGAATTTAATCAATTAAAAAAATTAGTAGAAGAAACAAGATGTACAAGAAGGTATAAGCATAATTATAGAATGAATACACAAGATATCATTGATCTTATAGATTTGGCAAGGATAAGTAGCAGTGCAAAAAATATGCAACCTTTAAAATATGTAATTATCAATGATGAACTTATGAAAAGTGAGATAGAAAAGCCATTGCAATGGGCTGCTCATTTGAAAGATTGGGATCAAAGTTTTGATGAGAAACCAAGTGCATATATAATTGTAATATCTGATAGAAATATAGATGGATTTGAGATGATTGATTTGGGAATTGCTATACAAACTATAGCACTAGGAGCAAAAGCAAAAGGGCTAAGTTCATGTAATCTTGCTTCAATAGATAAGCAGGCATATAAAAAACTTCTAACATTAGAACCACACCTTATGCCTGTACTTGCTATTGCATTAGGTAGATCAGCTGAAGATATAAAAATTGTAGAATCCAAAGATGAAGATATGAATTATTATAGAGATGAAAATAATACACATTGTGTACCAAAAAGGGATTTGGCAGATATTTTAATTGGTTGTTATGAATGAGAAATAATATAACTGTATTAATTACAGGATGTTCAACAGGTATAGGTTATGAAACAGCAGTGTATCTTAAAAAACAAGGATATAGAGTAATTGCAACTGCCAGAAAAACTGCTGATGTAAAACACCTCCATGATTTGGGCTTTGAGGCATACTATTTGGATGTAAGAGATCTTCAATCAATAAAAGATGTAATAAATAAACTTGATAAAATTGATGTATTGTTTAATAATGCTGGATATGGACAGCCTGGTGCGATTGAAGATATTAGTTATGAAGCTTTAAAAGAGCAGTTTGAAACAAATGTATTTGGTTTGCATGAGGTAACAAGACAGGTTATACCAATTATGAGAAAACAAGGTTATGGAAAAATTATCCAACATAGTTCGGTTTTGGGATTGATCTCACTTAAATTTCGTGGTGCATACAATGCAAGCAAATATGCTATAGAAGGGCTTACAGATACCTTGAGATTAGAACTATTGGGTAGTGGTATAAGTGTTAGTTTATTAAATACAGGCCCAGTAATTAGTAAATTTAGAGATAATGCTAAGCAAAAAATTATACAAAATATAGATATAAACAATAGTATATTTAAAGAGCAATATGAAAAAAATCTAAAAAGTGAAAAATCAGATGTACCATTTACTCTACAGTCTATAGATGTAGCGTATGTTGTAGAAAAAATTATATTGAGTGAAAAACCAAAACCACGATACTATATAACAAAAGCTACATATTTACTTGGATTTTTAAAACGGATTTTATCAACATCAATGCTTGATAAAATATTGCAGAAGATTTAGAATATATATAAATATTTTAAACTCTTCTTTGTGATATAATTTTATCTTCCTCTATACAATATGCACTAAGTTCTCTAATTATTTCATCTTTTACAAAACATCCTGTGTCTATATTTAAATAATGTAATGAAGTATCTATTTGATCAATTATACTATGTCCATAAATATTAAATATCTCACAATCTTTATTTGGTGGAGTTCTATGCCATAATGCATATTCTTGAAAAGTTTCTTTTGCTTTTGGATTATTATGATGATGCCAAACATCTGCCATACTTGCATGTGATATAACTATTTTTTTTCCATCTTTTTTTATTTTTGGTATTTCGATATACAAAGGTAAAGTTTCTAGCCATTTAATATCATCTTGAAGTTGTTTAAATGCTTCTTCATTTTCAATACATAATAATTTACCATCATATTTATCTACTTCTAGCAATCCATATGAAAATAGTGTATATTTGCCACCATTATTTATCCATACATTTGTAAAGTTTTTATAATTATTTGAGGGATAAGTGTTAATGAAATTTTTCCCATAGTGTATCATCATATGTTCATGGTTCCCCATACAACATAGGTGGTTATTTTCTCTTACAAACTTTATAACTTGATTTGATTTTGGTCCACGATCAACTAAATCACCGACAAAAATAAGTTTAGAATCTTTTGGTAATTTATTTACTAAAGCAATAAGTGTATCATATTCACCATGTATATCACCTATTATATATGTGTTTTTTGACATCTTATTTCCTATAGTAAATTTTTATCAAATTATTTATATAATTATCATCAGATCTTACAACTTTTTTAAATTTATGAAAGTCAAACTTTATATCATATTTATATATCAACTCAAACATAAGCTCTATTCTACTATTTGATATTCTTTGATCTTGATATATTTTAATTGCAATATCTGTAATATCATAATTTTTATGAAGTTTGAGTATTTGATCTTTAAATAATTTATCTTTTAATATATATTTTACAGCAAAATTACTATAAAGCAGATATATTTGCTCTAATGTTTGTTTACTATAACCTAGTGTTGCACCTAGCTTTAAAAGTTTTTTTATATCATTTTGATTTATATGATTTTCCATTATTTCAAAATAATCTAAAAGTAGAGTTGGTTCATTATTTATATTATGTTTTAGTTTTAGCATCTGTTTTACAGAAGTTATAAGTTTATCATTATATTTTGTAGAGTGTATCACATCAGAATAGTTGTTGGTTTTTATACCATCTTTTAGTCTTTGATTATTATTTGTATAAATATTTATTTTTTTATTTAAAAAATTTTTGATTTTACCCATATCTTCATTTTGTTTATACCAAGAAGATTTCGGTAAAGATAAAAGATATTTTATAATCTCTTGTCTATTTTTGGTTGTATTTGGTGTTATCATACTATATGATATTAGTGTATTATAACTTCCCCAAGGAAGAGAACTGTTATATATTTTATATGGATTTGCACCATTATTTATCAAATATTTGACAGTTTTTATATCACTATAATATATAGCAATTTGTAAGTTGTCCATTGGAGTGTTTTTATCTTTTAAAATGGTATTTATATCAAGCCCTTTTTGAAGTAATTTTTTTATAATGTTTGTTTGCCCATATCTTGAGGCTAAATGTAAATAATTGGCAAATTTATACTCATTTTTGGTTTTATATATATAATATTCATAAAGTTCTGTTTTACCTTCAAATATTGATGAATCAACCCATTGAGTTATATCAATATATTCTAAGGCTTTAAGTGCTACATCTTCTTGTTTTAAAGTTATTGCGTAAGTTAAGCTATTGTTTCCTGCTATATCTTGAGCTTTTAGATTTGCACCTTTTTTTATAAGGTATCTAGCCATATCATAGTGTTTATTTCGCAGAGCTGTTAAAATTGGTGTCTCATCTTTGTTGTTTGCTATATTTATATTGGCACCATTTTTTATTAATAGTTTTGCTATATCTAAGTGGTCATTTTGTATTGCAGTAATCAATAGAGTAGTTTTGGCAACTCTATTAAATTCACCTTTTATAATATAATAATTGTTTAAATCATGAAAAAAATCAAGTAAGTATTTTACAATATTGATATATCCAGACTCTACAGCTTCAAATAGTAGATCATTACCATTGTTTATAGGCATAAATTTTCCACCATGTTTTACAAGATATTTTAAAAGTTCTAAGTTATTGTTTTGAATAGCATAGTATAAGATATTTCTACCACTTTTGCTTGTTGTATTAATATTTGCACCATTTTCAATCAATAATTTTACTATATCAGTATGATTTTTATATCCAGCATTTAATAGTGCTTGGTTTGGTATAGTTTTACTTTGTTTTAAATACTCTTTTACTTTATTTATATCGCCAATGTAAGAATATCGTACAAGATCAAAATTATTTGCAAAAGTAAATATAAAAAGGCTTAAAATAAGTAGTGTCTTTTTTATCATCTTATATGTTTTTCTTCTTTTCATAAATTAGTTGCATAATCTTACCATATATAGCACCTTTACTTATATATAATAATACAAGTCCATAAATATCTAAATCAAAATACACTAAAGCTATAAAGCCAGGAACTCCACTAACTAGAAATACTACAAAACTTCCAAAAGCCCATTTTGCTTCATTTTTTGATATTTTTATAAGTGGCATAAGTATTAATATAAGCGTAGGAGCTACTACCGTAGCTAATTTTCCAAGAGCAAATACACTTCCTATTAATACAGTAAATAAAAATATAAATTTCATAAAGTTTATTTTAAATTTATCTTTATTTTCTAAATATACCCCAAATAATATTGGTGGGATAAACTCTAATGCTAAAAATACAAAGCCAACTTTAGTATTAGTTGTTGCATTGATTATAACCATAACCATAGCTAGAGGAATAAAAGCAGATGTAATTATAGACCATAGAATGAACCAGTATTTAGGGGACAAATATTTTTTCATAATTTACTTTATCATATCTAATATAAAAAGCCAAAGTAACAGTTTACAGGTGTATATCTTCATTGAATAGGTCATTTTTTTAATTTTCTATTTTTTTCTAAAAGTTTATAAGTTTGTTGTGTATTTGTTTCTATAAAGTTATATAGTTTTTTATCTTTTATATCTATATCTATAATTGGTAAATTTGTAAAATTTATTTTAATTGTTTTATAAATACATTGTATCCAAGATACTTTAAATTTAGCATCTACATCATAACTTTTAGCTTTGAATTCATATATAATCATCTGTTTATTGTAAAGTGCAATTTTTATACTTATCATATTTTGAAGTTTATATATTTTTAAATAGTTAGTCCAAATCTTTTTTTGTTCATCATCTGATAGTGGTTTGTAATAATATTTTAAATCTTTTCTATACTGTTTGGCTAGTTTGGAGTATAGATAATTTGAAAAATCATTATGATAATAAAATCCAATATAGTTATAAAGGGTGATAATTTTTTGATTTTCAAGAAAACTTTTTTTTAACGGAGGGTTATATAAGATATACTTGGTATAAGCAAATAAACTTATAAATAAAATTATTAATATTATTATAATTTTTTGTATGATTTTTATCATATTAAAAAATTTTAGTATATTCTTTTATAATATTCACAAGCCCCTATTCTTCCATTATCACAAGCCTTTTTAAAAAGCTTTTTAGCTTTATTTTTATCTTCCTTTACACCATTTCCAGAAAGATAAAGAATTCCTAAATTATGGCATCCACCATTATTTCCTTTATTACAAGATTTTTCAAAAAGCTCTTTAGCTTTAATATAATTACCTGCTCTTGAAGCTTTGAGTCCATCTGTTAGATAATTTGCGTTTGAGATACTTGTTATTACTAATAATCCTATTAAAACTCTTTTCATATTTTTGACCTTCATATTTTTAAATATATAAAAAAGATACTAAAGTTTTCCTTGTAAGTGACTTAATAAAAAGTTTATAGGAGGCATTTTAACATAGGACGACTAGAAAATTATTATATAAAATCTTTATGATTTGTATCATCATAAAATATTTCAACTACATACCAATCTACTACTATATCGCTACTTATTTTTAGTTTGAATTCTATATTCTCTTTTTTTATACTAAACACTTCAAGAGATGGAATACCATGCCAAGTTTCAAGGTAAACTCTATCAAAGATAAATTCATTTGTTTTTAATTTTTCTATATAGTTTTTATAACTTTGTTCATCTTCAAAACTTATGTTTTTGTGGTGTTTAAAAGTTTGATTTATAAAAAGATTGTTTAAAAAATTTTCAATATCTTTAGCAAAATTATCAAAAGAGTTTTTATCATCACTATCAAGTTTATTATAATGTTCTTTTTTTATAAGTGTAAATCCACCACCGTTAAATCCTAGGTTTGTCAAGTATATAGAGTCTTTGTCTTTTTTTAACTCTATGTTTTCTTTTGGATTATATTTTAAACTAGATACTGAACTTGGACTATGAAGACGACTTGTTTTGCCATTATGTTCACTATTTGTTATATTTGTTGAGTATATATTGTTTTCATCATATGATAAATTTATCACTAAATTTGAGTTTTTATCTATAACTTTTGAGATAAAACTATTTTTTATAGATTCTATTTTTATATCAAATACCCTTGAAAATTCTTCATCTTCTTTGAAATATAGTGTATATGATTTTAAAATATTGTTTTTATCATTTGCCATTATTGTGATCTGTTCACATTGCATCTGTTTTTTGCAATCTTTATCATCATAATAGTATAAGTCATAAGATATATTGTGTATATAGCTAATCTCATCTAAAATATCATGTGACTTTTTATAATGATAATTTTCACTACCATCATACATAAAATCAAAATTATCCATAAGTTTATCATCAAGTTTTTGTGTATTAAACTCAAAATAACATTTATAGTAAGTATAAAAACCTTGATATATTGATATGCTTAAATATTTTTCTTCATCATCTTTTATATATACTATTTCTATTTGATTATTTAAGTCATTTATAGCTTTTATTTTTACAGATGTAAGATCATTTAGTTTTTGATTATATAAACCTTTTGATATTAGTTTTGCATCATCTAAATATTTCTATATACTCATTTCTCTAACACTTTATTAATATTCCATTTATAGATATATCCATCACTACATAGGGCAAACACATAATGATCTTCTATAAACATACTAGATATTTTTCCATTTAGGTTTTTGTATTGGTGTATTATTTTTTTGTTTTTTATATCATAGATATATACTGAATTTTTATGATTTATCTCATCATTGAAAAACAGATAATCTTTATATATATCCATAGCGTAAATTTCTGTAAATTTCGCACTTTTGTAATACTTCTTGAAAAGTTCACTATAGTACTCTTTTAAAGGGAAAAATGTTTTAACTTTTTTGTATGTTTTTGTTTTTGTATCATATATCATAACACCATCTAAACCCATAGAGATATAAAGCCATCTATTTTTATAAGCTTTCATATTTATAAAAGTATCAGATGTAATATAGCCATACTCTTTATTAAACCCAATAGTGCTAATTTGATCTAAAAATCTAAATGTCTCTAGATCATATATATTTATAAATCCTCTCCAGTTTCCTATATAGATTTTGTCTTTGTGTACATATACTATTCTATTTCTACTACCATCAAAATAATCGTGTATTTTAGTAATATTTTTTGGATAATGGCGTCTTACATTGATACGGTTTATCACTTTGTCATCTTTAAAAATATATACATCATCTCCATACCCATAAGCAAATATATAATTCTTATACTTTGAAAAATGGATAATATCATTAGTTTTGCATATATACTCTTTATATTCATAATTATAGTGGCAAGTTGGTTTTGTTGTCTTATATGATGATACTTTTTTTAAACTATATTTATCGTAAAAAATTATATCTTTTTTAGTGCTTATATAGATATATTTGTTGCTTACACTTATTGAAAAAGGCTTATTGTATATTTTTACAAATGCTTTACCATATAAATCTACAAATTGTTTAGGTATATTTAGTTTTTTTGATTTGATGAATTTAAGATTTTTATCATAGATCTCTATATAGTAAGTGTCTTTTTTACTATTGTTTGTAAGAGTATAGATATATTGCTTATCATGTGTCATGTTCCATGTTGAGTTGTTTTTTAACTTTACAAAGGATGCCTGTAAAGTTAAAAAAGAGAATAATATTATAGTTAGAGTTCTTATCATATTAGTTTATCTTTTGTGTTTGCCATTTTTTGAAAATAATCACTAAGTTGCATTAAACAAAAAGTAACTATAAATATAAATAATCCAGGAAAGAAACTAACCCACCAAGCTATATCAATTACCTCTTTTCCATTACTCAATAAACTTCCCCAGCTCATTTGTGGAGGATTGATCCCAAGTCCTAAAAAAGATAGTCCAGATTCAGCAAGTATTGCTCCCCCTACCCCAAAAGTAAATGATATTAGAAATATAGGAGCAAGAAGTGGTGCAAAGTATTTAAATATAATTTTTGTATTGTTTACATTTGCCAGTTTTAGTATTTTTATAAATGGTTTATTTCCAATTGCAAATGATTCACTTCTGATAAGTCGTGCCATTCCCATCCAGCCCGTAATAGATATCACAATAATAAGTATCCAAGATGAAGCTTGTATATAACTAACTAATGCTAGTAATAGGAAAAAAGTTGGAAATGTTAAAAACAGATCAATTATAATAGTAATAGTTTTATCTGTTTTGCCTTTGAAAAAACCAGCATTAATACCTATAAACAGACCTATAAGTGAAGATATGGCTGCACTTAAAAATCCAATAATTAGTGATGTTTGTCCCCCTTGAAGAATTCTTGCAAATATATCTCTACCAAGTCTATCAGTGCCAAAGATATGTTCAAGTGAGGGTGAATTTAAAATTTGTTCAGGATTTAGCTCATATGGTGAGATTGTATATATAAAAGGCAATAAAAATACCCCTAATATTATACTCCCCAATAAATAAGCTGAAAATTTATACATCTTGTGTGTAGTAGCTTAATGAGCTTTTCCCAAATTTTTTACTTTTTGTTAGTTTAAACATACCAAGTGTTTCTGGCATATCTAATCCTGTAACATGTTCAAAAGTTACCAAAAATATATTTTCATTGGTAAAATTTCTTACCATATCAAATGATTTGTCATATATATCCTCCATACCATCTCTAAAATCAAATGGTGGATCTATATATACTATTGTAGGTTCATCTATTAGCGAATGGTTTTGTTCAATACTTGGAAGTTTTTCAAATGTATCTCCAAAAAGTATTGTACAACTTTGTGGTTCAATCAGTTCACAGTTTGATTCAAGAGTTTTATATGAACTTCTATTTATCTCAATAAAGTAAGCATGTTTTGCACCTCTACTTATAGCTTCAAGACCAATAGAACCACTTCCACCAAATGCTTCAATAAAAATAGAATCAATTATATCATATTGAAGTACATTAAAAAATGACTCTTTTAAGATTGATTTTGAACTTCTTGTTACCTCTAAAGCTGGAAGTTGAAGCAGTTTGCCTTTATATTTTCCAGCTATGATTTTTGTAGTGATTATTTTATTTTTTTTCTTTGCCATTATCTTGCGTATCCTACAGCTCTTAATTCTCTAATTATATTTACTTTAATCTCACCTGGATATTGTACTTTATCCTCTATCTCTTTTGCAATCTCTGTAGAAAGAAGTACTGCCTCATCATCATTTACTAGTTGAGCATTTACTATTACTCTTATCTCTCTACCTGCATTAATTGCATAAGCATTGATTACACCTCTTTTACTAGTAGAGATGTTTTCTATCTCCTCTACTCTTTTTAGGAAGCTTTCAAGTACTTCTCTTCTAGCTCCCGGTCTTGCTGCACTTAGGGCATCAGCTGCACAAACTGCAGCACTTTCTACACAGCTTGGTTCTTCATGTCCATGATGAGCATAAATTGCATTGATAACATAATCTGGCTCATCATATCTTTTACAAATATCTGCTCCTATATCTACATGGCTTCCAGGTACATCATGAGTTAGAGCTTTTCCAATATCATGTAACAGCCCTGCTCTTCTTGCAGCTATTGTATCTCCATCCATTTGTGCTGCAATCAGTCCAGCAAGGTGAGCAACTTCAAGTGTATGAGCCAAGGCATTTTGACCATAACTTGCTCTATATCTTAATCTTCCGACAAGTTTGATAAGTTCTGGATGCATGTTTTTAATACCAAGCTCCATAACTACATCTTCACCCTCTTTTTGAATATTTTTATCAAACTCATTTTTGATTTTTTTATACTCTTCTTCAATTCTTGCAGGTTGTATTCTTCCATCTTCAAGTAATACTTCTATAGTTTTTGTAGCAATTGCTCTTCTATATAGGTTAAAACTGCTTATAGTAATAGTATTTGGTGTATCATCTATAATAATATCAACTCCAAGTAACATCTCAAGAGTTTTGATATTTCGCCCCTCTTTTCCTATAATCTTACCTTTTGTCTCATCATCTTTTATTGTGATATTACTTACAAGTCTTTCAGCTGCAAACTCTCCGGCATATCTTGTAACTGCTTGAGCGAAGATATTGTTTATTTCCTCTTTTGATTTTGCTTGAGCCTCTTTGTATTGTTTTCTAAATATAGAAGCTATTTGTGATCTTGAATCCTCTTTTATTTTTTCAAAAAGTAGCTCTTTTGCTTCATCTTTTGTTAGACCACTAGAGTTTTCAAGTATTTTTATAGCTTTTGCAAGTTTCTCTTCATATGTTTTTTCTTGTTTTTTAAGTCCCTCTTTTAGGGCTTTTATTTTTTTATTATTTTCAGCTGTTTCTTTTTTTTGTTTCTCTATCTCATGAAGCTCAGATTCAAGATGTGTATTTAACTCTCTTTCTTTTTTTTCTATTTGACTAAAAAGTTCATCATACTCTTTTTTAATATGTCTATACTCTTTTTCAAACTCTTTTTTTGCTTTGATTTGTGCTTCTTTCAAAGTTAGTTCTGCTTCATGTTCAATCACATTTGCTCTAGCTCTTGCTTGAGTTTCATAAGCTTGATATTTTGCACTGTTTAATTTGTTTGTTATTATATAAGTGAGTAAACCACCTATAAGTGCAGATACTGCACCAACTATTAGTAATTCCATATTTAATACCTTTTAATAAGTGACTAAATAATCAGAGGAAATATCGTATTGGTTTGACAAGTGTTTTGAGCTTTTACATAGTTTTAATTGAGTAAAAACAATAGTAGGTCTATAATTCAAGCGATAAAAAAAGCGATCATACATCCCTGCCCCAAAGCCAATTCTTTTATAATATTTATCTATACCAACAATTGGTACAACAGCTAAATCAATTTTAGCTTTTCTATTTGAAGTATTTGGCTCTTTTATCCCATATTTTCTTTTAAAAAGAGGCAGTCTGTAAGGAACAGCAACAAAGCTATCTTGTTCCATCTTTGGAACAAAAATATTTTTTCTTTTTTTTCGCAATATATTAATTAAAGGTTTTACATCTACTTCCATTTTTTTAAATGGTATATAGAGTAATATATTTTTTGCATCTAAATTATTAATTAAATTTTCTAAATTTTTTACTATTATTTTATGTCGTTTATAACTTATGTTATTGCCAACAAATGTCAATCGTTTTATACACGATTTTCTAAAACCACTTTTGTTATTTTCAAAGTGATTGTCTATCATATTTAAGCCTTGTTTGGTTATAATTTAACCTTAATATTATTCTATCCAAAGGAAATAAAAATGAAGTTTAAAAAAATATCTTTTTTAATATTTTTTTCATTAATTGTTATATTGTCAACAGGTTGTGACTCAAAAAAAGAGCAAAAACAAGAAGTTAAACAGGAACAAAAAGTTGTAATACCTGAATTTAATTTAACTACAAATGACGGTAAATCTATAAAAATTATAGCAAATCCAGATGGATGGGAATTTCCTCAATATAAAAATAAAGCTGTGTTATTAAACTTTTTTGCGACATGGTGTCCACCGTGTAAAGCTGAGATTCCTCATCTTGTAGCACTAAAAGATAAATATAAAGATAAATTTGAAGTAATAGCTATACTTGTAGAGCAAAATAAACTTCAAGCTGTAGTTGATGAGTTTATAAAAGAGCATGGAGTTACATATCCCATTGCAAATGGTCCTGAAAATTTTAAATTGGTAAATGCTGTTGGTGGTGTACCATCAATCCCTACTATGTTTTTATTTAATAAAAATGGAAGAATTATAAATAAGTATGTAGGTATGGTACCTCAAGAGATGTTGGACAGTGAAATTCAAAAGGCATTGAAGTAGTATGTTTAGCATATTTAAAAGAAAAAAGAAAGAAGAGCCTCAAAAAGAGGAGCTTCAAGAAGAAATTGTAGAGCAAGAAGAAGTTGAAGTTGTTCAAAATGATGTTGTTGAAGATAATATAGAAGAGAAAATAGAAATTGATCAAGAGTCTAATTTAGATGAAACAAGTAAATCTAAAGAACAAGAAGAGATAACTCAAGAATCAAAAGAAGAGGAGCAAGAGCAAGATCAACCAAAACAGAGTTTTTTTGCTCGTGCTTTAAATAAAACACTAGAAAATTTAAAATCAACTATACCAGTTGGTGTTGAGAAGATAGATTTTGATACTATAGAAGAGATATTAATAGAATCAGATATGGAGTATGAGATTGTAGAAAAAGCTATGACTGGACTCAGCGATAAAATCTCAAGAAAAGATCTAAGACACAGACTTGTATCATTGTTTGAACACGCTCCTGAAGTAGATACTACAAATTTACCTAAACCGTTTGTAGAGCTTATTATTGGTGTAAATGGAGCAGGAAAAACTACAACTATTGCAAAATTGGCTAATAGATATAAATCTGAAGGTAAAAGTGTGATATTGGGTGCAGGAGATACTTTTAGAGCTGCAGCTATTGAGCAACTTAGTATTTGGGCTTCTAAAATAGATGTACCAATTATAAAAACAAAACAGGGTCATGACAGCAGTGCTGTGGCATTTGATACTATTCACAGTGCAGTTTCAAAAGGTATTGATCATGTTATAATTGATACTGCTGGAAGACTTCAAACACAAACAAATTTAAACAATGAACTTAAAAAAATTGTAAAAGTATGTGGTAAAGCAAATGATGGGGCTCCACATAGGAAACTTATGATTCTTGATGGTACACAAGGAAACAGTGCTATAGCTCAAGCAAAAGCTTTTAATGAGATTGTTGGAGTTGATGGAATTATTGTAACAAAACTAGATGGTACAGCAAAAGGTGGGGCACTTTTTTCTATATCTAATCAATTGGAGTTACCAATATTTTATATTGGTGTTGGTGAAAGTAAAGATGATCTTGTAGAGTTTAGTCCTGATAAATTTGTAGATGGGCTACTAGATGGGATTTATACAACAAATTAATTCTGATTTTAACTTTCAAACTTTTGTTTAAAATTTAAAACTTCATCAAAAGAGATTGCTCTTGAAAAATAATATCCTTGAACTAGATCAATATTTATTTTTTTAGCAATTTCTAGCTGTTCTTTGGTTTCAATACCTTCTGCTACTACATTGTAATGTAGATCATGACACAATTGAGATGTGTATTTACACACTTTATATCCCTTGTTTGTATTAAAAGTATCTATAAGAGATTTATCTAGTTTTAACTCATCAATATCATGTTTCACTATAGTTTCCAAGCTAGAATATCCTGTACCAAAATCATCAATACTTATACCAAAGCCATTTTTTTTGATTTCAAGAAGATTCTCTTCTGCGCTTTTGTATAAAAAACTTCTCTCAACAATTTCAAAATCTATATTTTCATATTTTAGTATATTCATTATCTCATTCATGATATTTTTTGATTTAAGTGTGTCGGGATGTAGATTTATACTTATATTTGGAAAGAAATTTTTCTCTTTCCATTTTATTAGATCATCTTTTACTCTGCTACAAACCCAATAATCAATAATATGGGCAAGTCCTGCTTTTTCTAGGGTATCTAAAAATACAGGTCCTATTAGTTCACCATTTGTTTTATATCTTAACAGTGCTTCAAATTTATCACATTTATTTTGTTTTATATTAATTTTTGGTTGATAGTAGACAAAAAGATTTTTTTCATTTAAATTACTTATTATCTCTTCCACTTTAATATTTGCTTCTATAATATCTTTTTGAGCGATATATGATTTGATATTTTTTTCAGAATTTAACTCAGTTGTTATATTAAGGTTTTGTTCTAATACCTCTACATGTTGATATGCTGATTGAGAAGCTAAAAATTTTTTTATAAAATATGTATATATTAATACATCAAAAAAGAGTATATAAAGCTGTAAATATACAACAAATAGGTCGCCATCTGTTTTAAGATAACTATCTATAAATGTAGGAGTTGTCCATATAACATAATAGTTTGTAAAACTTACATCAAACAAACTAAGCGCAACAGATGCAACAATAAGATTAAATAGTGGAAGTAACAAAAAAGGTATTATAATAAATCTATTAAATACTACTACAGCATATATTAGAAGTGAATTTATATTAAAAATACTAAAAGGTATTGATATTTTTACTATGGTTTTTATAGTTTTTTCTTTTGCATATAAAATTAAAGATATTAATAACCCAAGCCCTACTCCAGCTCCACCAAGAAGTACAAATATTCTATTGAACTCTCCATAAGTAAGGTTTTCATACATCTGTTTAAATAATATCTCTTTACCAAAGATACCATTTATTGTATGTTCTCCATGTATCCCCAAAAACCATAAAACATCTACCATAAAATTTCTAATAGCCAATGTTACAATATCTGGGAGATCATTTTGTAATGGATTAAAATTAACTAAAAAATTATATACAAAATAATCTATTGCAAGATTTAGGCCAATAGTGGCAAAATAAGCTACAAAAAATACAAATGTATAGTTAAATAGACTGTAAATATGATAATTGCCATCATTTTTTGTAATATTTAGTGTAAATATAGGATAAAAAACTTTTAGTAAATATGTGGAAAGTATAGGCATAATTAATATATTTGCATTAAATCCATATGGCATATGGATAATTTGATTTGGTAAACTGTGTTTTTCAAACAATAAAATAGTTATATATGTTGTAATTGCTAAAAATATAGAAACCACTTGAGAGACTTTGAATCTTGAAGCAAAAAAGTATGATATAGATATCACAGCAATTAATGATGTAAATGATTGAAGAATATTTTTAAATGATTTTAAAGTGTTTAAATCTCCAAAATATAAATGACTTCCACTATAAACCACAAAATTATAATATAATGAGACTAATGAAGTGAGTAGAAAAAATGGCAATATAGCTATAAAAGCTTCTTGAATGGTGATGATGAAAGATAATAATTTTTTATTTTTGATAAAATTTTCTATTGGTTGTCCTTATATGTGATAATATTATAAAATATAAAATCACATATAAAGCTTAAATGTAACAGCTTTGTAAGTTGATTTATTGGCTTATGATACCTTTTGAGACCAATAACTCTTTTGATCTTTCATCAGCAGGTAAATAACCCTTTTCTATAAGTGAAGTTATATAGCTTTTGTTGTAAAAAAATGCCAATATAATTGACCCTATATTGTAAGTGAATAATCCAACAATTAGATATATAAAAAACCACTTAAAATCACCTCTTAACAGTGGTACAAAAAAACCAAATACTACACTTGACCATGAATATAAAAATGGTACTTTTTTCATTTTCTGTAGTGTTTGATGTTTTAATATAACTTTTTCTTGTCTAAAATGCAGTATTATAGGTATTATATTGATAAACAATACAATAAAAATTATGCTTAATTCTGGGGCTGATGTAGTATTTTCCAAATGTACTATCCTTTATTTAATTTGTTGGTTCATAACCATTTAAAATCAACAATGCTTTATATGCTTGCACAGCTTTTGAGAATTCATTTATTGAAAACTCTTTAATAAAACCTTTTCCTACTACAACTATTTTTGAATTTTT
>Ga0256843_1000258_pt1 | contig 45278 bp, 45 predicted proteins | sample AlvinellametaG_FD_191572 | JGI IMG/M metagenome (GOLD analysis project Ga0256843, IMG submission 191572) | Pompeii worm associated microbial communities from hydrothermal vent at the East Pacific Rise, Pacific Ocean - Alvinella | ecosystem: Host-associated > Annelida > Integument > Unclassified ...
GGGCAGCAGATAGAGATTGTCATGGTTAGCATCAAGTCTGTTGGCACGCAGTTTGATCTGTCCTGCCGACTCTTCCCCCGAGACATACAGTACTTTTTTTTTCTGTTGTGCCAGATTGCCTGCAATCTTAAGGAGCAGTGTAGATTTTCCTATGCCCGGACTGCCGCCAATGAGTGTGAGAGAACCCGGAACGACTCCGCCTCCAAGGACAAGGTCAAGCTCTTTGCTTCCTGAAGGAAAACGGGTAATATTGTCTTCTTCTATCTGGGTAATAGGTTGTGCTTTGGAGCGTGCAGAACTGCTACTGCTTTTGGAAGTTTCGTTCAGAAATTTAATCTGGTCTGCCGTAAGTTCAACCATGGTTTCCCACTGGTTACACGAAGTACATTTTCCCATCCATCTTGGAGATTGAAAACCACAGGCCTGACATTCAAATAGTGTTTTTTTCTTTGCCATGTTTTGCTCTTTTTATTCTAGTAGTAATCACAGTATAGTATTTTAGGAAAGAGAAAAGCCGAAATATGTCAAATTGTAATATTTTCTTGCATAGGGTGGGGTTGCCCACCTTGTGCAATGTTAAAGATCAGACAAAGATTTCATCCAGAATGGTATTGATGTAGTCATTGGCTTTGAAAGGAACAAGGTCTTTAGGCTGTTCTCCCGTACCAATGTAAAAGATAGGCATTTGCAGTTCATCGGCAATACTCAGTACGGAACCGCCTTTGGCCGTACCGTCAAGTTTTGTAATGATGATACCGTCAATACCGATCATTTCATTGAAAGCCTTGGCCTGATTGACAGAAGAGCTTCCCTGTGTACCGTCCAAGATAAGCATTTTTCGGTGTGGGGCACCTTCCATCGCTTTGTTCGCGATGCGAATCATCTTTTTGAGCTCTTCACTCAGGTTGGTTTGTGTATGCAGTCTGCCTGCCGTGTCGATGATGACATTGTCCAGTTTTCTTGCTTTGGCTGATTCAATTGTGTCATAAACCACAGCAGAAGGGTCATGCCCCTGTCTTGTAGAGACAATAGGCACCTCAAGTTTGTCTGCCCAGCGGATGAGCTGCTCAATGGCTGCGGCACGAAAAGTATCTCCCGCACCCAGAATTACCCCTTTCCCCTGTTGCTGGTAACGGTAGGCAAGTTTGGCAATGGTAGTGGTTTTCCCTGCTCCATTGACACCGATAATCATTTCAACAAAGGGTTTGGCATCGCTTTCTTTCCAGTCAGCCGTATATTGGAAAACTGAGATCATTGAGTTGAATGCCTGAATACGGTTAATTTTTTCAGGTAGAGCCTCAAGCAGTCTTTCTGCCAGTTCATAATTGACATCTGCTTCCAGAAGAATATCTTCAAACTCCTCTTTTGTAATAATCTTTTTCTTTTCGACTACAACTTCTTTGATGGCATCATTGGTTTTTCCCAATACCTTTTTAAACAAATTGAACATAATACATTTCCTCTTATTTTTTAATTATTTGTTATCCAGTGCCATACGGATATCATGATCGATCATCTCTACAGGTACCATACCTTCATAATGAGTATAATAGTGACCGTTTTTGTAAAGAACCGTCAGGGGCAATATAAAGTTTGCATCAATTTTAAGTGATTCAGCTACTTTTGCCGAAACATATTCATTTTCAATATCATTGGAAACAAAATAGTCCATGTGGTATTTTTTATAAAATGTTTTTAGTGTAGTGGCATTTGCTTCGTCATTTACCAAAATAGCTGCAATAAAAAGATCTTTTCTATATTTCTTTTTCAAGTCTTCAAAATAGGGGAGTTGTCCCCGGCAGGGGGGACACCATGTACTGAAAAAACTGACAAGAAGGACAGGGGCTTTAATATCATTGATAATAAACCGGTCTTCATCAAGCACAATACCATGGGTTTCACCTTTAATGCTTTTAAGAATAGTGGCACTCTCAAGCATTGTACTTATTTTGGTGAGATTACTGCTGTTTTGTTCTGAAATATTGATCTCTTTTGGATTGTTGTATTCTTTTATTTTTGTGACGGAAACTGTCTTTTTCTCTTTTTTATCGCTACATCCTGTAGCCAAAAGTAAAATGATGCCCAAAAACAGGAGTTTGATTTTTATCACATGATTCCTTGGCTATAATATTACATCTGTGCGTAATAGACACAGGCAGGATTTTGAAAGATTATACCAAAAGAGCACTAAATGGAAGTTATACCAAAAGAAATTAGAAAAAAGAAGTTTAGAAAGCGCTGTCTTGAAATACTTAAAAAGGCTGCGCAAAGAGGAAGTTATGTAAAAGATAAAAAGGTGCTTTTGCAATTGCAGAAGATTATTTTAAAAATGCATGCAAAAACAGTTATGCTTTATCTTCCTCTGGAAACAGAGGTAAATCTCTATCCGCTTATTCAACTCCTTAGAAAACAAAAGCGGCAACTCTATGTTCCTTTTATGGAAGGTGCAAGTTTCAGGTTGGTAAAATATAGATATCCGCTGGAAACAAAGCGGTTCGGTATTAAAGAACCAAAATATTCAAGACAATATAGAAATAAACAAATAGATATAGCAATTATACCGATTGTAGGAATGGACCTGACATATAGACGAGTAGGTTTCGGAAAAGGTATGTATGATAGATTTTTTGAAAAAGAGATGAAAAATATAGGAAAAACAGTGTTTGTGGCGCGTGCATTATGTTTCAGCAACCAAATTGTGACAGATAGTTATGATGTGAAAGCAGATGTTGTTATCGTGCCGTAAACAGTGCAGTACCGGTCAGAAAACGTTTCTTTTTCTGGGAAAAAGGAAAAATAATGTTAGAAACAGTAATAATCTCCGGTATTTCCGGAGTAGCTGTAGGAACAGGAATATGTTACCTATGGGTTAAAAGTAGCAGTAAAAAGAAATTTTCACATCTTGAGCTTGAGGCAAAGGCAAAAGCAAAAGCTATCAGTAATGAAGCAGAACTTTTGTTGCAAGAAGCACAAATGAAAATTAAAACACAGATACTTGAGCAGGAAACAAAATTTCAAAAACGTATGGCTCAGATTGAAGAAAGAAACCGTGCTCTAATTGTAGAGAAGAAGGCAGTCAGACAGGAAGAAGAAGAACTCTCTCTGGCAAAGCAGAGACTTTCAGAAAAAGAGTTGAGTCTTGAAATGCTTGAAGCAAAAAAACAGGCACAAATAAATGAAGCAGTAGAGAAGCTCCAGGAGGCAGCTTCTTTGACAAAAGAGGAAGCAAGAATTTATATTCTCAATAAAGTAGAAGAACAGAGCCGTGCAGAAGTAGCTTCTATTGTCCGAAAATATGAGCAACTCGCAAAAGAAGAGGGTGAAAAGAAGGCTAACTATATTCTTGCACAGGCAACGACACGCTATGCGGGTGAATTTGCCGGTGAGAGACTGATTAATCTTGTGACTCTGCCCAGTGATGAACATAAAGGGCGTATTATCGGTAAAGAGGGACGAAATATTAAGACTCTTGAAATGTTGTTGGGGGTTGATATTGTTATTGATGAGACACCGGGTGTCATTTTGATCAGTTCTTTTAACCTCTATCGAAGGGCTATTGCCACATCTGTTATTGAAAGGCTGGTGGAAGATGGCCGTATTCATCCCGGACGTATTGAAGAGGTGCATGAAAAGGTGGAAAAAGAGTTTGAAGAGAAGACCTATGAAGAGGGTGAAAATATTCTTATTGATCTTGGGCTTTTCCCCATGCATGAAGAACTGATCAAACTTCTTGGCCGATTGAAGTATCGTGCAAGTTATGGACAGAATGCGTTGGCACATACCCTTGAAGTGGCAAAACTGGCACGGGTTATGGCTGCAGAGATGGGGGGTGATGAAAAGCTTGCTTTGCGTGCAGGGCTATTGCATGACATAGGTAAAGCATTGACACAGGATATGGGGGGTTCGCATGTAGAGATCGGTGCAGAACTTTGCCGCCGTTATCATGAACATCCTACGGTAATAAATGCGATTTATGCCCATCATGGACAAGCTGAGCCTGATTCGGTAGAGAGTGCCGCAGTCTGTGCCGCAGATACCCTTTCAGCTGCACGTCCCGGTGCCAGAAGGGAAGTACTTGAGAGTTTTACCAAAAGGGTGAAGGAAATAGAAGAGATTGCTATTTCCAGGGAAAATGTAGAAAAAGCCTATGCTATTAATGCAGGACGGGAAATACGTGTTTTTGTGAATGCCCTGAAAATGAGTGACAACGAAGCGGTTCTGCTTAGTAAAGAGATTGCAAAAGAGATTGCAGAGAAAGTGCAGTTTCCCGGTGAAATTAAAGTAAATGTCATACGTGAGACAAGAGCTGTAAGTATTGCAAGATAGCATGTGAAACTTATGCAAAATAAAATAATAAAAGCGTTATAATTCGTTAAAGAAGATAATATTTATTATCAATTTAATATATTAAGAAGGTAAAAACAGTGGACAGATGTAAAGAGATCGTTGCAAATGTACGAATGGAAGAGCGTTATGCCGGGATGAGTCTGGTATTTGTGGGAACAGATGCACTCAGAGATGAAGTAGAAGCCGCCATAGAAAAAGTAACGAAACAGACAAAGATGGATCCGCATATTTTTGATAATTCAAAAGACCATCATGAGAGCAAACAGGCACTCTATATTGAATTTAATGATGATGTACAAAGAGACAGCGGGGCTTTCTTTGAACTTCTTCTCAAAGAACTGCATATTGACAAATGTGCCAATGATGTGATCTAAATAGATAAAGGAAAACAGAGATGTATAAAAAAATATTGATAAGCTTCTTGTTGGTTTGCGGTATAAGTATTTCTGCAGCAGCAAAAAAAGCACCGATTGTAGTACTTGAAACAAATGTTGGAAAGATAGAGCTTAAAATGTTTCCAAAAGCAGCCCCTTTGGCTGTAGAGAATTTTGTAACGCATGTAAAAAACGGATATTATAACGGTTTGATCTTCCATAGAGTGATCAAGGGCTTTATGATTCAGGGTGGTGATCCAACCGGTACGGGAAGAGGCGGTGAGTCTATCTGGCATAAAGAGTTCAAAAATGAATATGCACCCAATCTGACGTTTGACAAACCATTCCTGCTTGCTATGGCAAACCACGGACCAAATACAAATGGAAGCCAGTTTTTCATTACGACGGCGCCGGCACCGCATTTAAACGGCGGATATACTATTTTCGGCAAAGTGATCAAAGGACAGAATGTTGTACAAAAGATTGAAAATGTAACCACCTCCGCAGGTGACAGACCAATGTTTGATCAGGTTATCAAACGCGCATATCTTAAAAAATAGAGTAAGCAGACAGTAGGCAAGAAGCAATCTTTTTGCCTGCTTGACTCTCTTTGGGTTGTACTTCAGCCCCTTTCCCCAATTAAAATAACAAAGGAACCTCGTGGATTTACAGGCCTTAAGAGAAGAGCGTAAGAAATGGCTTACTTGGAAAAATATCAAACCCTATCAAGAAGCTATTCAGGCACTGCCTGAGTATCAAAAGATTGAAGTAGATCTTGGTGATATAGTAGATATTCAGATAGCTGATCTTAGTGAAGCAGAAGCAGTACAGATCAAAGAGACTGCATTACTGATGAAGCCTTGGAGAAAGGGTCCCTTTCGTATTAACGAGCTTTTGATTGATTCAGAATGGCAGAGCCAGATCAAATACAATCTCTTGGAGCCACATTTTGATATTCAGGATAAAGTGGTAGGAGATATCGGCTGCAACAACGGCTATTACCTCTTTCGTATGCGCTCACAAAAACCAAAAAAGCTGATTGGTTTTGATCCTTCTGCCATCTACTACTCACAATTCATGTTCATTGACCATTTCATTAAAAGTGATATTGTCTATGAACTGCTTGGGGTAGAACATGTAGAGTTCTATGAACATAAGTTCGATACACTCTTCTGCCTGGGAGTACTCTACCACCGTTCCGATCCGGTAACAATGCTGAAATCACTTTTTAAGGGTTTAAATAAAGGAGGAGAGCTCATTCTTGACACCTTTATGATAGACGGGGAGGAGGAGATATGCCTGACACCAAGAGACCGCTACTCCAAAATACCCAATATCTATTTTGTTCCTACAGTCAGTGCTTTGAAAAACTGGTGTCTTCGTGCAGGGTTTGAAAGTGTTGAAGTACTGGAAATTATGAAGACCGATCTGAATGAACAGCGTAAAACGGAGTGGATCGATACCCAGAGCCTTGAAGACTTCCTGGACCCAAATGACCCTGAAAAAACGGTTGAAGGGTATCCTGCACCTAAAAGGGTTTATATCAAAGCGATCAAAGCATAAAATAATAGTGCTGCTAGGATGCACCTACGATTGGAGCGATTCATAAAGCTCCAGCAGTTCCAGATACCGTTCACTCTTCTCTTTATAGATCTCTTCAAGTTTTAAAAGCTCTTCAGAGAGTGCACTCAATCCTCTCTCCTGATAACATTTCGGGTCTCCAAGGCAGTTGTTGAGGTTTTCTATCTGCTCTTCAAGTTTTTCTATTTCGTCTGGAAGTGCATCAAAATCTCTCTGGTCTTTGTAGCTGAGTTTGGTCTGCTTCTTTGCTTTGGGTTTTGTCTCCTCTTTGACTGTGAGTGTTTTGAGTTCACTTTCCATTGCACCGAGTTCTTTGATCTCTTTTTCAATATCCAGATACTCTGTATAGCTCTGGTAGGACTCTTCTACCGTGCCGTGACCTTTAAAGATGAAGAGCTTGGAGGCGATCTTGTCAATGAAGTAACGGTCATGAGAGACAAAAAGTACGGCACCGGGAAAAGCAATGAGTTTCTCTTCAAGGATGGTAATGGTCGGGATGTCCAGATCGTTGGTAGGTTCATCGAGGATGAGGCATTCGACATTCTTGGTAAACAGCAGTGCGAGGGCAACACGGTTTTTTTCTCCACCGCTGAGCTGTCCGACCTTTTTGCTCATATACTCTTCTGGAAAAAGAAATGATTTAAGGTAGGCAAATACATGCATGTTCCGTCCCTGTACATCGACATGGTCTCCTCCGTCGGGACAGAATGTCTCTATGAGGGTATGTGCATCATTGAGCATCTCTCTGTGCTGGTCAAAGTAACCGATGGAGAAATCGCCTTTTTTTATGCTGCCGCTGTCTGGTTTGAGCCGTCCCAGCAGAAGTTTGAGCAAGGTTGATTTCCCCGCACCGTTAATACCCACAATAGCGATCTTGTCTCGTTGAAGGATACGGGTGGAAAAATCTTCTATAAGCAGTTTGTCCGCAATGCTGTAGCGCAGATGCTCTACATCAAAGAGCATTTTTCGTTTGCTCAGTCCCTTTTCCCCTTTCCAGCTGCGTTTTTCCCGCTCCAGCTCCACCTGCATCTTGCGTATGAGGGTAGGGTTCTTTTTTGCCTGTTCTCTGAGTGCAAAGACCCTTGCCTTTCGTCCCTGGTTCCGTTTTTCTCTGGCCCTGACGCTTTTGCCCAGCCACTCCTCTTCTCTTTTGAGAAGTTTCAGCAGGGTGTCGTGTGTTTTTGCAAGCGATTTCATTCGCTCCTCTTTTTGTTCAAGGTAGGCACGGTAACCGCCTTTGTAAGAGACAAGCTGTTGGTTGTCCACTTCTATGACACGTGTGGCGATGGTATCGATGAAATGCCTGTCGTGCGAGATGAAAAGCAGGGTGAACTTCTCTTTAAGCAAAATCTCTTCAAGAAATTCTACCATATAGACATCGAGGTGGTTGGTCGGTTCATCCAGAAGCAGGACATCGGGTTTTTTCAAGATGAGTGAAGCCAGTGCCACACGGCGTTGTTCGCCCCCGGAGAGAGAAACGACCAGGCGGTACTCGTACTCCTTGAGCTTGAACTCCTGAAGCACACGTTCTATTTTGTCGTCAAGGTTCCAGGCATTATGGTGGTCAAGAAAGGCAGTGATCTGCTCCAGTTTGGCCAAAAGTTCACTGTTTTCAAAATCCTGTGAGAGTGCCAGGCTGAGTTTTTCATGTTTCTCCTGCGCCTCTCTAAGTTCTTTTAACTCATTTAAAATGGCATCTCTGACCGTCAGTGCAGCATCAAAACGGGGTTGTTGTGCAAGCATCTCAATCTGGACGGCATTGTTGACAACACGTTTGCCCTCCGTAGGCTCTTCTGTACCCAGCACGATCTTCATCAGGGTGGATTTTCCGCAGCCGTTGGGCCCGACAACGGCAACTCTTTCTCCCTCATTGAGATGAAAATCAACATCATCGAGCAGAAGTTTGATATCGTACTGTTTTTTGATGTCGAAGAGATCTACAAGTGCCATAGGGATCTGCCTTTATTTTTTGTGGAATTATACTCTTTTAAGGCTTGATAAAGTACATCGTGATATATTGGGCTTAAATATTTTCAAGAAGGAAAATCATGTTGGAAATGATTATAGCGTTGTATTCACTCTATACTTTTTTAAAGGTCTATATCTCTGTAATGCAGATCGGTTATATCAATCAGGAGAAGCGGAAAGATCCTGTGCTGATGCCTGCGGGCAAATACATGGTCGCGGCCAATTATGCCGTGGCTAAAGAAAAACTGGGGATCATCGAGACCTTTGTGGATTATCTGATGTTCCTCTGGTGGGTCTTTGCCGGATTTGCATGGCTCTCCTTTCTCTTGGGGGTAGACGGTTCAGTAATGAGTTCGGTGCTCTTTCTTTTTGGTTTTGTTGCCCTGAACTATATTGTGGGGCTTCCTTTTTCACTGTATCAGACCTTCAAGATCGATGAGGCTTTTGGTTTTAACAAAATGACACTGAAAATGTTCATCGTTGATGCAGTGAAATCGGCTGCTCTTTTTGTGCTTATCGGCGGAGCGATCTTTGCACTGCTCTCCTGGATCATTGCTTCATATGAAATGTGGTGGCTTTGGGGCTTCATTCTTATGTTTGCCATTGCCGTGGCAGCCAACCTTCTGATGCCGTTCTTTATGAGCCTGTTCAACAAATTCTCTCCGCTTGAAGAGGGGGAGCTTAAGGATGCCATCGTAAACCTGATGAATCAGGCAGGTTTGAAGAGTGACGGTATTTTTGTAATGGATGCCAGCAAACGTGACAGCCGTCTCAATGCCTTTTTTGGCGGATTGGGCAAAAGCAAAAGGGTCGTGCTTTACGATACGCTCTTGGAAAAACTGAACAAAAAAGAGTTGCTGGCCGTACTGGGGCATGAACTGGGGCACTTCTCTCATGGCGATATCTGGAAGAACATCGGCTTGATGGGACTGCTGCTTTTCATTGCCTTCTATCTTTTTGGGCATTTACCCGATAGCCTCTTTACCCAGATGCATGTGGTGCCTTATGCCGGTGTACAGATAGCCATGCTGATGTTGCTGCTGCCGTTGCTCAGTTTTGTCTTTACACCGTTCATGTCCTATGTCAGCCGGCATAATGAATATGCAGCTGATGCATATGGTTCTGAAATGGGAGGAAAGGAGAATCTTGTCTCTGCTTTGCTGAAACTCATCACTGAGAACAAAGCATTTCCAAAGTCACACCCTTTGGTGATCTTTTTTTACCATACCCATCCGCCTGTACTGGAAAGACTTAAAGAGTTGGGGTATGATGCCAGCAATGTGATTGTAGATGAAAAGAAGATAGAAGAACCGGCTTTACCCAATGACGGTATCTTTGCCTATATGGATAAAACGGGAGAGTAGCCGCAGGCTATGCTTCTTCTACACGTGCCTGTACGAACCAGGTAAAACGGGCTTCACTGGTCAGTACATTGTCAATATCCCGTATTTCGACCCTGATCTGAAGCAGGGCCCTGCCTTTTTTTTCAAATTGTGATTTGAATTTTTCAATGGCATCCTCTTCCACAAAAGAGATAGCCGTGATCTTTTTGGCAGCAGGTTTTTTGTATTTGATCTGTGCATCTCTGACAAGAGGAATGACTTTTTGTTCCAGTTCGGGGAAAAGACTCTGCAAACGCATACCGCTTTCCGTCTCAGCCAGAGTGAATTGCGCTGCGGCATGAATGGTCTCGACATGGTTACAGACGGATTTTTTCAGATCCAAAGAGAGTTTTTCTTCATTCTCTTTGATGCCGATATATTTGACAAAAGGGATATCAGTTGCTTTAATGAATCCTGTTTCAAGGTATTTGAGTGTGGCCCTGTTGCTTAGATATCTTTTTAAAAAAGAGTTTTTGACTCTCTCCAGAAGTTTTGTTTTTGGGAAGGAATAGCTAGTCATCGGGGCTGCCTTTTATGTTGAAAAACGGAAGAATATTCTTCTCAGCACTATGTGCTATTATACTGGTATGAAATTAATTTTATGAAAAAGAAGTGATCGATGACACTAAAAGAGAGTTTAAAGTGGGCACGCACGCAGCTTGAACAAAGTTGTGAACGGCCCCAGTTTGAAGCTGAACTGCTGTTGGCATATTATTTGCAGAAAGAGCGTATCTACCTGATGACACATGAAAACGATCTGCTTGCAGATTTTGACGGATATGAAACACTTGTGCGCAGAAGAATAGCAAATGAACCCTATGAATACATTGTCGGCAGTGCAAGTTTTTATGATATTCACCTAAACGTGGAGAGTGGGGTACTCATCCCCCGTCCCGAGACGGAAATACTGATCGATCTGGTTGCCGATATCATTGACAAAGAGAAGATCACCAGGATCGCCGAGATCGGTGTAGGTTCGGGAGCGATCTCCATTGTCCTGGCACGAAAATTTCCCAAACTGAAGATCGTTGCTACGGATATCTGTGAAATTCCGCTCAAGGTGGCAGGAGAGAATATTGAAAAGTTTGGCTTGACAGAGCAGATCGAACTGAAACGTTCCAACCTGATAGATGCCCTCAGTGAGCCTGTTGAACTGGTTGTATCAAACCCTCCCTACATTGCAGAAGGTTTTCTGCTAGAGTCCAATGTGATCGATTATGAACCCAAAGAGGCACTTTTTGGAGGAAGGGCAGGAGATGAACTGCTCAAGCAGATCATTACCGATGTCAAAGCACGAAAGATCAAATGGCTTGCCTGTGAGATGGGCTATGACCAGAAAGCACCGATTTTAGAATTTGTTAATGAAATTGGAGTAAAATCCATTGCATTTTACAAAGACCTGGCAGGGTTTGACCGAGGTTTTGTTATAGAATTCCTGTAGGGTGGGTATACCCACCAATAAGGAAATTGGCATACTGCCACACTTTTGCCGAAAGGCTTTATATACATAAGGATAAAAATGAAAAAAAATTTTAGAATGGTAACAATGGCATACCTAATTTTACTGGCAGGTACACTGGGGGCAGGGCTTTATGCGGGTATTGTTGTGGCACCGGTAACATTCCATACGGAGCAGTGGCTTGGCGGAGAAGTACTGAGTCATTATCAGGAAGGGCTTATCATGACACAGAATTTTGTCAGGCTCTCCTATCTGGTGAACTTTATGCTGATCGCAGTGGCCTTTTATGAAGGATACAAATACAAGAAGTTCGAGAGAGATACAATCACTCAGGTAGCAACTTTTTTTGTTTTTGCTACAGGACTGCTTTTTTCACAATACTATCTGCCCGATATTTTAAATATGCAGATGGCTGGAGAAGTTATGACAAAGTCGGCAGCGTTCATCAATACCCATAAAGGCAGTGAGATCAACTTTAAGATATTCTCTTTGGCATTGCTGGTATTGATCGTGAGAAATATGCAGAAGGCATGTAAATAGGATGTAGGGGCAGGTCTTGTACCTGCCCAAATAGCAAAAAACAAAATTAAGTAATTATGGGTCGACACAAGATCGACCCCTACGGAGGAAATATGTCTGACGCAACATTTAAACATCCTTTCAAGCCGATCGTTTTCAAAGATACACAGACATTGATACTTGGCTCTTTTCCGAGTATCAAATCGTTTGAAAAAAACTTTTACTATGGGCATCCCAGAAACCAGTTCTGGAAGATTCTTGAATCAGTGACCGGGTATCCTGTCAACAACCGAGACCAGAAGATCTGGCTGCTCAAAGAGTGCCGACTCGGACTTTGGGATATGATCTCCTCCTGCCAGCGGGATAATTCGCTTGATGCATCACTGGAAGATGAGGTGGTTAATGATATACCGGCACTGCTTTCTGCTTATCCAAGCATTGAAAAGATCGCATTTACCGGAAAAAAAGCTCAGGCACTTTTTGAGACACATTTCGCCTACCTTGAAATAGAGAGGGTCTATCTGCCTTCACCGTCACCTGCCTATGCGGCTATGCGTTTTGAGGAAAAAGTAGTACAATACGCAGAGAAATTAGCTATAGGAAAGTAGGAAGAATGGCAGTTTGGGCAATAGGGGATATTCAGGGATGTTACGGTGCTTTCATGAGGCTTCTCGGAGAGATTGAATTTGATCCCAAAAGAGACAAACTCTGGCTTGTGGGTGACTTGGTAAACCGGGGTGAAGGATCGCTTGAAACACTGGAGTATATCTACAGTATCCAGGAGAGTGTGGAGGTGGTACTCGGAAACCATGACATTTCGCTCATTGCAGCTTATTACGGACTGAAAAAATCCAATCCTACCATTGATCCTGTTCTCAAATCTCCCAGAGCTGCCGAACTGATAGAGTGGCTGCGTCATCAAAAATTTTTGCATACCGATTTTCAACTGGGCTACTGTATGTCACATGCGGGTATCTCTCCTGAATTCGATCTGGGTATGGCAATGATGTATGCCAGACGTATCGAAGAGAAACTCCAAAGTGAAAATGCACCTGCCTGGCTGGCAAAAATGTTCAAACACGGGATTACCCGCTTCAACAGGGACTCCAGCAAGATAGATATAGACAGGTATATTCTCAGTGCGTTTACCCGTATGCGTTTCTGCTATAAAGACCACAGACTTGATTTTGACCAGAAGGGTCCTCCTACGGATGAAGTCAGGAAAAAGGGGTTGAAACCCTGGTTTGAGTGTGAGAAACGGCAGGATATTGATCTTAAAATTGTTTTTGGACACTGGTCAACACTGGGGTTTTACCATGATGAACATGTCCTGGCACTCGATACCGGATGTGTCTGGGGTGGAAAAATGACGGCAGCCCGTCTTGACCTGGAAGTTCCAAGAATAGTTTCTATAGATTGCCAGAAAAAAGAAACAGAAGCTTCTCAATAGAAAAGATATCTGTTCTCCTCTCTGTACTATGCGATAATATGTCCAACGAATTTGGACATATTGTCCAAAATTTTACCACCTTTTCTAAACCCGAGCCCACAAGCTTCATAGGCATAGAAAACACCAGCCTGATAGCTGTTTCCCTCCTGGTCTGTCGGTAGCTCAGTATAGGCTTGATAGACCATCTTGTGATTGCTGTAGTCTCCTTCGACCTGTTCTATGATATTGGTATTTGCATCAATGATGCTGACATTGCCGCCTTCTCTTCCGAAAATGGGTTTTTTTACCTGTTTTTGTCCATCAAGAGGCTCAAAAGAGGTTTCCAGAAGCAGTGGATGGTTAGGGTAGAGGTCCCACAATATCTTAAGCATGCCTTTGCTCTGAAAGAGCAGTGTATAGGCAGGGTTAAATATGATCGCTTTCTGGTTTTTGATGATATTTGTCAGCAGCATAGCAAGGTCTGACTCTTCCAGGGCAATATCTTCCCACGGTATCAGTTTGAACCAGAGTTCATAATTTTCTTCATTGTAGAAAATACCTTCTTCTGAAGAAAATTCTATCTCATCAATATAGGCAAATGTTGTATCGTATCCTGCTTCTGTCGCAATGTGCTGTAAAAGTCTGACGGTATTTTCCTCTTCGGAATTTCCTCGAATGGAAGTAAAGAGGAATTTCCACCCTTCATAGCGGTTCTCAAAATCGGAAACATCTTCATCAAGTGTGACGAGACGTTTAAAATTGTCAAGCAGTGCTTCATAGAGGACATTGAACTGAGCACTCTCTTCCATACTGTTCTGTTTGAGAATAGCCCATTGTACCACTGCGGTTTCAAACAGTGCCGTGGGAGTATCTGCATTGAATTCAAGCAGTTTGACCGGTTTGTCGTCAATACCGCCTGCAAGGTCGAAGCGGCCGTAGAGATGCCAGTGTACATCATTTTCCCAGGATTCTTTGATGACTTCTACCAGGTTGAATGGAATGCCGATCTCATGGAAGAGGTTGTTCTCTACGACATGATCACCGGCTTCTACAAACATATCGTACAGTGTGTTGGCTGCTTCATAATAGGCTTCTGCTTCTGCTTCGGAAACAACAACAAGTTCATCTGCAATATAGGGACTTTCGTCACTGTCTGTATGCCAGACAAATCCGAGAGATTCAAGATACTCTGTAGTCAGTGGGGTGGTTTTTTGTAATGTGATCATATTTTAGCCACCGAAGAATCCGCCGCTTCTGCCCGAACTTTTTTTGTTGCCGAAGAAACCACTTCTCTTTGCAGTGCTTTTTCTTGGTTGACTGAAACTTTTTTTGCTTTTCTGATAAGTCTGTGGTGATTTATAACCTGCTTTACGGTTATTTTGATAGTTCTGATTTCCAAAAAGTTTGTTACCGATCCATGAGCCTATCATTGCCCCGGCAATACTTGAAAGTATGACGGAACCCAGTCCCATTCCCTGAGAAACTTCAGGGTTTTGTTGTGTCAGAGGTGAGGTGCCGTTGTCAATCTTGGCAGCTTCCTCTTTGACAAGTTTATCCATCTCTTCTTTAGTAAGGACCCGTTCAGTACCGTCAAGCTTTTTAAGTACAATACGTGTTTCATCGGCAGGGAATTCATCTTTAATTTTGTATTTTCCCGGGGCTGTCTCTTCAATGATAACAAAGGCACCTTTGGCCTGTTGCTGTGTCTCCTGCTGTGAATCACTGCGGCTGCATCCGGTTACACCTGTAATGAGCAGAGCACCCAGACCAGTGGCAGTTGCTATGGCTGAAAGTTTGTTAATATATTTCATATGTTGATCCTAAAAAATAGTTTGGGGTATGATAGCAAAAAAATACTAAGTGAAGTGTAAACAGAGAGGGAAGAAGCTCTCTGTCAATAGAATGGAAAGAAAGGTTGAATTAGAATAAGGTTTTAATCCATCTGTTTTCTAAGAAAAGTAGGAACATCCAAAATATCTTCATTTTCTGCATAGTCCTGGCCAATGACCATTCTTTTACCGCCAAAAGTGTCAAGTGTTCTGCTCGCTACTTCACTTAAAAGTGTTTTTTGCGTCTGTTTTTTTACAGGTGCGGCATCAGGAATAGAATTTTTATCTTCAAATCCTGTTGCAACAATGGTAATGCGGACTTCATCAATATCCATATTGATTGTTGTGGTCGTACCAAAAATAACATCTGCCTCTTCATCTGCACTGTCATAGATAATATCCATCGCTTCGCTGATGCCGTTTAGCGGATAGTCCGGGTGAATATCGAAATGGACCAGCACTCCCATGGCACCGTCAATAGAAATATTGTCAAGGAGGGGAGACTCAATAGCCATTTTGGCTGCATCATAGGCAGCGCTTGCACCGCTGCTGTATCCTGTTCCCATAAGTGCCAGTCCTCTATGACCCATAACAGTCTTTACATCGGCAAAGTCGAGGTTGATATCATTGTCTCCGTGAGAGAGGATTACTTTTGAAATTCCTCCGACAGCCTGAGCCAGAATATCATCAACCATTCTGAAGCTCTCTTTAATACCGAGATTCTTCTCTACAATAGAGAGCAGTTTCTCGTTTGGAACAATAATGATCGAGTCACTTTCACGTTTAAGTTCTTCCAGTCCCTCTTTGGCAAGTTTTGATCTTTTTCGTCCTTCAAATTTAAAAGGGCTTGTGACAATAGAAACGGTAAGTGCACCAATCTCTTTGGCTGCCTGTGCAATGATCGGTGCTGCTCCTGTACCTGTTCCCCCGCCGAGACCGGCAGAAATAAATACAATGTCAGACCCTTCAAGCATCATTTTAATATCTTCAAAACTTTCAAGAGCGGCTTCTCTGCCTTTTTCAGGAACCATGCCTGCACCAAGACCTCTTGTGGCATTCAGACCCAGCTGCATTTTATACGGAGCCAGTGAACTGTCAAGTGCCTGAGCATCGGTATTTGCAACAATAAGATCAATACTGTTGATCCCCTCCTGTATCATGTGGTTGATCATGTTTCCGCCACCACCGCCTACACCGATTGCCTTAATCTTTGCACCATTCGTTTGGCACTTTGTTTCTACGACACTTATTTCAAATTCTTCCATCTCTTCCATTTCTTCCTCCCTATTTGTAATATTTGTATCTTAAAAAAGCTGTTTACCCCAGTTGGCAAGCTTTTTAATTATATTTTGTTTGTCTGCCCCGATATCAGGCAAATCATCAAAGATGATATTGTCAGATTCTGTTTCCATATCTTCTTTGTGTTTTGTCTCTTCCCGTTTGACTTCGGTCTCTTTGATTGTATTACCGATTTTGATGTCGCCAAGATCATCGGTACGTACCTCTTTGGAGTGCAGAAGCTCTTGTTGGAAATCGATCTCATACTGTGTATGCTCTCCGGCTTTATAGAGAAGCAGACCGATCACTGTTGCATAGGCAGGATCTTTCAATTCATCAAAAAGTCCTTCTATCTCTCTTGGTTTTCCGATGCGTACCGGAAGGGCAGGAAAAATAGACTGTGCCAATTCTCTAATTCCTTTGAGTTTGGTCATACCGCCAGTCAAAATAATACCTGCACCGATCTGCTCTTTTAGTGCAGATTTTTCCAGTGACTTGGCAAGGATCATCAGTGCTTCTTCTACACGGGCAAAGATGACAGAGTGGACGATCTCAAGAGAAACACCATTGCGGTTCTCTTCATCTCCGATAATAGGAAGTTCAATAATCTCATTGCTCGTCTCTACAAGGTTTCCATGACGTATTTTGACATTTTCTGCAATTTGCAGTGGGGTATGCAGTGCCATCGAAAGGTCATTGGTGATATGGTTGGAACCGACACCGAGAAAATCATTATATCGGATGGAGTTTCCCACATGGACAACAAGATTGCTCGTCTGGCCTCCAAGATCAATGACTGCAACACCGAGCTCTTTCTCATCCTCATCCATCGTTGCAATAGAAGAAGCATAGCCGCTCAGTACAATACCGTCTATTTCCACACCGGCAGAACGTACCGCTTTTTTAAGGTTGGAAAGGTTTGATTTTTGTGTCATAATAATATTGACATCTACTTCCATCCGACTGGCATTCATCCCGAAAGGATCTTCAATGAAATCCTGGTCATCTACTCTAAAATTGTAAGGAAGTACATGTACTACTTCATATTCATTGGGTACGTTGGCATTATAAAGTGCCGTCTGCATGACACGGTTGATCTCTTTAATAGAGATATCTTTATGTGGAATATTGACAATGCCTGTAGAGTTCAGACTCTTTGCATAGGCATTTGAAATGGATACGGTTGCTGAAGTGAGATTGCTCCCTGCGATACGCTTGGCATCGTTAATAGCTTTTTTAATAGCACGGGAAGCAAGTTCGATATTGGTAATGGCGCCTTTTTTGATACCTTGGGATTTAGCAATGCCGTGTCCTAGTACCTGGAGTTTTCCCATGTCGTCAATTTCAGCTATGATTGCACATACTTTTGTTGAACCGATATCTATAGCTAAAATTGTATCACTCAATTTGTAAGTCCTCCCATATAAACTTCCGTAGGATATTTTGTGTCTAACATCTTAATGAGATTGTTTTCAAATACTCTGTTTTTGATTTGATTGACAGTTTGTTTTACAAAATCTGTTTTATTTGCATCCAGCGGCAAAAACTTTTGCTCCATAATCTTGTAAACTACTACTTTATCCGATACGCTTATAATACCTTTTTCTTTTGAAGATGTAAAGAGTTTTTGTAAAAATTGTAAACTTTCTTTCGGATTTAACATTTTAAGGTTGTCATTGTTCTGCAAAGTAACAAAATCAGATATTGAAGCATTGTCTTTATTGAGTGTTTTAAGTGTCTTTTCGGCCAATTTGTCTATGGCTTTTTTCTCTTCTTGTGCTCTATAAAGTTTTGTTACTTCAGCCTTGGCTTCATCAAAGCTCATGGGTGCAGGTTCTATTACTGCTTCTATTTTAACTGTTGCATATTTGTCTCCGACAACTTTTGGTTTAATTATGTCTCCACTTTGTTTTGCAGCAATATCATCCCAAAGGGCTTTGGAGAGTGTATTGTCATTCAGAGGCAGTGTTACGGTCTGAGAACTCTTGATCTTTCCTTTTTTAAAAGCGATATATTGTTTCTGTGCTGCTTTTTTGCTTTTTTTGATCTTGAGGTCTTTTTCTGCCTGGGCTTTAGCCTGTGCAAAGAGAAGCTGTTTTCCTGTTGCATCGGTATAATTGAATGAATTGGCATCATAGAATGTTTTGATCTCTTCTTGTGTCACATTGGTATCTTCTGTCGGTGTCCAGACAATAGAGAGTTTATACATTCTTGGTGTCATAAAGTTCTTTTTCGTGCTCTCCCAGAATGTTTTAAGTGAAGCTTCGTCGGTGCTGATATTGACATCTTTGCTATCAAGTACTTTATACATCAGTTTGTCTGCGATGTTCATTGCAGAAGAAAAAGTTTCTATTTCAAGAGGAAGTGCTTCAGTATGGAGAAGGTCCAGTGTTTTTTTAATGATGATTTCATCTCTCAGTGTTGCCTCGAATGTTTTTGCCTTGAGTCTTTGACTTCGTAGATAGGCCTGATAGATCTCTTTGTTAAATACGCCGTCTTTTTGGAAAGATCTGATATTTTCCAGTGTATCGGCAAGTTCTCTGTCGGAAACGACAATACCCATCTCTTCTGCAAAATTAAGCAGTTTGGCCTGTACTTCAAGTTGTGAGAATGCCTGTTTGATCAGTCCCATCTCTTTGGCTTTTTTCTCATCAAGTTTACCTTGCATCATCTCATTGTATTGGCTGTAAATATTTCTGTAGGCGATATTGAGCTGGGACTGTTTAATCTCGATATTTCCCACTTTAGCGACATTTCCCGCTTTTGAACCGAAATTATACTTTCCCCAGCCCACAAAACCTGCACCGATAAAGGCAATGGTTGCTACCCATATGGTCCATACCAGATATTTATTGTGTTTTTGCATCCAACTAATCATATTTTCATCTACCTTCTGCCGAAAAATTTGTATAATATTCTATCGAAATAAACTTGTGGTTACGAAAGAGTATTGACCCAGGATAGAAGCTGATGATATTATGGACTGTCAGAGTTCTTGGCGATACCCTAGTATTTTTGGACAAAATTAAGAAAAAGGGTCTATAAAATACCCCGAAGGATCAAAATGGTTGACAACAATACAATGATGCAACGTGATTTGGATGTAATATGGCATCCCTGTACACAGATGAAAGATCATGAAACACTGCCTTTAATTCCTATCAAATCAGGTAAAGGAATCTATCTTTATGATTTTGAAGGAAACAGCTATATTGATGCAGTAAGTTCATGGTGGGTTAACCTCTTCGGTCATGCCAATGAGGTTATAAATGCACGTGTCAAAGCACAGATAGATACACTTGAACATGTTCTACTGGCTGGTTTTACTCATGAACCGGCTGTAGATCTGGCACACAGGCTTGTAAAGCTTACGCCTGACAAATTGAAAAAAGTTTTCTATGTTGACAATGGTTCCAGTGCTGTAGAGGCTGCTTTGAAAATGAGTTACCACTACCATCTTAACTGTGGGAAAAAAAAGGCACTCTTCCTCTCTTTGACAAACTCCTATCATGGAGAGACACTGGGTGCACTGGCAGTCGGGGATGTGTCGCTTTACAAGGAGACCTATGAACCGCTGTTGATCGCCAACCAGCAGGTACCGGTGCCTGAAGATCAGAGTATTGAAGCGGCAGGGAAAGCATTGTGTGTTCTCGAAGAGGTACTTAAAGAAAAAGCTGATGAGATCGCTGCACTGATTTTGGAACCTCTTATTCAGGGAGCCGGGGGAATGCATATGTATCACCCTGAATATCTTGTGGGTGCAAGAAGACTGACGACATCATACGGTGTGCATTTGATAGCAGATGAGATCATGACAGGTTTCGGACGGACAGGGAAAATGTTCGCCTGTGAACATGCCGATATTTCTCCTGATTTTATGACACTCTCCAAAGGGTTGACCGGAGGCTATCTTCCTCTTTCTGTAGTGATGACAACTGATGAAGTCTACAGTGCCTTTTACTGTGACTATACCGAATACAAAGCTTTTCTGCACTCTCACAGCTATACGGGTAATCCGCTTGCATGTTCAGCAGCGTTAGCAACACTGGATATTTTTGAACAAAAAAATGTGCTTGAAGAGAATAGAAAAAAAACACGCTATATCAGAGAAAAACTAAAGGAATTTTTAAAGCTTCCCAATGTCAAAGAGATCAGACAGCAGGGGATGGTAGCGGCTGTTGAACTCAAGGGATATGATGCCAAAGAGCGCGTTGGACTGAAAATATATGAATATGCATTAAGTCAGGGGCTACTGCTTAGACCACTGGGAAATGTGATCTATTTCATGCCCCCCTATATTATTACATTGGAAGAGATTGATAAAATGATGAATGTAGCCTATAAAGGAATAAAAAGAGTGGAAAAATAAGAACGATACGCAGTGTATTTCTGCATGTTTTTATTTTCCAAAAAGTTTTCCAAAGAGACTTTTGTTGGCTGAATGAAGACGTTCATAATGGGCTGCTGCTCTTTTGACACCAAGCTCCATGGCCTCTTTATAGAGCATCTCTGCTCTTTTTTTGTCTTTGTCGATACCGATACCGTTTTCAAAGAATTGTGCCAGATCGCAAATTGCTTCAGGGTAGTCATCATCCATAGCAAGACGATTGATAAGGGTAAATGCTTCAGGCAGGTTTTTTTCCAGTATTTCCCCTTTGAAGAGTTCTCTTGCAAGAATGAATTGAGCATATTTTGATTCGGTAGCACCACTGATCAGCAATAACTGTGCAGCTTCTGCTACAGCATTGTTTTCCTTAAGTTTACCGACATGGGAAATAACCTCTTCTACCTCTTTTTCACTGTAGCCTTCATTGCTTATCTTGAGTAGCCAGTTGTTTACTGTCGTGTAATTTTCCTGGGCTGCAAGGAGAGGAGGATATTGTGTTTGCATATTTTTCAGTTTTTGGTCAATATAGGGAATATTTTTATATACTAAAGACTTTTCTTCATCTGTACTGATATCGCATTCAGTATCTGATATTTCTTTCGCTGCGGTTATTTCCTCTTTGGAAACTTTTTCTTTAAAAAAAGTTTCATTTTCTTCTCGTCTTTTATCTGTATCTTCTTTTTCTTGAGCATATGTTTCAAAAAGCATCTCTTTGTCTGTGTTCTGTTGTGTCTCTAATACATCTTCTTCAGCAAGCAGATTTTCAAAAAGGGTATCTTCCTCTTCTGCTTGTGTGCTAACCGTTGTATCTGTATTGGAGGGTCCTGCCTCTTCAAGATTGTCAAAAAAAGTATCTTTTGGAATAAAAGCAGTGTCAATATGGCTTTTTTTTGTATCATGAGTATCTTCTGAAGGTGTTTCAAAAAAGGTATCTTTTGAGGTATGGCTGATATCGAGTTTGATATTGTCGGGCATGACATCATCAACTGTCAAATTCAGTAGATTGTCAAAATCTATATCTTGTTTCTTTACAGATTTTTGAGGTGTCTGTTTGCTTTGAGAATTAAAATCAAACAGTTCTGTAGACTCTTCTTCCGGAGTGGTTAAAAAAAGATCGAACTCTTCAATAACTTCCTGATCATTTTGGGAAGTACGCTGAACTATCTCTTCTGTGGGGGTTTCAATATATTTGGTAATGAGTGCTTGCGTTTGGGCATAGTTTTGAGCTTGCAGACCATCTAGAATCTCTTTAAGTTTTGTATCTGATCTGAGTGAAGAGAGTTTTAGCATTTGAAGCTGAATCGTTTCAATATCTGTGATTGAAATAGCAATATTAATAATCTGTAGACGTTTCTGGGTTTGATTCATACAATAATCCTGACTGGGTATTGACCATATTATAGCAAAACAAGACTTTACATGGGTATTGTCACTTGGCTGTCAGTGATATGACATTATAATGAAACAGATTTTGTACGAAATGTACAGTAGAGAGGAAATAATGATGAAACAAATTATACTTCTGGTATTTTTGACGTTTAGTCTGCATTCTGCAGAGGATATTATGCTGCTGGGGCAGTGGAACAGTGTTACGTATGGTGTAAACAAGGGTACAAAAATTACGGAGAAGGAGTATCTGAAATTTAATGCTGACTATACCTTTGGTATTGTATTCCTGGTCACGGTAAAGAAAGGAAATGCCTATGTGAAAGATTTGCGTATAGAAGGTAGCGGTATCTGGAAAAGAAGAGAAAATATACTGGTTGTGGTTGTTCAGAATGTTGAAGTACCCGTTGCCGGGGAGGTTTACGGGATCTCCCAGGCATCGCTTAAATCGATTTCAGAAACCTTTCATGATAAGTTTCAGAATGACCCTATCCGTATTTTGTCTATTAAGGAGATATCCCAACACAAACTGGTAACAGAAAACAAAAATAAACAGAGTATTGTCTATCAACGTCAAAGGTAGAAAAAATTCTATAGATTTGCAGAGAGTGCAAGCAGTCGGCAGGAATTTTCAAGAATGGAAACCTTTTTTGCCATTTCTTTGATATCCCGGTCATAAGAGATAAGCCCGTAACCTTTGATTAGCATTAGATGATTGTCATGTTTCTGAAAAAATCGGGGTATCTCATAAGGAGCACGTTCCAGCCAGTCGTCAATATTTTTAGGGTCGTAGACAATAATTTCTCCCAATATTTTTTTACCGTGATAATCCTGTGGAGAGACTTTCCCGTGTTTGAGAGAATAGGCTGTTGCATAAGGCGGCATGGTAAAACAGATATATTTTGCATTGGGAATGTTTTCATAGATATGTTCATGAATGGCAACATCCGTATTGGCTTCGCTCCAGCGATAATCTTTCTTTTGGCAATCTAGAGCGATGAAGGCATCTGCTGTAATCTCATCAAGGATGGTATCGGTTTTATTGATAATAAAACCGCTGGCAGAGATCCTTGCCGAGATAGATCCGTGGTAGACACCGAAAAAGTTTTTGTTGAACATGGAGAGGGAGACATGCTTGATCTCTTCAATAAGATGTTTGTCCATTTAGAGGAAACCTTTGTTAGGATTATTTTGCTATTATAACGGTTAAATTAAAAATTAAAAATTAAAAATTAAAAATTATTAAAGGAATTGTGTGAAAACACCTCATATACCAGTACTTTTGGAAGAGGTCCTTGAGAGTTTCAGAGGGGTACCTGAAGGCTATTTTGTTGATTGTACATTGGGGTATGCAGGGCACAGTTCCGAAATATTGAAACGCTATGGACAGCTCAGGCATATAGGAATAGACAGAGATGAGGAAGCTCTGGCTTTTTCCAAAGAACGTTTGAAATCTTTTGCCCAACGAAGTAGACTCTATAAAGGTACTTTTGCCACAGTTCTGCCAATGTTAAAGGAGGCACCGGTAACGGCATTGCTGGCAGATTTTGGTGTTTCTTCTTTACAGCTTGACAAAAAAGAACGCGGTTTTGCTTTTGATTCGGAAACACTTGATATGCGTATGGATGCAGAGGCTTCTCTTTCTGCCTATGAAGTGGTCAATACATACCCAAAAGAAAAACTTGAATATATCTTTGATACATACGGAGAGGTACGTTCCTACAGGAAACTGGCATCTGCTGTTGTTGAAGCCAGGGCAAAATCACCTATTGAAAGTGCCAGAGTATTGAGTGAAATTGCAAAAAAGGTCCTTCCTTCCGGAGGAAAGATTCATCCTGCAACATTGATGTTTCAGGCAATCCGGATAGAAGTAAATGATGAACTAGGAGAGATAGAACGGCTGCTTGATGCGATTGAGGCTAAACATTATAGAGGAGAAGTGGTTTCTCTTATTACGTTTCATTCTCTTGAAGACCGTCTGGTTAAGAACCGCTTTAGGAAATGGAGTCTTGAGTGTATCTGTGATCCTCATGCAATCCGTTGTACCTGTGGTAAAAATCATGCATTGGGGAAAGTACTTTCACGTAAACCGGTAACAGCTTCCAAAGAGGAACTTAAGGTAAATCCCCGAAGCAGATCTGCCAAACTTCGCAGTTTTAGATTTAAAAGTGATAGCTGATATGGAAGCTGTGATAACGAAGAAAAAAGAACCTAACGGTATTACTTTTAAAATGATTATGATTATTTTTATTTCGGTTACCATTGTGCTGATCTTGGCAACTATTAAAATATATCTGAGTAATCAGATATATTATGAAAGTAAAAAAGTGAATAAAATAGAAAGAGAAGTTTCTGCTCTAAAAGCAGAGAAAGTACTCCTGCAACAAAATATTGAAGCTTTGAAATTTAGAAACCGTGTAACTGATACGATTTTTATTATAGACAATACTGATTGATTTTTCATTGTAAAATCTGTTTATTTTTATAATATCTGTTATACATCAATATAGCTTTGTATCTTTGGCATAGCAACTAGCGTCCAGAGTGTACAAAGAGTAAATTTTTTGCTATTAAATAATGAAAAAGACAGGGTATTATCTATTTGTTAATCATTGGTTTTTCAATGGTTGATACTAGAATGTTATACTTCTTTTACGAAAGATGAAGATCTTTCATAGAAAGACGGTCTTGAGAGTTTGTTTTACTCCTTGTCCAAAATTGTAAACTTCCTTGTTTTACTCTTGAAGATCGTATCCCCCTCCCTTAGAAGAAGCGGCTTTTTCATATTTCCCTTGTTTTTGATATGATCTCCTTGTTTTCGCTTCTTCTATTTCAATATCACATTGTAATAAGATTGAATTGTAAATTAACATTTTTTGGCTATAATTATTGACTTTTTAAAAAATGATAATAAATAGGATAATAGAAAATGAATATATTTGATGATGATGATTTTATGGCAAGTTCTCCAAGAGAGAGTTACTTCAGTATTGCTAAAACAGCCAACCAAAACATAGTAGATATGGAAATTGAAAAGATGTTTCGCCGTCTTGCCGTTGCAGAAAAAATGCTTGAGGAGAGAGAGCTTGATGAAGCGCTTGAGAGAGAGCTGAAAGCATTGGTAGTAGATGAAGATATTGATAGAAGAGTTGATTCGATCTTTATTGAGTTGATGGGTAATATTGTTACACAGTGTGAATAGAAAGGGGAAACCGTGTTAAATGCAGTTGAGAGAAAGATAGAACAGTTTGTCTCCGAACTGGATGATAAAGAAGTAACGGCACTCTATGCCAGACTGCCTCAGGGAAAAAGGCTTCGGGCAAAACTTATTTTGAAAATTGCCGGAAATACTCTGCCTGTAGTGAAAACAGCTGCGGTTGTAGAGATGATCCATGCCGCAAGCCTTTTGCATGATGATGTCATAGATGATGCAGATACCCGGCGTGCCAAACCTTCTCTCAATGCACTTTACGGAAACAAGACAGCGATTATGCTGGGGGATATTCTCTATTCAAAAGGTTTCTTTGAATTGAACAATATTTCAGCAGATGTAGCCAAAACAGTTTCAAATGCAGTGACACAGCTGAGTCTGGGAGAACTGAAAGATGTCTCTCTCTCCAAAACGTTCAATGTGGACAAAGAGGTCTATCTTGAGATGATCTACCAAAAGACAGCTTCCCTTATTGAGGCGAGTGCAGGTGCTGCGGCACTTTTGGCCGGCAAACCTAAAAAACCTTATATGACCTACGGAAGAAATCTGGGAATGGCATTTCAAATGATCGATGACCTGCTTGATATTACTTCAGATGCACAGACGCTGGGCAAGCCGGCACTGCATGATTTTGTAGAGGGAAAAACAACCCTGCCCTATATTTATCTTTATGAAGTATTGGATGCAACAGGACAGCAGAAACTGGCCTCTCTTCATGGCCGAGTGCTCAATGCAGAGGAGCAGAACTGGATCAAAAGGGAAATGGAAGAGAGACAGATACTGTTAAAGTGTTATGCCCAGGCAAGAGAGCTTATCGAAGAAGCGGTAGAACTTATGAACAGCTATGGGGAAGAGGTACTTTCAGGTATTGCACTTGAAATGATAGAAAGGGATTTTTAATGTATTATCAGGTGATCAGTTTTTCCCATAAAAGTTGTGAACAGGCCATGAGAGAACGTTTGGCTTTTCACAATAATGAAGAAAAACTTACATTTCTTGACCAGCTTGTCAATTTTGAATTTGTACATGAAGCTTTTATTGTTTCTACCTGTAACCGGGTGGAAATCGTACTGGCTACGCGGGACAACTTTTCAAGTTATCATGCAGTACTTGGGCTGATGAGCCAGAAAAGTGATATCAATTTTTATGAATTGAAGTCTGCGGCAAAGCGTTATGATGATGAAACGGCGATTGAACATATTTTTTCTGTTGTCTCTTCACTGGATTCTCTGGTCATTGGAGAATCACAGATTACCGGACAGGTCAAAGAGGCGTTCAAGTTTTCTCTGGAGAACGGTACGGCCGGCAGAAAACTCAACCGTGTCATCTCCTATGCGGTAAAGTGTGCTGCCGAAGTGAGAAATGCTACCAACATTTCACAAAATCCCATCTCTATAGCTTCTGTGGCTGTAGCCCAGGCACATAAACTGCTTGGTGAGAATATACAGGGAATGAAAGGAATTGTTGTCGGTGCAGGTGACATGGGTGTACTTGCCGCCAAACATTTGCTCCGGGTAGGCTGTGATGTTGTTCTTGTCGGCAGAGACCTTGAAAAAGTACAGACAGTAGCAGAGAAGCTTGGAGAGGATGTCAAAGCAGATATTATGGAGAACCTTCCCAAATATCTGAACCGCTACAGACTGCTTTTTTCGGCAACTTCTTCCCCTGATCCGGTCATAAAACGGGAGATGATTGAGAATGAGACACTCCCCAGACAGTGGTTTGACATGGCTATTCCACGTGATATAGAAGATATGCAGCTGGAAAAACTGCAACTCTTCCGCATTGACGATTTGCGCAGTATCTCCAATGACAACCATGCACTAAGAGAAGAACAGGCTGTCAGGGCAACAGAGATTGTCAGCCGTTATACCGAAGAGTTTTACAGCTGGCTCAGAGCGCTCTCCATTGAACCGGTGATCAAGCAGATGAGACAGCATGTTTCCGAAGCGATTGACAAAGAGATGAATCGCGCATTGAAAAAAGGATTTGTTCCTTCGGAATATGAAGACAATATGCGAAAAATGGCAGAACAGATGTTTAAGCGCTTTTTACATGACCCGACACAAAACCTGAGACACTCCTCTACTGAAAACAAGAATGCAAACTGCATTGAAGCAGTCAAAAAGATGTTCAATATAGATACAGAAAATATTGATCTTAAACAATACAAAAGTGACCATCATACCAAAGGATACAGTGCATGAGATTTTCAAAATTATTGATTCCCACAACCAAAGAGACCCCAAACGATGCAACACTGGCAAGCCATATTTTTCTGATACGAGGAGGCTTTATTCAGTCAGTTGGAGGAAGCGGACTTTACAACTTTCTGCCGTTGGGAAAGAAAGTGCTTGACAAAGTACGTGCTGTAGTCAAAGATGAACTGGATAAAGTGGGCTGTCAGGAGGTAAGCCTCTCTTTTGTGACACCGGCATCACTTTGGCAGGAGAGTGGGCGTTTTGAGAAATACGGAAAAGAACTTTTGCGTTTCAAAGACAGAAAAAATAATGATTTCATTCTGGGGCCGACACATGAAGAGATGATGGTCAACTTGGTACGCCAGACGGTTAAAAGCTATAAGCAGTTGCCTCTGAATCTCTATCAGATCAATTTGAAGTTCCGTGATGAGATCAGACCGCGTTTTGGTCTGATGAGAGGGCGTGAATTCCTCATGAAAGACGGATACAGTTTTCATACTTCTCAGGAAGATATGAAACGTGAATTTGCCCTGATGGAAGAGACTTACAAAAAGATATTTACCCGTCTCGGACTGGAGTTTAAAGTCGTTGAAGCAGATTCGGGTGCCATCGGGGGCAGCGGCAGTAAAGAGTTCATGGTCTTGGCAGACAGTGGAGAAGATACGATCGTGGTCTGTGACAATTGTGAATACGGTGCCAATATTGAAGCTGCCATACGTCAGGAAAAACCTTGTGATGCAGAAGCGCCCGAAGCGCTGTTCGCCAAGTTTCATACGGAAGATACCAAAACGATTGAAGATTTGAGTGCCCTGTTCCATGTGGACCCTTACTACCTGGTCAAGACTGTAGCGAAGAGAGCCCTCTATGATGAAGGCAGAAGTGAAGTGGTTCTTTTTGCGCTTCGCGGATCTGATGAGCTTCAGGAGGTGAAAGCCTGTAATGCAGTAGGTGCCAATGATCTGGCGGATATTTCCGAAGAGGAGCTTTCCGAAGCCGGTCTGGTTGCAGGCTATATGGGGCCGACAGCCGTTCCCGAAGGTGTCAGACTGGTGATGGACAAGAATCTTAAAGATGCCGACTCCATGATCTGTGGTGCCAATGAAAAAGATTATCATTTTGTAGGGAATAATTTTATGGGTATGGAGGCGGACTTCCATGACCTTGTTGCAGTACAGGAAGGGGATCTCTGTCCTCACTGTGCTTCTCCTCTGCGTTACACAAAAGGGATTGAAGCGGGACATATCTTCCAGCTTGGTACACAGTATTCCGAACCTCTGGGAGCAACTTTCCTGGATGAAAACGGAAAAGCACAGCCGATGGTCATGGGAACGTACGGTATTGGTGTGAGTCGTCTTCTTGCAGCGATTATCGAGCAGAACCATGATGAGAAAGGGTGTATATGGACAAAAGCCTCTGCACCCTTTGACCTGCAGCTGATTGTCTCCAACATTAAAGACGAAGCACAGATGGCATTGGGTGAAAAACTCTATGAAGCCCTGAAAGCAAAAGGTCTTGATGTGCTTTTTGATGAGAGAAAAGACCGTTTTGGTGCCAAGATGAAAGATTATGAACTGCTTGGTGTTCCGTATGCTGTAGTAATAGGAAAAAAACTACAGGACGGTCTTGTAGAATTTGTGACAAGAGACGGACTTGTCAAAGAAGAGGTTTTGACAGATACAATTCTGGATGTAATAGAAAAAAAGGTTTAAAATGTTTTTACTCATCATGATACCGTTTATGTTGCTTGAACTTTATCTTTCCCTTTATGTGGGAGAACGCATAGGTTTCTGGTGGTCGGTGATCTGGATCATGGCAACAATGATGATCGGTATCCGGCTGCTTCAGAATACACCGTTTACACTTATGGGACATATTAGCAATGTATCAAGAGGAAAACTGAGTCTACAGGAGTTTCAAAATGCCAGTACGGCATATCTTTTGGGGGCTACTTTACTGATTATTCCAGGTGTATTGACTGATATCCTGGGTGTTTTGGCGTTGGCTTACACAATGTATTTACGTTTTGTTGCTAAAATTACCCCCGAACAAACAAAATTTAACCAAAATAAAGGAGATGACAATGTCATTGATGTCGAAATTATTGACGAGCACTTTGATAGCAACGATCGCATTAAGCGCTAATACATCCGTAGACAATAAAATGCTATTGAATTATGTAAAAAGAAATGTGGTTAAAAACCCGCAGGTTGAAGTTAAAGGTATTAAGGTTATAGAGAAAAAAACACGTAAAGAGATACCGGGTTGGGATGTGTATTTGACTTCAATGCAGCTTAAGTATAAGAATAAAGATATTGATGCACCGGAGATGATCTTTGTCAAAGACGGTTTGGCAACAAGCCATCTTGTCAACATAAAAACAGGCAGGGATTACAGAAATGAGATAAAACCTACTGTGCCACAGAGTATGTATGATGATGCACATCTTCTTTTTGGAGATAAAAACGCCAAGCATAAGATCATTGTATTTTCAGATCCACAATGTCCTTTCTGTCAGGAAGTTGTTCCTGATATATTCAAAGCGGCAAAAAAGAATCCAAAACTGATGGCAGTGTATTATTATCATTTGCCTCTGATAAGACTTCATCCTGTTTCAGATACATTGACGCGTATTATGCATGTAGCACAGACTGAAGGCAGAAAAGATGTTGTAGAAAAGATGTATACACTCAAGATCAATCCCCGAGAGACCAATATGAAGAAAATCATTGCCGCAGTAAAAAAGCATACCGGTTACAATATTACCGAAGCAAAGATTAAATCCAAAGCGGTAACTGAAGCCATGAAAAAAGATGCGAAAGCAGCAGGCAGAATGATGGTCTCTGGAACACCTACCGTATATATTGACGGCCAGTGGGATAAAATGAGAAACGGATATAAAAAGCTTAAATAAATTTTTAAAAAGGGAAATCTTTGGAAACACTGATCATAGCGACACGGGCGAGTAATCTGGCTTTATGGCAGGCATACCATATTAGGGAAAGGATCGAGGCAGCATTTCCGGATGTAAAAGTAGAACTCAATGAAATTACATCCAAAGGTGACAAAATACTTGATAAACCTTTGGCTCTTGTCGGAGGGAAAGGACACTTTACCAAAGAGCTGGAAGATGAGATGCTAGCAGGAAATGCCCATTTGGCAGTACATTCACTCAAAGATGTTCCCACCTATATTCCGGAAGGTCTTGAGCTGTGTGCCATTACCAGGCGTCAGGACCAGAGTGATGTATTTCTCTCCCATACCTATAAAAGTCTTGATGAACTCCCTGCAGGTGCAGTGGTTGGTACAACCAGTCTGAGACGTCGTATGCAACTGCTTGAAAAACGTCCTGACCTGAAAGTAAAAGACTTGAGAGGCAATGTCAATACCCGCCTTAGAAAGCTGAAAGAGGGGCAGTATGATGCGATCATTCTTGCCTATATAGGACTTTACAGACTCGATCTGCTCAAAGATATTCCTTTTGTTGAAAAACTTGATTTCTTCATTCCTCCGATGGGACAGGCAGCACTTGGTATTGAAATTGTCGCAGACAATGATCGTGTAAGAGAGATTGCCATGAGTCTGAATGATGAAAATACATTTATCTGTACCAAAGTAGAGCGTGATTTTGTTTCCAGAATCGGTGCAGGATGTTCCGCTCCCGTAGCGGTAAATGCTACCATTGAAAACAATACTGTTACCGTATGTGCTATGCTGGGATATCCAAACGGTACGAATATTATGCATCAAACTTTGCAAGCAGATGTAAAAGAGTATGAATTGTTGGGTGTAAAATTAGCTGAAGTAATGATAGAAAAGGGTGCACTTGAAATTCTTTCAAAAGCGGAAGAGATTGCTTTTAAGGATGAGATGCCAGAGAGGCTTTAAGGAACTTTTATATTAGCCTCTCAAGAAGAGAGGCTAATGAGCCTAATGGAAACTTTGGAAGTTTTCCGGGGTTATCTCTGTATATTTTCCTTCCTGAAACTCTTTTACTGCTTCAAGAAGCAGTTTTCTTTCATCTCCACAGTAATAGAGTTTAATCCCTGTTTGAATGGCAGCTTTGACTGCGCCCGGTCCTGCATGTGGTGTCAAAAGAATATCGACTCCCCGTTTTTGAAGTTCAAAAAAGATAGCCGGCCCGCCGGTCTCTTTGTTTTCAATAACTTCCATTTGATTAGTGGCATCATCATAAATACCGAAATATTTTGCTTTTCCCAGTACTTTTGTAATGGCGCTCTCTTCTTTGTTCATTTTAAACGGTGCTGCAAATTTCATATAATGTCTCCTTACTTTAAATATAAAATTGGATTATAGACGGATTTTATTAATAAAGGTTTAATTAAAATATTTCTCTATAGAGCAGGGTGAAAGATTTTTTATTTGGATTATTTCAAGTCATAAATATTATGATGTTTTTTCTCTACAGCTGTTTTAAGCTCTTTTTGGGAACTGTCTTCTACAAAAATATCTTCAATATATACTTTTCCACTTTTTAAAGGGGCTTTCATCCTTACATCAAAAGCTCTTTTTTCTGCATCAAGTTTATCTTCATAATATCCGAATTCTGCGACTTTCTCCCCAAATCGATTATGGTAAACTACTTGATAAATCGTCATAATAAACCCTCACACTTTTAATAATCATATCGGAAAAAAATAATAATGGCATAAAAAATAGAGGGAAAGTTCATCACTGGATAAAACGAAATAAGTAAAAAGTAGTATTTCAAAGCAAGGTGATGCATAAAATGATATGCATATATAATGTGAATAAAATATGAGTTGTAATAGGCTAACATGTTTTTTGCTATAATCTTTCTAGTTTTACTGTAAAGGGTTATAAAATGCAGGATGTTGTAACATGGCTGAAAGAGAATGGCGGTCTGAAGATTATAGATGAACCGTTGGATGTGGAACTTGAGATTCCGCATATAGCGTATGTAGAGGTGAAAAAAGAGGATTCCCGACCGATCCTTTTTACCAAGCCTGTCAACAAAGCCAAAGGTATCGAGTACGATATGCCTGTCCTGATGAACATTTTTGCCAACAAGGAGATCACCGAGAAGATCTTTGGGAAGCATCCTGACGATGTAGCAGAAGGTATAGAAGAACTGCTCAAGCTCAAACCTCCAAAGACTTTTAAGGCCAAACTGGCGATGATCCCCAAACTCTTTTCCCTCAAAAATGTTTTCCCGAAGCGTTTAAAGTTCAGAGGAGAGTGTCAGGAGGTCATTATTCCCAAAGAGGAGGTTGATCTTGACAGGCTTCCCATTTTGAAAACCTGGGAAGAGGACGGCGGACCGTTCATTACCATGGGTCAGGTCTATACTCAGAGCCTTGATGGGCAGATGCAGAATCTTGGAATGTACAGGTTGCAGCAGTATGACAAGAACAGACTGGGAATGCACTGGCAGATACACAAAGATGCCTCCCATTTCTTTGACCAGTACCAAAAAGCCGGTAAGAAAATGCCCGTCACTGTTGCCATTGGCGGAGACCCGCTGTACATCTGGTGCGGACAGGCACCGATGCCGCACGGTATGTTCGAAATGCTGCTTTACGGTTTTGTTCGTAACAAAAATGCCCAGCTGGTCAAATCTGTTAGCAACGATATCTATATTCCCAGAGATGTGGATATTGTCATTGAAGGGTTCGTAGACCCCAAGCTGATGGAAATAGAGGGACCGTTTGGGGATCATACGGGCTATTATACGCTCAAAGAACCTTTCCCTGTGATGGAAGTAGAGACCATTACCATGAAAAAAGAGCCGGTCTTTGCAGCAACCGTGGTAGGAAAACCGCCGCTTGAAGACAAATACATGGGTTGGGCGACCGAAAGGGTATTCCTGCCGATGCTCAAACCGATGGCTCCAGACCTTATTGACTACAATATGCCAGAGAACGGAGTGTTCCATAACCTGATACTTGCAAAAATGAAAGTGATGTACAAGGGGCATGCGCAGCAGTTCATGCATGCCTTCTGGGGTGTGGGGCAGATGAGTTTTGTCAAGCATGCACTTTTTGTAGGTGAAGATGCACCGGAACTTGAAGCGTCAGAAGCACTGACGGAACATATCTTGAATAGACTTTCCAAAGAGAAGGTACTCATTACTTCGGGTATTGTGGACCATCTGGACCACTCTTCCAAAGAGCAGTTCGTAGGTGGGAAACTGGGAGTGGATGCCACAGGAGATGAGGTAGAAGATGGTATGGAAGCATTACTGGATGATGATGCTCTGCTTGAAAAGATACAGCAGATTGACAGCAGTGTAGTGGCTCTCAAACAGTATATGACCCATACCAAAAATCCTATCTGTATTATTGCTGTGAACAAAAAGAAGTCACAGTTGAAGCTTATTAAAAAACTTAAAGAGCTCAAGGCACACATCAAACTTCTTGTGATCGTAGATGAGGCCAATAATGACCTGAATGATCCCTATATGCTTGTCTGGCGGGTGGTCAACAACATTGATGCGCAAAGAGATGTGAAGCTGAAGCCTTTTATTGCCATAGATGCAACGAATAAAAGCGAAGTGGACGGATTTGAGAGAGAGTGGCCGGGAGATACTTTCTGTACGAAAGCGGTTCTGGACAGCTTGCAGGAAAAAGGGCTTATTGACATTGATAAAGCATTTATTCAGCGGTTCGGATTACTCCCTTTTAAATCGGAGTAAATTTATCTTAATTTAAAAAAAACTGGGTATACTAAACAACACAATGAAAAACTATTTTTAAGGAAAAAACATGTTAGTAACAAAAAAAGCTCCAGATTTTACAGCAACAGCTGTACTTGCCAATGGTCAGATCGTAGAAGATTTCAACCTGATGGACAACCTTGGTGAAAAAGGTGCTGTTCTTTTCTTCTATCCGCTTGACTTTACTTTCGTATGCCCATCAGAGATCATTGCATTCTCTCACAGAGCAAATGAATTTACACAGAGAGGTATCAATATTATCGGTGTTTCTGTAGACAGCCAGTTCTCACACTTCGCATGGAGAGAGACTCCGGTAGAAAAAGGTGGTATCGGCCGTATCAACTTCCCGTTGGTAGCAGATCTTACAAAACAGATCTCAAGAGACTATGATGTCCTTCTTGATGAAGCAGTAGCACTCAGAGGTTCTTTCCTCATTGATGCTGATGGTACGATCAGACATGCAGTCATCAATGACCTCCCTCTTGGAAGAAACATTGACGAGATGATCAGAATGGTCGATGCAATGCTTTTTACAAATGAACATGGTGAAGTATGTCCTGCGGGCTGGAACAAGGGTGACGAAGGTATGAAGGCAGATACAGAAGGTGTTGCTGAATATCTTGAAAAACACGCTGATGAGCTGTAGTTTATAAATAATAACCGTAGGCTATTTTATAGTGTCTACGGTTAAATTTATATATGGTTAAGTATACTTTGGTATATTTAACCATATATGCATATTGCAAAAGGAAAAAGAGATGACAGACTATGCTATGCTGCTTAAAGAGAGCGGTTTAAAAGCGACATTTCAAAGAATGAATATTTTGAATGTTGTAGATAAAGAAGGGCACATGTCTGTAGAAGACATTTATACTGAAGTAATTAAAATTCACCCTTCACTTTCTCTGGCGACTGTGTATAAAAATATTATTTTAATGCAGGAGAGTGCAATATTGGTGGAAGTACCTATTGCAGGAAGAAAATCAAAATATGAACTTGCCAAGGCTGATCATATGCATCTGATATGTACTGAGTGTGGGGAAGTGGAAGACAAGCTCTGTCTTGAATCTACAGATGAGATATTTGAAGAACTGACACAGGAAGAACACTTTAAACTCAATAAACGGCAGGTAAATCTTTATGGGATTTGTGCTTCTTGTCAGCAGGCAGTTGCCTCGTAAAATATAATTGGATTTTTCAATTAAGTTATACTGCCTAAATCCGAAATCTTAAAAATGACACCAGTTCGAATAAAGGCAACACCTCTTTTATAGGGGGAGATTTATTTGAACAGAGCCGATCCAATACGTACGAGATTGGATCCGCATTTAATTGCAAGGGGGTAGTCTGTACTCATTCCCATTGAACAGATAGTCGCTCCCTCTTTCTTGAGATTTTCAAATATCTTGTGGGTGGTTTCAAAACTTTGACGTATCAGTACTTCATCGTCTGTATGTGCTCCAATGGTCATAACACCTTTAAGGTTGATATGGGGGTATTTCTCTCTGATTTGCTGGTAAATATCGACTGCCTCTTCGGGGGTAACACCGGCTTTACTCTCTTCTCTGGCAGAGTTGATTTGCAGCAGACAGTTCATTGTTGCTTCTTTGGCTGTGAGCTTTTTGTTAAGCTCTTCTGCCAGTATCAGTGAATCGAGGGAGTGCATAAGTGTAGGATTCAGGTCAATAAGGTTATTGATCTTGTTTTTTTGCAGTCTGCCTATCATATGCCATTCAAGAGGCAATGATTCAAGTTTGGCCATACGTTCTTTTAGCTGCTGTACCTGGTTCTCTCCAAAAGCACGTTGCCCCAATTCATAAAGTGTTGTAATGTTTTCTATCTCCGTATATTTGCCTACGGCAACCATTTGGACAATATGGTGTTCACTGACTGATATACGTGCTTCTTCCATTTTCCAGATAACTTCATCAAGTTTTATTCTTAACTGCTCTTTGTCTATGATACCCATTAGTGTGCTCCCCATAATCTGTTTACATCATTATACAACCCTAAAAGCATGAGACCGATTAACAGTGCCCAGCCTACAAGGGTAATGTTATACATCACTTTTTCACTCGGTGCCTTGCCACGGACTATTTCATAAAGATTGAACATAATGTGTCCTCCGTCCAGCGCGGGTATAGGCAGAAGGTTAAGCACACCAAGGTTGACGGAGATGAGTGCTGTAAAAAAGAACAGTGCGAGTATCCCTGCCGAGCTTGCCTGTGCCGTAACATCAACAATCGTAATAATACCTCCAAGCTGGTCTGTGCTGACTGCACCGGTCATGAGTTTTTGTACACTTTTGAAGATCAGTGTGCTTGATTTGACGGTTTCATCCCAGGCATAGTTAAATCCTTCAAAAAAACCATAAACAAGGGTAGTCTGTTTGGGCATAGGTGTAATACCGATGATGCGCCGTGTGATTTTTTCGCCAAATATATTTTTGTCTTCAATGACTTTTGGTGTAATATTCAGTGTTTTTAAATGTTTGTTTCTCTCAACGATCAGTGTGATTTTTCCTTTGGAAGCATTGATCTGTTTACCGATCTCTTCCCAGTATCTGATATTGATCCCGTTGATCTGGAGGATCTTGTCTTCTTTCTTCAAGCCGGCCTGATAGGCAGGAGAATCTTTACTGACACTTCCAACATAGGGAAGCAGTTTTGGTACACCCATATAGGCAATAGCAAGATAGAGTAAAAATGCCATTAAAAAGTTGGCAAACGGTCCTGCAAGCAGAATAATAATACGCTGCCAGGGTTTTTTGGCACTGTAACTGTCCTTGTCATAGCTGATTTTGGTCGGGTCTGTATCGTCCTGACCTTTCATTTTTACATAACCGCCCAGGGGAATGGCGGAAATACTCCACTCTGTTTTTCCTATTTTTTTTGTCCATAGGCGTTTACCGAAACCTATGCTGAAAACATCGACCTGTACCCCAAAAAAACGTGCAGCGGTAAAGTGACCGAGTTCATGAAAAAAGATAAGAACCGATAAAACCAGAAGTGCAATTAGAATGCCCATAGAAATCCTGTTAAATCCAAAGTTAATATGACAGAAGAGAAGCTGTAATACGGACTTTGGGTTAATTTTTGAACAGATTATATCCAAGTGTTGTAAAAAATTGATATAGGTTAACCTTTAAAGGAAAATTTTTGCTAAAATAAAGGGAAATTACTGTTTGTTATGTAGATGAAAGCAGTAATAAAGATTTTCTGAAAGGAGTAGAGGTATGAGTGAGCAGAAAGATCAGAATGAGACAGTAGAAACAGAAGTGGGGAAAGAAGAAGAGAATGCGGTGTCGGAGCAGCCTGAGAATGTAGAAGAAAATACGCAGGAAACAGTGGAAAATGAAGCATCGGCAGAAAACAATAATGTTGAAGCTGAAACTGGATCCGATGAAAACAGTGAAAGTGAAAAAGCGGACTCTGAAACTGAAGAAAACAGTGAAACAGAGGAAGCTACAGATGCAAATGCAGAGACTGAAAGTGAGATTGAAGAACATCTTGGCAATCTTGGAAAACAGGATGCGACTGTACTGCTGATCAAAAAAGCAAAACATATTGTGCATGATGCCGAAGCCCAGATGGAAGCTTGCAAACTTCTTCTGTCCGATGACCTTAAAGAGTTTGAAGATGCCAAAGCATCGTTAAAGAATGGCGGTATGGATGAGAGTGAAGCGCTTTTGGATGCACTGGGGTATACCAAAGAGGATGAAGAGGAAGTGCCGGAAGAGGAGATGGTTGTTTTTGAAGCCAAAGAAGAGGTTCCTCCGGTCTACATTCGTGATGTCTCAAGCGGTAAATTTACCGCTTTCCTGCTTGCACTTGTATTTGGGGCGGCAACATTGTCCGGTTTGGTCTATATGGCTACAGAAAAACTGGGGATTACACTTGATCTCAGTAAGATACCCACCGAAGAGACTTGTAACCGTATCCTCTCCTGGTTTGCTTCACTTGTAGATATGAATGAACCTATGGTAGGTGGAGCGATGCTGGCTGTAGTTGTATTGCTTGTGATGTGGATTGTCTATAGTATACGTGTTAGTATCCGTGCAACAAGCAATCTTGAATTTGCCAAAGAACAGTTGAAAAAAGCAGAAGAGTATGCTTCACGCAAAGGTACCTGTAAAGATGAAATGGATAAAGTAGATGCACATATCAAAGATGCTGTTGAAACCATGAAAACTTATGAAGTGATCTTTCATGAGCAAAAAGGAAAACTCAAAAGAATTCAACATATTGAACAGAGTGGCAAAGAGACAGCTGAATATCATGAAAAATCACTAAAAGAGATGGAAGATACCTATGATCTTCTTAAAACGATAAAAGATTTCCTCAATACACCTATGTCTGAAGAGGGTAAACTCTCAGGAAAAAGTACACTCTTCCTCTACAGAGCGAAGAATCGTTTGGAAAAAATGATTGACAGACTCTATTAACGAGATTGTTCATCACTACTTTGGAGAGGTTTTTTTCCTCTCCCTTGTTTTTGCTAAAAGAATCCGAAAAACTAAAAATTGTAATTTGCTATGAGTCTTAATTGATTGTAGTCTTGTAAAGGAATATTGTTCTCATCTTTTCCTTCATGAAAGGAAACAGCTGCATAGGCAAGGGTAAAAGTAAGTGTTTCATGCAATGCGTATTCCAGTAAAATATCTGTTTCTCCTGTTTCATAAAGAGAAGTAGTATCTGCTTTAAAGTCTCCATAGGCTATTCCGGCATCCAAGCCTTCTATTCCTAACATGTCAAAATGGTATCCTGCACCGATAAGCCATGCTTCTCCGGCACTGCCTATGGCATCGAGTGTCTGATCTTCCATTGAGGTAAAGAAAGGACCTCCGCCCAAACTCAACCCTGTAGCTCCGGTAGTACTGTTGTCTTTGTTGTAGGCTGCAAGAATATGGAACCCAAGAGATTCATTGCTAAGCTCCATACTTATTCCATAGGTATTGGCATCCTGTTTTCCAAGGAGAGCCTGACCTGTTTGTGAAGCACTGTCATATTGAAACCCAAGCGTTAAAGTAGTTTTTTCTGTGAGTTTAAGATCGTATCCTGCTTCAGCATAGAGTACATTTGCTATATCGCTATAGTGATAGTACCAGAGACTCAAAGAGAGATTCTCCATACCGTGATAGCTTGCAGAAGCATAGTAGATACCGTCAATTTTACCGCTTCCGAGTGTTTCTCCCACATCCACAAACTTTCTACTGTCTATACCGTTTTCCCAGCCTGCCATTTTGTCAATGATACCGGCAGAAAGTATGAGGTTGTCAATATCTTCATTTGTGAGTGTATAGGCCTCAAAATAATTTGGAATCATACGGATATCATCACTGTCGGCGTGGGGTGTATCTAGAATCTGTCGTCCGAGTTTTATTTCTGTTTTTCCCCATTTTCCGTCAAGATAGGCTTCTGTAAGCTGTATAAAGCTTTTACCTTTGGCATCAAAAAAATCGGGGTTAACGTTGAGAGGATTCTGGTTGATACCAAGATTGAGTACCGTATAGGCTGAAAGTCCTATTTCCATCCCCTGCCAGCGTTTGGAATCAAAATGGTAATGTCCACCCAGAGCATAGGCACTGTTACGTTCTCCACCGTCTTCTTTGAAAGTAATATAGCCGCTACGCAGCTGCCCTACGGCATGTTCAATAAAATTGTTTTCTCCCATAATACCTCTGACGGTTTTGATGTCAATAGGTTCTTGTGTGTTGTTCATATCACTGGCAATATTCTCCTGGGCGCACAGGTATGTTGTGGTTACTATTCCTCCCAGAAACAGTATGGTGTTTTTTTTCATTTCTCCTCCTTTGTAGATACTTTAAAGTTTGGTTACTTCAATTTTTTCTGCTTCATCTGCTCTTACTGCTATCAGTGTAGAGCCTACTTCTATCTCCATGGTCTGTTTGCCGATAGAACATCCTTTTACTGTGAGTTCTTCTCCTCGCATTACTCCAAAAGAGTGTAGCCGGTCTTTAAGTATTTTGTCTGCATGTATTTTAACGATTTCGGCTTTGTCGCCTTTGGTCAATTCTGTCAGTCTCATTTCATCCTCTTTGTTATATATGATCAATAGTGGGTTTGTTTCCCCTTGCTTATCCAGAAATTAACAGTGTAACTCTGTAGGCTATAAAGCTCAGTGTCCAGGCGGTAGCTGTGGTCATAAAAAAGAGATAGACCAGATATTTCCAACCTCCCGCTTCTTTGACAAAGACGGCAGAGGCTGCAAAACAGGGCAGGTAGATCATGACAAAAACAATAAAGGCAATAGCAGAGGCAAACGGTATCTGTGCCCGTATCTGTGCCAACAGGGAATTATCGGTTTCTGTAACGGTATCTCCCAGTGAATACAGAACTCCCAAAGTGGAAACAACTACTTCTTTGGCGGCCAATCCTGCTTCCAGTGATACTGCCATACGCCAATCCATCCCAAGAGGGGCAAAGAAAGGTTCAGTTGCTTTTCCTATTTGTCCAAGATAGCTTTGCTCCAGCAGTTTTGCCTGAAGTTCATTGTTGAGCTTTGTCTTTTCTGTACTGTTTTGCAGTTGTGATATATGGGTGTGGTATTGTGTTTCAAGTTCTGTATTTTTAGGGTAATTACTTGCAAACCAGACCAGTATGGATGCTGCCAGAATGAATGTACCTGCTTTGCTGAGATAACTTTTTGACTGTCCGTAAACTGTATGCCATATCAGTTTTAAAGAGGGTAGACGGTATTTTGGCATTTCCATGACAAAAGGCTCATCCTCCCCTTTGAAAACAAATGTCTTAAGTGCTTTTGCCATTAGAAGGCCAAGAAGGGCTCCCGAGATATAGATAATAAAAAGAATATCGCCCGCATGCTCCTGTCCAAAGAAAGCACCGGCGAAGAGTACATAAATAGGCAGTCTGGCACCACAGCTCATAAAGCCTATAATAAAAAGGGTGATCAGCCTGTCTTTTTCATTTTTAAGGGTTCTTGCCGCCATATAGGCAGGTACAGAACATCCAAAACCGGTAACCAGAGGAATAAAGCTTTTTCCGTGCAGTCCGAATTTGTGGAAGAATCCATCAAGCAGAAAGGCAACACGGCTCATATATCCTGTAGTCTCAAGCAGTGCAATTCCCAGAAAAAGTATTACGATATTGGGCAGAAACATAATGACTGCACCGACACCTCCGATCATTCCGTCGGCTATGAGTGAAGCCATTTCTCCATTGCCAAGGAGTGTACGTGCCTGATCGGCAAGCCAGACAAATCCTGCATCGATCCAGTCCATAGGAAGCGCACCCAGTTTAAATGTAAGTTGAAACAGTGCCCACATAAAGAAAAGGAAAAGAGGAATGCCCAGTACTTTGTTGATAAGCAGATTGTCTATTTTCTGTGTAAGATTTTTTGCCTTCATTGATTTGACTGAGATCACTTCCATTTTTGCCCCTTTTGCAAAAGCAAAATGTTCATCGGCAAATATCTCTTCAAGGTTTTTGGTTCCCATATGGATGTAGATATGCTGTAGTGCTTCACGAATAATCGGAAGCAACTCTATCCAGATGGGTTCATCATGCATTTTTTTATAAACCTCTTCATCTTCCTGGAGGAGTTTAACGGCAAGATGACGGTAGGGAAGTGTACTTTTATACTTTTTCTCTTTCATAAACGTGACAATATGGTCAATCTCTTCTTCAATAGGATCAGAGTAGATTACTTTGGAGGAAGTCTCTTCTTTTTCATACACTTCGACAATGGCTCTTTTGAGTTCTTCTATACCCTCTTTTGTATTGGCAGAAGTTTTAACGCAGGGAACACCCAGGATGACCGAGAGCTGCTTCTCATCTATTTCAATACCTTCTTTTTGGGCTTCATCACTCATGTTCAGAGCAACAACAACTTTTTTACCGGTCTCAAGCAGTTGGGTTGTAAACAGAAGATTTCTTTGCAAATTTGTAGAGTCTACCACATTGACGATAATATCGTATTCATCGCTTTGAAGAAAGCTTTTGGTGACTTTCTCTTCTATGGTATATTCAGTAAGGGAATAGGCTCCGGGAAGATCAATAATATGGACTTCATAGTCTGTACATTTTACTTCATCACAAAGATTGAAGACAATTTCGGTTTTGTCGACAGTGACTCCGGAGAAATTTCCAACTTTGAGTTTGGCATTGGAAATGGCATTGATAAGTGAGGACTTACCTACATTTGGCTGCCCTGCTAACGCAACGACGATCTGTTTCATAAATTAATATTCCTTATAATGCTACAGAAGTAAAATTGAAAACTGTTATCATTTATTTATTAGGAGTAATTTACTCCTTTTTCGCTTAAAGAAGTGTTAATTTGACAGTCATTATCAATAATATATGTGTTTATAAAAGGCTGGTTAATAGAAAAGAGTAAAGTGAAAAATTAAGTCCCAAACACTCCCGGGAGGGAGTGATGTATTCAAAATATTTGGGAGATTACAAATGTATCTTAGAATTTATAGTTTGCATATACTTCAAGAGCGTTAACGTCACCTGAACCTTCACCATAGTTAGTGTTTGTATAGACAACATTCAGGTCCATATCTTTGATGATCGCGATATCTGTGTTTTTGAAATCGTATCCGAGGATAACATCAATTTCCTGTCCATCTTCAACAAGGTTATCATAAGCATAGTAAGCATAACTTGCAGAAGCACTGAGCTCTCCGAATGTTGTTGCTGCTTCAACTTTAAAGTTGTCACCTACAGAGTTACCTGTTGCTGTATTCCATGAACTGGTATAAAGACCATCCATCATACCGATAAAACCGGCTACATTATCATCGATTCTGACATAGGCAGCCATAAGGTTTACACTAGAGAGGCTTCCTGAAATTTTTGCACCATATGCATCTGAATCAACTGCTGTATCATAGTTTGTATTGGCATATTGTGCTTCAAGCTTTGCTACGCCAAAATCGTATCCACCGTCAACATAGATTTGTGTATATTTGTCTGGTCTTACTGCGGCACCGGCATCTACATTGTAGTACCAGATACTTCCTGAAATTGTTTTATTGTCGTACGCTGCACTGACTGTCCAGTTGTTACCGTCATCAATATCTGTCAGGTTGATCCAAGTGTCACCTGTGTTGTTGATTCTCCAGGTTCTTACATAAGAACCGATCAATGTTACGTTTTCAATAGAAGAGTTTGCAATGGTATAAGCTTCAAATGAACCAGGTGCAAGCAACCAGTCAAAACCACTTAACATTGGTGTGTTGAGAAGCTGACGACCAAGAATGAAAGTAGTGTCTGCAAATGTTGCTGTAAGGTTTGCTACATTGATGAATGCACCTGACTGATCACCCTCAAAATAAAAATAGTTTGGTTCATTTTTTGTATTGGTATATCCCACTGCACTGAAATTTGCTGCAATATTATCTGTAAAGTGGTGTGTGACATCCAATGTTGCTGCAAGACCAAGCTGTGAATAGTCAGTATCAAACATATCATATGTCGCACTGTCATCACCGGTAATATAGTAACCTGTCAGTTTTCCGCTAATTGTTGTTTTAGATGTTTCTTTTACTGGAGCCGGCGCTTCTACAGGTGCGATATCTCCGCCTGCAACTGCTGCACTTACAGCCAATGCCGCTACTAAACTAAGTTTTATAAATTTCATACTTTTTCCCTTGTTTCTTTAAATGTACGGAATACTAACATAAAATTAATGGAAAGTTAATAATTGAAGTGATTAATTTTTAAGCAATTTAACTGTTTGGTGTATATTTAAAGAAATCTCTGACATATTCATAGCCGGAGTAGAGTGTCAATGCTACCGCAATCCATAAAAGAAGCGTTCCTCCGGGCCACTGCATCAGAAGAAAACCGATGGCGATCATCTGTACGACTGTTTTGACTTTTCCCATCCAGGAAGCAGAGATATCCATGCCCTGACTCATGGCTGAGACACGCAGGCCGGTAATAAAGAGTTCACGGGTAAGAATGAGGAAAATTGCCCAGGGTGAAGCTGAACCAAGCATCATGAGACCCAGAAAGCCTGCCAGTGTCAGCATTTTGTCTGCCAGAGGGTCCAGAATAGCCCCAAGTGTTGTAATCTGATTAAATGTTCTTGCGATGTAGCCGTCAAAAAAATCGGTTGCCGAAGCGACTACAAAGATGAATGCGGCAAAATAGTTGAGCCAGGATCTGTCAATACCTTCGAAAATACTTGCATCCTGATTTACAAGGAAGAGGAACATAATGGGTGCGAGAAGGAGTCGGATGAAGGCCAGGATGTTGGGGATATTGAAGATTTGTGAATTAGCCATTGATCTTGCTCCTTTTTTGTCATCCTCGTGCTTGACACGGGGATCTATTGCTCAAACGAAAAAGATGAAATCTGTATGACAACTTTAATCGTTTTCAAGATTACCTTTTAGTTAATATTGAGGCGTTGTTACTCCTCTTACTTTTCTAAAAGTAAGCAAAAGTCGTCACTACTCTCAAATCACTACGCTTTCAAGGGTGTTCGTAGTGACAAAGCACGCTGGTAGCGTGATAATTGGTATCTGTAGGGTCGGTTTACCGACCACATAAAATATATTATATTATCTAAATGTCGTTCCACCGTCTACGACGATGGTCTGCCCTGTGATCCAGCTGGCATCATCGGTACAGAGGAAGTAGACAGAACCGGCAAGGTCTTCAGGCGTTCCCATTCTGTTGACAGCTGAACGTTTGATGGTTTCGGCTTTAACCTCTTCATAGTTGGTGAATGCTTTGAGTGCATCTGTGTCGATAGGGCCGCCGGAGACTGCATTGACTCTAATGCCCATTTCTCCGAGTTCAACCGCAGCGTAACGCGCCATTGCTTCAACCGCTGCTTTGTTGGTGCCGTGACCGGCATAGTTTTCAATATAGATCATGTTTCCGGTTGAGCTCAGTGTGACAATAGCCCCGCCTCCTACTTTTTCCATGCGCTTTGCTGCCTCCTGTGAACCGGCTACAAAGGCACCCACAGTTGCTGTATAGATGTTTGTCAGTCCTTTTTTTGGTCTGAGTTTCATGAATTTTCCGTATCCGCCTATAATAGGGCGGCCGTAGATCATAGCGTTTGAAACAAAGAAATCTACCCTGTCAAAATCTTCATCGATCGCGGCAAAGAGTGGTTTGAACTGGTCTGTGTCCAAGATGTCAAGCGGATAGGCTTTGGCTTTGATCCCGTATTTGCTTTCAAGTGCTGCTGCGATCTCATCAGCGGCTTCTTTATTTGAATTATAGGT
>Ga0256843_1000259_pt1 | contig 45251 bp, 46 predicted proteins | sample AlvinellametaG_FD_191572 | JGI IMG/M metagenome (GOLD analysis project Ga0256843, IMG submission 191572) | Pompeii worm associated microbial communities from hydrothermal vent at the East Pacific Rise, Pacific Ocean - Alvinella | ecosystem: Host-associated > Annelida > Integument > Unclassified ...
TAATTTCTTGCGTATCCGTCTTTGGCTTCTTTTATTTCTCCGGCTTTTCCCAAACCTTTTACGTCTTTAATTAACAATACCTTCATATAAACCCTTTTTTTATTTGCATTTTACTAAAAATTAGCTAAAATAGCAAAAAATCCAGCCTTTACAAAGGAAAATTATGCTAATAGCAACACTTGACAACAAAATAGTTGGTGTTGATAAAAAACTTCTGCACGCCCTTAATATCGATTTAGCCGAGCTCTCTTCTTTGATTTCGTCTCTTAAACTCGAACTCTCCTCTTTAAAGGGGTCTTCAATTTCTCTTAAAGGCAAAGAGTTTTCCGTAATGAAAATAGAGATGTTAAGCAATCTGAATTTAAACGTATATATATTAAAACCCGCTCCGGCTTCCGCCACTACTCAATCAAACGGCACCATTCCAGAAGATATTATCAAAATAGAAGACGATTCGGATTTCGAAATTCCAAACGATTTTCCTAAATTCAATTACGACGATATTTACGACGACTTTCAAACCGACAATGCCGGCGAATCGCAGACGGCTCCGTTGGAAATGGAAGAAGAACCGACCTATCTGACAATCTCTTTTGACGAAGACGAAGAAAGCGAAATATTAAACTACAACTATCCTAAACTAAAAGCGTATTTGGAAAAAGAGCTCCAAAAATCCGCCGAAGAACTTGAAATCGGCGTAGAAGAGATTTTAAAAGAATTCGAAGAATTTTTAAAACTAATCCGACAAGAAAAAAAACATATCTATAAAGCTTTAGAAGATATGGACTACGACGCTTTGGAAAAATTTTACGAAAAGATAAAATCTAAGGCGATTGATATTAGACTTAGTAAATTCATCACTCTTTTCAATCACATTTTAAAAGCCGTAAATTCAAAAGAGGATATATCCGTTATTTCCACACTTACCAACGGTTTATACAACCTCATCGAAAACAAAGCGGTCCACGACGCCATAGAGGATTTAAGCATAGAAAACGAGGAGATAGACAAAAATTTGGTATTTGATACCATTCAACACTATCTAACCACTCAAGACGAAGAAACATTTCAAGAAGAAACGGAAAAAATCAAGAAAAAAAGCCCTCTTAAGAAGATGTTTAAAAAATTCTTCTAAAAGGTTTCAATTTCATTATATAGGCTATCTCTTCTGATAGGGATAAATCCGCTGTCTTTAATTAATCCTACCAGTTCTTCAAGTTTCAACCCTTTTGAAGAAGCGGCTCCAGCCGCCGAATTTATGGATTCTTTCTCAATCGTCCCGTCTATATCGTTAGCTCCGTATTCTTGGGCGACAAGCGATAAATTAAGCGTGGTAGTAACCCAATAAGCCTTGATATTCGGGATATTTTCGAGCACTATTCTGCTAATTGCTATAGTTTTTAAAATCTCATGCGCCGTTAAGAATTTATCGACTTTTAAAAAGTTGTTTTTGCGTTGATACACAAGCGGTATAAAAGCGTTAAACCCTCCCGTTTTATCTTGAAGTTTTTTAATTCTAAGCATGTGGTCGATTCTGTGATTACGGTTTTCGATATGCCCAAAAAGCATCGTCACGTTTGATTTTTTACCCATTTTATGCCAAATTTCATGAATTTTGAGCCAATTTTCGCTACTGACTTTTCCTTTGCAAATCCTATTTCTAACGGATTCATCAAAGATTTCCGCTCCTCCGCCGGGCATCGAATCTACACCGGCTTTTGCCATATCTTCAAGCACTTCCTCATAACTTTTCGAACTAAGTTCGCTTAAAAAATTGACTTCAGCGGCGGTAAAAGCTTTAACGTGAATATTTGGCAAAGCGGTTTTTATCTCTTTAACGATATTCATATAATATTCATACCCAACCTCAGGATTATGAGCCGACACTACATGCACTTCGTCAGCACCTTTTTCATATGCCTCTTTGGCAATCTCAACACACTCTTGGACACTTAAAACATAAGGGTTTGGATTTTTTCTATGTGCCGAAAAAGCGCAAAATTTACATACGTCTTTACATATGTTTGTAGGATTTATATGTCTGTTGATATTAAAATAGGTTTTTTTGCCAAATCTTTTTTTTCTTATCTCATCAGCCTTTAGCGCCAATTCGCCAAGCGGCAAATCATATAACTTATAAGCCGTTTTTGGGTCGTTTTTCAACTCTTTAAAAATATCCATTTACCGCTCCAAATTTTTTGTTAAAATAACATAAAAGGAGAAAAAATGCAACTAAGCGAGCTTATCTACAACAGCGAAAACGATTTGGAAATCGCCAAAGCCATAAAAAAAGAGATAAAAAAATACCACGAAACGATTACCATAGAAGGCGGCAAGGATTTTTTCGTAAAACACACCAAACAGATGGACGAATTCGTAAAACTAATCTACAAATACATACTAAAAAAAACCTTCAAGGAATACCGCCCCCCGATTAACAACCTGCCTATTTCCATTATTGCGCTCGGGTCGTACGGAAGAGAACAGTTATCTATCTTTTCGGATATCGACATAATGATAGTATATAAAAACATAAAAGGCTACAATACCCATGAAATAATCGAAAACTATATAACGATGCTTTGGGATTTGGGACTCAAAATCGGACACAGAGTCCACGAACTAAACGACCTCTTTCCGGCAAGCAACGAAGACATAACTATCAAAACAGCAATGCTTGAGAGCCGTTTTATTTACGGTAGCAAATTTTTGTGGTATGAGATTGAAAACGAACTAAACAAAATCAGAAACCACAACAAAAAAGAGTATATCCTCGCCAAATACGAAGAGATGTTAAACCGCCACAAAAAACACCCAATCTCCATGGAGCCCGACATCAAAGACGGGTTTGGCGGTATTAGGGATTCCAATACGTTGCTTTGGATAAATAAAGTTATTTTCAACTATCCCAACAACTCATACCTCGTGCCAAAATACGCAAACGAAGAGGAATTTAAAGAATACAGAAGCTCGCTGGAATTCCTTTTTAAAGTCAGAGTCTATTTGCACTTATGCGCTAAAAAGAAAACGGACAAGGTATTGCTCGCCTATCAGCGCGAAATAGCATTGAATCTCGGATATACGGATTCCGCAAGACTCAGTGCCGAGAGAAAATTCATTAAAGACTTGCTAAAAGCCTTGTGGTCGGTTAATACATTTACTTCCGTCGTTATAAAAAAAATAATAAAACCCTACCTCTATTCCCACAACTATTCGTTTATGAAAGAAAATAGACTCGGACAATATTTTTATCTTTGCGACAAGAAAATCTATATGAATTTCAAAACCGATATTTCCTTTAAAGAAACGTTAAAAAAACTTATCGACTTCAATTATGAAACCGTTGATACGAGCGTTACGGCAAATTTAAAAGAAAAAAATTTCGCCGTTACAAAGAAACTAAAAAAAGAGCTATTTTTCAAACACGGTTTATACCCTCTGCTTTTCGGACTATACAAATCCAAAAAACTCGAAAAAATTATCCCGGCTTTCGAAAAAATCAAATATCTCGCACAATTCGACGGATATCATCAGTATCCGGTTGACATTCACTCTCTTTATACGGTAAAAGAGGTTGAAAATTTAGAAGAATTCGCAACATTAAACGAAAACGATAAAGCAATTCTTAGATTTAGCGCTTTTTTCCACGATTTAGGCAAAGGAAGGGTTGAAGACCACGCATTGGTAGGCGCTAAAATCGCAAAAGAATACGCTACAGACTTCTCAATGCCAAATCCGGAGATTATAGCCAAGCTCGTAAAACACCATACGCTTATGTCAAATACGGCACAAAGAGAGGATATTTATAACGACAAAGTAATTTTATCGTTCGCTTCCATTGTAGAAGAATCTCGATTTTTAAAGCTGCTGTATCTTTTAACTATAGCCGATATGAAAGCCGTAGGCAAAGGAATATACACGCCTTTTAAAGAGTCTCTTTTAAAAACTTTATACAAAAACACCCTAAACGCCTTGGAAAAAAGGGAATTAATCAACGAAATAACGTTTCGACGAAGAAAAGAAAAATTAATATCAAACAAAGAAGAATTTAACAAATTACCTAAACTATTTAGAAAAAAAATATTAAACTCCCCTTCAAATCAACTGTTTTTGCAAAATTCCACAAACGAAATCATAGACCTTGTCAAATGGCTTTATGATACAAAAGATTACAAATACAAATTCCAAAACGACAAACATCTAACAATCCACATCGCAAAAAACGAACAATTAAACTTCGCTCTTGGCTGGTTTTTGGAAAAACTATCCAAACTTACCATTAACCATCTATCTATCTACAAAATCGGAGACATTAAATATTTCAAAATCGAATTCAACGAAAAAGTCGAAGAGTATGATTTGGAAATAATCAAAGAATTTATCGCACAAGCGTTTGAAAAAAACAAAAAAATAAAAAAACCGCTAAGGTTTAAAAAAGAAGAATTTGAAATAGACTGCAACCACTCGGTGAATTATGCTTCGGTCAAATTAAAAACCGAAGACAAAAAGGGTATAATTTCAACGATAATGCAAATTTTGGACGATTTTGACATTAGAGTCGAAGATGTTAAAATAACGACACAAAAAAAGATAGCCAGAGATTTATTTATTATTTCCAAAGAAAACGACTTTTGTAAAAAAATTCCTCAAATATTAAAAAGGCTAAGCGAATGAAAAAAAAGATTCTTTTTATAATCGCTGCGATTATGATAATTTCCACCATTCTTAGGACGATAATAGTTGGTTACTCTTTTTTAAATTTCTCAAACGTAACGATTGAAAACGAAGCCAATTTATTAAAAGAATTGCTTGAAGAATCGTCTGATAAAGACAAACTTCTAAAAGTTATCAGTAAATCTCATCACATCAAACATATTCAAATACTTCAAAAACAGATAAATAACGAAATTATCGAATCGGACTACGCCAATAGGACGTTTACTATACTAATACCTTTTTCCAAAAACGAAACCTTAAAAATAGTATTCGAAGCCGAAAAATATTTCCAAAAAATATACTACACCTTCGCACAATTAATCGCTATAGCGATTATTTCGCTTGTAATTATCATTTTAATAGTAAATTACTTCCTAACGCCGTATCTTGAAATTCTTGAAAAAATAAAACACTCCACAAACAATATTTTACACGGCGATTTTAATCAAAAAATAGACACGAAACTTAAAGGCGAAGCAAAAGAGTTCGTTGATTCGTTTAATATTTTCTTGCAGAAATTAAAAGAGAGCTTCGGGGTAATAGAAGAAAAATACACAACGTTAATCGAAAAAGAGAAATCGGACGACCCGTTAAACGACGCAAAAGAAACTATCGAACAGCTCGCAAACATATTTAAGTTTAAAAACATGATAGAAGAAGATTCCACAACCGAAGAGATATATAACAGACTAATCGACGTTTTATTGAGCTTTAACGTAAATAATTTTGCCCTAATAGGAATAGACAACGCCGAAAAACAAGCCTTTGAAATTTATAAAAAAGGGGAACTTTGCTGTCAAATTCTCGAAAACTTTTCCCAATGCAGGGCATACAGACTCAAAAAAAGCATAAATTCCGTAGAGTTTGCAAAAATCTGTTCGTTACACTATTGCAAAAACAACTATATCTGTATTCCGTTTAGCGCAAGCGGTAATTTTACCGGTGTGCTTAAAATCAATATTAACTCAAAAGAAGAAAAAGAAAATATTTTCAAAAATCTTCCTTATATCAAAGCGTATCTAAACGAAGTTTCGGCAATCGTAGAAGCAAAATACACACTTGAATTACTAAAAAACCAATCTATCAAAGACCCGTTGACAAATCTATACAACAGACGACATCTTGAAAACATTCTTCCGGTCTTACTCTCAAGCGCAAACAGAAGAGGCGAAAAAATAGCGTTTTTAATGATAGATATGGATTATTTTAAAAAAGTAAACGACGAATACGGTCATAAAGCCGGTGATGAGGTTTTAAAGGCTTTGGCTAACGTATTAATCAATATGACTCGCCAAAGCGATATCGTAATAAGATACGGCGGTGAAGAATTTTTAATAATCTTGCAAAATATTACCGACGAAAACGACGCGTTTCAAGTTGCCGAAAATATTAGAAAAAAGATAGAATCAACCAAAATCCAACTCGACAACGGCACTATCAGTAAAACGATAAGTATCGGTATTAGCATTTATCCTATGCATTGTTCGCAAGGGTGGCAATGTATCAAATACGCCGATATCGCTTTATATAAAGCCAAAGAAACGGGAAGAAACAAAACGGTCGTATTCAACGACGAACTCAAACAAAGCTATGAGGATTAAAATTTCATTCTTTACAAACCACAAAAGGCTAAACGTTTCTTGCCGCGTTTGCCATATCCCACATCGGCAGGAAAATACCAAGCGCCAGCAATAGCACCATCGCCCCTATAATCACCAGCATCAAAGGCTCGATAGAGGCTTGAATATTATCTATTATATCTTGAAATCTGTCTTCGTAATATTTCGATGCGCTTTGAATCATGCTGTCAAGCTCCCCCGATTCCTCACCGGCACTTATCATTCTAAGGGCTACGAAATTGAGTAGATTCTCATTAGCAAGCATTTCCGAAAAACTTCTACCTTGATTGATTCCCACTTTAGTGCGTTCGATTTTTTTCCTAATAACGTCGTTTTCGATAATACCCTCACTGATTTCAAGCGCTTCTACAAGCGGAATACCGCTTTTAAGCAAAGAACCCATCGTAGTTAAAAATTTATGTAATGTAGAATACTCTATAATTCTGCTGATTATAGGCGTTTTTAAAATAATTTCGTCGGAGACGTATTTAAACTTTTGCGACGTTTTATACAAAAAGAGTATCAAAACAACGCTTCCTCCAAGCAATATAGCAATTAACACCCCGTATTTTATAAATACGTCTTCGATGCCAAGCAGTATCCTTGTGGGGAGAGGAAGTTTGGCATGAAGCTGTTCGAACATATTTTTAAATTTAGGAACAACCACCACTATCAAAAACACAAAAGCCAACGCGATTCCTATTAACGTAATTATCGGATATCTGAGTGCTTTTATCATTTTCCGTCTGTTTTCATACATGTTTTCATAAATTTTCGCCAAACTCTCCAGAGCCATTACCATATCCCCGGTCTGTTCGCCAAGCCTTATCATCGCAACCGAAACGCCTCCCACATACGGTTCGAATTCGGCAAAAACGCTTGAGAGCGATTTACCGCTGTCGATAGCTTCGGCGGCTTTAAAAAATATCTCTTTAATAAGCGAGTCTTTTGAATTCGCGGCTATATCTTCCAAAGAATCTTTTAACGAAATACCCGCTTTTAGCAAAACCGCAAGCTGTCTTATCGCACTTATATAAGCCGGCAAATTTAGTTTTTTTCTTAGAAGTTTGGCTTTAACCAAATCGGAAATAAGCTTAATTTTCTCTTCCATTGGCATCGGGACTTCTTCTACTTTAACCAAAATCCCTTTATTTAACTTTTTCCCGTCATTTAGCGCTTCGGCTTTGTCTATGGCTTTTAGTATAACCTCTTCTCTTTTACCTTTATAAATAAACGTAACCTTATAATACCTCATAGTTTCGCAACCCTATAAACTTCTTCGAGGGTGGTTATTCCCTTTATCGCTTTAATCAGTCCGTCGTAAAACATGACTTTATAATCTTTTGTGCGTAAATACTGCAATAATTCCAATTTTTCTTTTTTCTTTGAAATCATAGATTCAAGCATTTCATCTTTCAAAAATACTTCGCTAATAATCGTCCTACCTCCGTATCCGGTCATATTGCACTTCTCACACCCTTTTCCTTTATGAAATACAGCGTCTCTTGGAATCAAGTTCCTAATAGGGTCAAGATATACGTCTGCTGGTTTATAAGTGGTCTTGCAATAAGGACATATGGTTTTTACAAGCCTTTGAGCCATAATCCCTATGAGAGCCGTGGCTACCAAAAACGAATCGGCTCCCATATCAAGCATTCTGTTAACCGCGCTTAACGCATCGTTGGTGTGAAGGGTAGAAAAAACCAAATGTCCGGTCATTGCGGCTTTTACGGCAATTTCCAGCGTTTCAAGGTCCCGAATTTCCCCTATCATTATAATATCCGGGTCTTGCCTTAAGATACTCCTAAGAGCGTTTGCAAACGTAACGCCGAGTTTCGGATTGACTTGGACTTGTTGGATACCTTGTAATTTATATTCTACCGGGTCTTCGACGGTAATTATCTTTTTATCCGTTCCATTAACCTCGTTTAACGACGCGTAAAGAGTCGTAGATTTACCGCTTCCCGTAGGTCCCGTTACCAAAAAAATACCGTTTGGTTGAGAGAGCGCTTTTTTTAATAAAATAAGATTTTTATCGCTAATGCCTATTTCGTCTACGCTTTTTAAAATACTTCGCTTATCCAAAATCCTAATAACGATACTCTCTCCCCAAATAGTAGGAAGGGTTGAAACCCTAAAATCGAATTTGTTGTTTTCTATCTGCATCGAAAACGAACCGTCCTGCGGTTTTCTTTTTTCACTCACGTCAAGATTAGCTAAGAGTTTAAGTCTTGAGCTTAACGCATAAAATATATCTTCTTCAAAATCCAAAAACTCGTATAAAGTCCCGAATATCCTTATCCTAACCTCGGCGTATTTTTCTTCGGCTTCTATATGAATATCGCTCGCTTTTCTTTCGATGGCTTTGGTTATGATATAACGAATCAATCTCATAATCGCCGATTCGTCACCTTTAATCTCTTGACCTTGAAGTTCTTTTTTAATATCGCTCAAAATCTCTTTAATCTGGTCTCTGTCTTCGATTTTTTTTAGTATCTTTCTGATATCGTCTTTAAATCCCAAAACAATTTCGAGCTTTTTGTTGTTAAAAAATCTTTTTATTAGGGCTTGGGCGTTCCAATCAAGCGGGTCAGCCATTGCCACAACGGCTTTGTCGAATTTTACTTCCACCGGGACGCTCATTGTTTGTTTTAAAATATTTGCGGGTATTTTTATATCTTTTAACCTAACTTTTTGGTCCAAATCGTCTACATATTTAATACCTATTTGTTTTGAGACGTATTCCAAATAGTCTTTTTTGGAGATAAATCCCAAATCAAGCAAAATATCCGCAAATTTTTTAGAAGGGTTTTCGCGTTGGATTTCCATCGCTTTTTCATATTGGTCTTGCGATATGATACCGTTTTCCACCCAAGACAGTTCTGACTTCACGGCGACTCCCATTTCAAGTTTATAAACTTCATTATAACAAATAATTTGCTATAATTCCAAAAAAAAGGAGATTTTATGTCATTAAATATCTATTATGACAAAGATTGCGATTTAAGTATTATCAAAAGTAAAAAAGTCGCAATGATAGGATTCGGTAGCCAAGGTCACGCTCACGCGCTCAATCTAAGAGACAGCGGAGTCGATGTAGTGGTAGGTCTAAGAGAAGGCAGTAAATCGTGGGAAAAAGCGAAAGCTCAAGGTTTTGACGTAAAACCGGTAGACGAAGCGGTAAAAGAAGCCGATGTAGTTATGATTTTGTTACCTGACGAAATTCAACCGGACATCTATTACTCTCAAATCGAACCGAACTTAAAAAAAGGCGCGACAATCGCGTTTGGGCACGGATTTAACATTCATTTCAAATTAATCAAACCAAGAGAAGATTTAAGTGTAATCATGGTGGCTCCTAAAGCTCCCGGTCATACCGTTAGAAGCGAATTTGTAAGAGGCGGGGGAATTCCGGATTTAATAGCTGTATATCAAGGCGGAGAAGAAGCCAAAAAACTGGCTTTAAGTTATGCAAGCGCAATAGGTGGCGGAAGAACGGGCATTATCGAAACAACATTCAAAGACGAAACCGAAACGGACCTTTTTGGCGAACAAGCGGTGCTTTGCGGTGGCGTTACGAGTTTAATCAAAGCCGGATTTGAAACATTGACCGAAGCCGGTTACGCTCCTGAAATGGCATATTTTGAGTGTCTTCACGAACTTAAATTGATAGTCGATTTATTATACGAAGGCGGAATGGCAAATATGAGATACTCTATTTCAAACACTGCGGAATACGGTGATTATGTCAGCGGTCCAAGAGTAATCGGAGAAGAGAGCAAAAAAGCGATGAAAGAAATCCTAACAGAAATCCAAAACGGTAAATTCGCAAAAGATTTCATTCTTGAAAGAAAAGCGGGATATGTCAGAATGAATGCCGAAAGACAACTAACTGAGGACAGCCTACTCGAACAAACCGGTAAAAAACTTAGAAAAATGATGCCTTGGATTACCAAAAACAAAATCGTAGACCCTACCAAAAACTAATCCCCTTCCCTTTTTAGGGCTTATAAAGTCTATAGTGTAGTTTTTATAAGATTTAAAAAGGAGAGAGTTTGGCAAAAGTAGTAACAATTACAAGCGGAAAAGGAGGAGTCGGCAAATCGACTTCGACCGCAAACATAGCAACGGCTTTGGCAAAGCTTGGTAAAAAAGTAATAGCCGTAGATTTCGACATAGGACTCAGAAACCTCGATATGATTTTGGGACTTGAGAACAGAATCGTTTATGACGTAGTGGACGTAATGGAAGGTAACTGTAATTTAGCCCAAGCAATTATTAAAGATAAACGCTCTAAAAACCTTCATTTCATACCGGCAAGTCAAACAAAAGACAAAAACGTCTTAAACAAGGAAAAAGTCGAAAACTTAATCAACGAATTAAAAAAAGATTTCGACTATATCCTTATAGACTCGCCAGCCGGAATCGAGAGCGGATTTGAGCATTCGATTTATTTAGCCGACACGGCTTTAATCGTAACTACTCCGGAAATCTCTTCGGTCAGAGACGCCGATAGAGTAATAGGCATAATCGACGCAAAAAGCAAAAAAGCCCAAGAAGGAAAAGAAGTTGAAAAATATATAATCATCAACAGAATCAAACCCGACCTCGTAGAAAAAGGCGAAATGCTTTCAACCGAAGATGTTTTACATATTTTGGCTCTTCCTCTTATCGGTATAGTCCCGGACGACGAAGAAATAGTCAAATCCACCAATATAGGCGAACCAGTAGCTCTAAACGAAAAATCGCTCGTAGGAGAAGCCTTTAGACGAATAGCCAAAAGGCTCGAAGGTGAAAAGGTCGATTTTATAGACCTCGACCAAAAAAAGGGTTTTTTGGGAAAACTTAAAGGATTGTTTAAATGAGTTTTTTCGATATGTTTAAAAAGAAAAAGTCAAAAGACGTCGCAAAAGACAGACTGATGATGATGCTCGCCTACGAACGAGCCAATACGAAAATAGAAAATTTAGACGATATGAAAAAAGAACTTATAAACGTCGTTAAAAAATACCTAAACGTCCAGGATATTCACATTAAATCCAATTCAAACCAAGATATAGAAACTCTTGAAGTGGAAATAATTCTCGGCAAATGAAAAAACGAAAAAAAACAAAAAAAACGAAAAACGGCACAACCAAATTAAAAATAGCCGTATATGTTTTGGTATTAGCCGTTATTGGGCTTTCGACTATTCTGGCTTATATTTTATACACCCAAAAAGAATATAAAAAAGAACTCGTCCATACCCAAAATTCTCTTAAAATACTTCAAGCTAAAATTAAAGAAGTAAAAAAAATCACCCTAAAAAAAGAGACACCCTCAGCCCAAATTCCTTCAGAAGCGCTTGATTTCACGACAAACGTAAAACACACCGCGCAAAAAACGGCTCACAAAAAACCAAAACACGTAAATCTAACAAAGCCGAAACTCGTAATCATAATAGACGACGTAGCCTTTAAATACCAGGTGGATATGATAAAAACCATACCGTTAAAAATAACCCCCTCTTTCTTTCCACCCACAAACGCACACCCCAATACCCCCATATACGCAAGAGAATTCAATCACTACATGATTCACGTGCCTATGTCGGCTATGCATTTCAATAGACCGGAACCAAAAACGCTCCACGTAAACGATTCGTATGCGAAAATATTAAACCGCATAAAAGAACTAAAAAAAGAGTTTCCGAAAGCCGAATTTATCAACAACCACACCGGAAGCAAATTCACCTCCGATACTGATGCGATGTTTAATCTTTTTAAAGCGTTGCAAAAAGAACGATTAGGATTCGTAGATTCCAAAACCACTCTTTTAACCAAAGCCAAAACCGCGGACGCGATATATCCCATACCGTTATATACAAGAAACGTCTTTTTAGATAACGTCCCAAATAGGCAATACATAAGAAACGAGCTCAAAAGAGCCGTAAATATCGCAAAAAAGGACGGGTTTGCCATAGCAATCGGACACCCTCACAAAACAACCCTAAACACTCTCAAAACCTCTAATGATATATTAAAAGGAGTCGACGTAGTCTACATAGACGAGCTTCGGAGCTTTTATGCAACAAAATAAAATCTCCTACGATGGTTTTAGCCTTTTTTACAAAGGCGACTTAGATTTGTTAAAACGCCCCAAAATCGCAATTGTCGGTAGCAGAAGAGCTTCTAAATACTCAAAAGAGATAACAAGAATCTTAGCCAAAAGATTGTCGCAAAAATACGTAATTATAAGCGGAGGCGCGCTTGGTATCGACAAAGCGGCTCATGAGGGGGCATATCCCAACACCATTTTAATCTCACCCTCATCGCTTGATATAATCTACCCAAAAGCCAACGAAACGCTTATTAAAAACATCTACCAAAACGCATTAGCCCTTAGCGAATACGAAAAAGATTTCTCCCCCTATCCTCACACATTTCTGCAACGCAACAGAATAATAGTAAAACTTGCCGATTTTTTAATTATTGCCGAAGCGGAACTTAAAAGCGGCAGTATGAGAAGCTATGAATGGGCGAGGAAATTTGGCAAAAAAGTCTATGTTTTACCTCACCGCCTAAACGAAAGCGCCGGGACAAGATTTTTAGCCCAACAACAAAAAGCCGAAGTTATATGGGACATAGAAGAATTTTGCAAACGTTTAGGGGTTGCAAACGAAGCGAAAGTGCTAAGTTTAAACGAAGCGCTAAAACAATACGGTCCCACACTTTACGAAATGGAACTAAACAACAAAGTGGAGATAAAAAATGGCAAAGTTTACTTCAACTAAATTATCACACCCCTTTGAACCTTTTATTAACGAAACAAGCGAAATGTTGATTTTAGGGACGTTTCCTTCGATTAAATCTATTGAAAACGACTTTTACTACTCACACCCCCAAAACCAGTTTTGGAAGATTTTAGCCGAAGTTTTTAACGATAAGACACCTACAACCAACGATGAAAAAAAAGCCTTTTTAAAAAAACACAAAATTGCCTTGTGGGATACCGTTTGCAAATGCGAAAGAAAAGAAAACAACTCTAAAGATTCAAACCTTAAAATTCTAAAACCCTGCGACATAAAAGCCCTTTTGCAAAAATACCCGAAAATCAAAAAAATAGCCCTAACCTCCAAAACGGCTCAGAAAGTATTTGATAAATATTTCAAAGATTTAAACGCTATCTACCTGCCAAGCCCAAGCCCTCTTTATGCAAGCATGAAATTAAACGAAAAGGTAAAAATATGGAAAAAATTATTGCAATAGACGTAGGACTTAAAAGAATAGGCGTAGCCTTTTCCGATTCAAGAGTCGTAATCCCGCTTAAAGCCGTTATTAGAAAAAACAGAAACCAAGCCGCAAAAGAAGTCCAAAGCCTTTTAAACGAATTTAAAGCGGACGTTTTAGTCATTGGACTCCCTTTAACAAACGAAGAGATGCAAAGAAGAATAAAACACTTCTCAAAACTTATAAACTTCGAAGGCAAAAAGGTTTTTATAGACGAAAGCTACACCTCAGCGGAAGTAGAAGAAGAGATAAAGGGTGTTATAAAACACAAAAAAGACGGAAGAATCGATTCGCTTGTTGCAAAAAAACTACTTGAAAATTACTTAAATAAACGCATCAATCCTTAATTTCGCAACATCTTTTCGCCAAATTTTTCAATTCTTTCAAATCAATCTTTCCGCTTCCGAATTTCGGTATTTCTGTTTTAAAATATAAGCTTGGTAAAAACTAATCTGCTGCAATAAATAAAACACTTTCTCGTCATTCTGAGGCACGCAGTGCCGAAGAATCCCGAAGAATCCCAAAACGAGATATTTCGCTGCGCTCAATATGACGCAAACCAATCCGTCATTCTGAGGAAGCATAGCGACCGAAGAATCTCCCCACGAGGTCCTTCGCATACGCTCAGGACGACGGTCGCCCACATCGTCATTCTGAGCCCAAAGGGCGAAGAATCCCAATAACCTCTTAAATTCAAGACTCTTCGCTACGCTCAGAGTGACGTTCTGTGTCATTCTGAGGGTTCGTGGCGTCATTCTGAGGCACGCAGTGCCGAAGAATCCCGAAGAATCTCCATTCCCAAAACAAAAACTATTTGACACACATACAATAATACTGTATTATACACATACAACATAACAAGAAAGGAATCTATGCTTAGCATCAGACTCGATAAAAATTTAGAAACAAAATTAAACCGCTTTGCCGAAGAATTAAAAAAAAGCAAAAGCGCAATAGTAAAAGAAGCATTAAACAAATACTTAGAAAATATAGAAAAAGAGAGAATCAAAAACCAACAAAAAGCAATCGAATATTTTGCTAAAAATCCAATAACAACAGATATAAAGGAATTAAAAGCAATTCAAAAGGTAAAAAGTGAAAATCTTCGTTGACGCAAACGTATTAATAGACCTCATTGACGAAAAAAGAGCATTTCACCAACAAGCGATTGATTTTTTTCAAAACAATTTAGGCAGTCTATTTTATACAAGCTGCGATATTTTAACAACTATTTATTACGTTACGTCTAAGACCAAAAATCCCTTATCGGATATTGAAAATTTATTAAAACTTATAAATATTATATCGTTTTCCAACGAAGAAGCACACAAAGCTATCGAATTAATGAAAACAAACGAAAAATTTAGAGATTTTGAAGACACTCTTCAATATATATTGGCAAAAAAAATAAATGCGGATTTGATAGTAACCAATGACAAAGGATTTTACTCCGAGGATATTAAATTATTGTCTTTATAATTAAGACTCTTCGCTACGCTCAGAGTGACGTTCTGTGTCATTCTGAGGGTTTGTGGCGTCATTCTGAGGGCATCGCCCGAAGAATCTCAAAACGAGATATTTCGCTGCGCTCAATATGACGCAAACCAATCCGTCATTCTGAGGAAGCATAGCGACCGAAGAATCTCCCCACGAGGTCCTTCGTATACGCTCAGGACGACGGTCGCCCACATCGTCATTCTGAGGCACGCAGTGCCGAAGAATCCCGAAGAATCTATCCCACTACTTGGTTTCTGCCCGAGTTTTTAGCTTTATAAAGATTTTCGTCCGCAACTTTTAGGGTTTTGTCAAAATCCCCTACACTTTTAGCCACACCGATAGAGACGGTTACCGGTATGTTTTTTATAAATTTTGAATGTTCGATAATTTTCCTAACCTTTTCCGCCGCGATTTTTGCTTCGTTTAGATTGGTATGAGGCATTATGACAATAAACTCTTCCCCTCCCCATCGGCAAAACACATCGTCTTTCCTTATATTTTTAGAGACATATTCGGCAAGTTGTTTTAGTATTTCATCTCCAACGTCGTGTCCATAGGTATCGTTTATCTTTTTAAAATGGTCTATATCCATTATCATTACCGAATAATCTTCGTTTCTTATTTTCCGTAGTTTACTAAAACAGCCGTGTCTGTTTAAAACATTCGTCAATTGGTCGTATTCGGATTGTCTTTTCATATCGCAAAATACGTATAACGCCAGCAATCCCACCACCGCCACAAGATAAATAATTACAATAAGCAATATTTTGTTTTTATAATTATTAACGATTAGATTATATTTTTTTAGATTTGCATAGTTGCTAATGGAAATGAGATAACCGTTTTTAAACGGATAAGCAAAAATAACAAAACGTTTAAGCAATATGATTTTTTTGGTAAAATCAAAATTATAGTTCTTTTTTAACGTCAAATTCGATTCACTGTTAACATAATAATTAGGATTTAACCTGCATGTTTTAAACGGATTTTTTTTAGTAATTAATTTAGAATCTACAATGTTTTTTTTATACAAAATCAATATCTTGTCGTTTTTGAAAATGTCACTGATAAATTTTTTAATATCAAAAGAAATTTCAAAACTACCTATCAGCTTTCCGTTATAAAAAAGAGGATAGACGTTTCTATAAACCGACTTGACTTTTCCTATTTCAAACCCGTGATAATGGCGTTTGTATTGCTGGACATATTCAACGGAAGGACGATATTTCAACAAACTGTCTCCATACAAATCCAAATTATGAAACCTAACAAAAGAAATACCGTTTAACAAATGGAAATGGACTATTTTCATTCCGTATTTAGACAAAACCTTGTATTTTGGCATAAAATATTTAATAAGCTCTTCTCTTGCCGCGTTAAAATCCCCATAAGCGCTATTCATTATTTCGAGGACTTTTTTATCTATTACCAAATCTTTAACGAGGTCGGTTTGTTTATTTATAAACTTTATTTCGTTGTCATAAAGGGATTTTTTGTGTTTATAAAGATTTTGAAAATACTCTTTTTTTTGCTGGTCGTATTTTATATTCACCAATATTAAAACGGCTATGAATAAAAGCGTGAAAAACGTGAATATTGCAAGCGTAACTCTTTTATCTATTATCTTTTGCATTTAATTCCTTATAAAATTTATCAATAAATTCGCTCTTTTTAGCCAAATACCCGGTAATGGATTCGACTTCGGTCTTATTTGCGTTTTCAAAATCGATTTGCATACTCATTTTGCTCTCATAAGGTATATTTTTAGCCTGTTTTAGCACTTTTTCCTTTTCGCCGCTTAAATCTATACCTTCAATTTTAGCTATTCTTATTACTTCGTCAATAAATTTTTCAACCTCATCGAGTCTGTTTTCCAAAACCCACCCGGTAGGTTTTTGATAAAACGATTGAATTGTAGCAAATGTAGATATGAAAAGATACTTTTTCCAGATATCTTTTTCTATTTCATCGGAATATTTAATCTTTAGTTCACACCCGCTAAAGGCTTGTTTAATTTTATCGTCGTTTTCGACACATAAATAAAAAAGAGGCGTTTTTTTTCGTATTACGCCCCCTTCTTTATTGGAGAGAATATAAATGCACGCTTTTAAAATTTTCGCGTCCAAATCCTTAAATTTTTCAAAATGCGCAAGTCCGTTTAAAATCGGCACAACTCTCGTTTGTGAATTGATATAAGGTTTAATTTTCTCAATAGCGCTATCTAAATCGTAATATTTTGTAGTAACAAAAACTACGTCATAAACGCCTTTTAATAGAGTTTTAGGATAAGCGACTATCTCTTTATCGACGTCTATTACTTTCAACCCGTTATTTAAAGAATTTTCATCTCTTGCCAAAACGGTTATATCTTTGTTGCATTCATAAAATTTTGCGGCTAAATACCCTCCTACCCCTCCGGGACCGACTACCAATATTCTCATTTCTCTCCTTTTATTTTACCAGCAATTACCGCACCTATCGCAATACCTATAAAAAAAAGAATCAAAAAAACCTCTCCTACCAAATCCTTCAATTCAATCATTTTTCCAAAACCACCCCGCATTCCATATGCTCCGTGTAAGGAAACTGGTCAAAAAACGCAAAAGCCTTTATTTTTCTGTTTTTAGCAAGCGTTTTAAGGTCTCTTTGAAGCGTTTGAGGATTGCAAGAGATATAAATTATATTATCAAAACCGTTTACGAATTCTCTACTTTTATCGTCAAGTCCGCTTCTTGGAGGGTCTATAAGGACGTTTTTTAAATCGTAAGAGTTTAAAAGAGGGGATTTTTCTTTTTTTAACCCGCTAAATTCCGCCGCGCTCATCGCCAAAAAGGTAATATTTTCACGATTGTTAATCTCCGCGTTATAAACGGCGGCTTCGATTGATTCTTTATTAATTTCCGTGGCAATTACTTTTCTAAATTTTTCGCTAAGGGGTATGGTAAAGTTTCCGTTTCCGCAATAAAGTTCTACCAAATCCCCTCGTAAATCCCCGGCATTTTTCATAGCCCACGCTATCATTTTTTTATTAATTTCCCTATTGGGTTGGGAAAACGTATTTTCGATTATTTTATATTTGTAAGTTTTATCGTTGATATCAAGCTTTTCGATAAGATAGTTTTTGTCATAAACATATTTTCTTCCTTTTTTTCTGACGATAAAATCGATATTTTCAAATTTCTCTTTGAGTTTTTTAATATCCTCTCCAATAGTTTCATCAACTTTTTTGTGATAAATAAGTGTTACTATTAATTCACCCTCGCTGTTACTTAAAAAATCTATTTCATAGAGCTTAAACCTAAGATATTCGTTTTTTTCAATTTCTCTTAACAGTTTATCCATAACGTTATAAATCGCAATATCTACTATTTTGCACTCTTCAATAGGAATAACGCCGCGCCCGTCTTCTTTTCGTTTTCTCATGGCGTAATAGCTTCTGTCTCCCTCATGCCAAACCCTAAATTCCGCGCGCGCTCTAAAATGAGCGTCTTTATCATAAATAATTTCCAAAGGCGGCATATCAAACTCGCTAAACATCTCTTTTAATTTATGAGCCTTCATTTCAAGCTGAGTGCTATATGGCATTTGCCAAAGAACGCAACTGCCGCATTTACCAAAACTTTTACAATTCATTCGTTTCCTTTATTTAAAACTCTCCACAAGTCCCATAATAAGCAGATTCCACCCGTCAACCAATACAAACACGAGTATTTTAAACGGCAAACTAATCATAACCGGAGGCAACATCATCATACCCAAACTCATAAGAATCGAACTCACCACCATATCTATAACCAAAAACGGCAGAAATATCAAAAACCCTATCTCAAAAGCGGTTTTCAATTCACTAATCATAAACGCCGGGACCAAAATAGTCAAAGGCACGTCGTCTATCGTTTTTGGATTCGGAAGGTGCCTAATTCTGTAAAACAGCGCCAAATCCTTCTCGCGCGTATTTTTAATCATAAACCTCTTAAACGGTTTAACCGTTCTTTTAAAGGCTTCGTCATATCCTATCTTTTTTTCCATATAAGGTTTTATACCTTGATTATATGCCTGTTTGGCGTATGGCTCCATTATAAAAAAGGTCAAAACCAACGCCAAAGAGACCAATAGCGTAGTCGGGGGAGATTGCTGAGTTCCGAGTGCTTGGCGTAAAAATCCGAACACCACGAGTAACCTCACAAAACTCGTCATTACCAAAACAATACTCGGTGCCAATACCAAAAACGTTAAAAGTATCGTTATATTCAATACGCTCACAAGTTGTTGGGGCGTCTCTGGAGCACTAAGCGACAAATTTACCGTCGGTATCGTAGGCGCCGCGGCAAAGACCAAAAACGGCATGAGTAACAAAAAAAGTTTTTTCATTTTCCTTGAGCCTTATCCAAAATAGATTTTTGAACTTTTTCTTGCTGTTTGTTTTGTTTGGAAAAAAACCAAATCTCAACCCTTCTGTTTTTAGCTCTTCCCTCGGGAGTGGCGTTACTGGCTATAGGGTGATATTCACCGTATGCCGCCGCGCTCAGTCTTTTAGGCTCCACTCCGTCTTTAATCAAAATCTTAAGCACTCTTAGGGCTCGCGCCGCACTTAATTCCCAGTTGTCCGCATACGGCGAAGTCGGAGGCGGAGGTGAATTGTCGGTAAAACCCTTTATTTGAATTTCGACGTTTTTAGGTAGATACTCTTTGATAATCAATGCTATTCTTTTTAAAAACAACAAAGAATCTTCATTTACTATTTCCGCACTTCCGGGTTTAAAGGTAATGTCGGCTGGCAATCTTATAAAAAACCCTTCTTCCCCCTCTTGCATAACTATTGCGGGACCTTGTCCTCCTTTGCTGAATTGCTTAAATTCCATAACGGCACGTGAGAGTCTGTTTACGGCTTGAGCCGTTTCGTCCGTTTTTTGGATAGGGGTGGCTTGTTGGATTCTGTTTTGACTAATTTCCGTCTGCGTCCCGCCCTCAAGCACGCTCATCGCACCGGCAAGAGAGCCGATGGCTTCTTTTACTTTTTTGGCGTCCATCGTAGACATAGACAAAAGCAAAACGAAAAAACACAAAAGCAAACTCATCAAGTCCCCGAATGTCGCCAGCCATTCGGGCATACATTCGGGACATTCGCATTTACATTTTTTTGCCATTAATTATCCTATTCGAATTGAGATTTTCTTTGGCTCGGAGGCAAGAAACTTAACAGTTTCGATTCAAGCGTTCTTGGGTTATCCCCCGCTTGAATCGACATAATTCCTTCTATTATCATTGTTTTAGCCAAAATTTCGTCGTCGTTTCTTTGAAGAAGCTTATTAGCTATGGGGCTTCCGAATATATTACCTATCATCGCACCATACAGAGTGGTTAGCAACGCAACCGCCATCGCAGGACCGATCGCTGAAGGGTCGGACATGTTAAGAAGCATCGCAACAAGCCCTACAAGCGTCCCAATCATACCCATCGCTCCGGCAAGTCCAGCCCAGTTACTGAAAATCGAAGCCATTTTTTTGTGCCTCGCGTCCATTTGTTCGAGGTCGATTTCCAACAACTCCCTAATCGTATCCGGTTCGTTTCCGTCAACCGCCATGGAAAGACCCTTTTTTAAAAAGTCGTCCTCTTCGTTAGCGGCGGCTTGTTCGAGAGAGAGAATGCCGTCTCTACGCGCTTGCGTTGCGTAATCGACGAGTTTTTTTATAAGTTCTTCGTAATTGGGTTGATAATTAGGTTTAACCGCTATCATAAAAACTTTTGCGAATTTAGTCATCATATCGAGCTTATTACCGATAAACAGCGTCATTAACGACCCCAATACAACAATCAGCACCGATTGCCCGTCTATATACGGACCGATACCTACCCCCATCGCCATTGCGGCGATAATCAAACCAAGCGCCCCCACTAAACCTACGACGGTTGCCAAATCCATTAAAATAGCCTTTTTTGCTATAATTATATCAAAAAAAGGAAATTTATATGCTCCAAATAATTATTTTAGCCGCCGGAAAAGGGACGAGAATGAAATCCCAAAAAGCAAAAGTCCTTCATACTCTTTGCGGCAAGCCTATGCTTGAATATATTATAGAAGAGAGTCTTAAACTGACAAAAAGTGTAGATGTAGTATTAAATTTTCAATTTGACAAAACCAGCGAAATCGTAAAAAACTATCCCGTCAATATCGTTAAACAAAATCTCGAAAAGTTTCCCGGGACGGGCGGCGCTTTAAAAGAGGTTAAATTAAAAGAAGAAAAAATCTTGATACTCAACGGTGACATGCCTCTTATAACCCAAGAAGAGCTTAAAAAACTTTCCGAAATAGACGCCGATATCGTTATGAGCGTAATGAAATTGAAAAATCCCGACGGTTACGGCAGAGTATTGATACAAGACGGAGACGTAATAAAAATAATCGAACAAAAAGACGCAAGCACTGAAGAGTTGAAAATCAAACACGTAAATGCGGGAGTGTATCTGTTTAAAAAAGAGGTGTTGGAAAAATATCTGCCTAAACTCTCCGACAACAACGCCCAAAAAGAGTATTATCTAACCGACGTTATCGAAATGGCTGTAAAAGACAATTTAACGATAAAAGCCGTAGAAGTAGACGAAGAGAGCTTTAAAGGCGTCAACTCCAAAAAAGACTTAGCCGTTGCCGAAGAGACAATGTGCAAAAGAATTAAAAACAGATGGCTTGAAAAAGGCGTGATTATCCGTTTGCCGCAAACGGTGTATATCGACGCGTATAGCGCGTTTGAAGGAGAGTGTGAAATACAACCGGGTAGCGTAATTACCAAAAGCGTTATAATCGACTCCGAAATTAAAGCCAACAGCGTTATAGAAGAATCCGTAATTAAAAACTCCGCAATCGGTCCGATGGCGAGAATAAGACCAAAAAGCGAAATAAAAGACTCAAAAATAGGCAATTTCGTAGAAGTTAAATCCACTAAACTAAACGGTGTTAAAGCCGGACATTTAAGTTATTTAGGCGATAGCGAAATAGACGAAGGCACCAACATCGGCGCCGGAAGCATTACGTGTAATTACGACGGAAAAAACAAATACAAAACAAAAATCGGCAAAAACGTATTCGTAGGTAGCGATACGAAATTAATCGCTCCTATCACCATAGAAGACGATGTAATGATTGCCGCGGGAAGCGTCGTAAACAAAAATATCCCCAAAGGCTCGCTCGCAATTAGCCGCTCGCCTCTTAAAATCGTCAAAAATTTCTATTATAAATTTTTCGGGAAGGAGCAATGAACGTATTAATAGGAGTAACCGGAAGTATAGCGATATATAAAACGTGCGAATTAATAAGGCTTTTTATCAAAAGAGGAGATAACGTTAGAGTCGTAATGACTAAAGCGGCGAGTAAATTTATAACGCCTTTGACGTTTGAGACGCTAACCCGTCATAAAGTTTTGATAGAATCAAACGAGGATTGGTCTTCAAATCTTAATCATATAGATTTTGCAAAATGGGCGGATATTTATATAATAGCCCCGGCAACGGCAAATACGCTAAATAAAGCAAGAATAGGTATAGCGGACAATCTGCTTTTGCAAACATATCTTGCTACTAAAGCCCCTACTCTTTTTGCCCCGAGCGCAAACAGCAACATGTATCTTCACCCAACAACGCAAGAATCGATAAAAACACTAAATTGCATCGAAGCCGACAACGGATTGCTCGCGTGCGGAGATGTTGGCGTCGGGAAAATGGCAGACCCTCAAGAGATATTTTTACGCACTTTAAGAGAAGTTGAAAAAGAGGAGTTTTGGCACAACAAAAAAGTAGTCATAACCGCCGGCGGTAGCATAGAAAAAATCGACGACGTTAGATTTTTATCCAATTTTTCCACCGGAAAAATGGGAGAAGCCTTGGCTAAGGCGTTTTATATCAAAGGAGCGGACGTAACGTTAATTTCCAGCAGGCAACACGACTTGCCAAAAGAGATAAAACAAATCGAAGTTTTTAGCGCCGAAGATTATTTAAAAGCGATTCTAAACGAACAACCCGATTATTTGATTATGTCCGCGGCAATCGCGGATTTCAAGCCGGAATATTCTCCGGGAAAAATCAAAAAAGAAGAAATCGGCGAAAATATGATTATAAAAACAAAAAAAAACATAGATGTTTTGGAAGCACTTAAAAACCAAACATTCAAACGCATCGGTTTCAAAGCCGAACGAGACGAAAAAAACGCCCTAACCTATGCTAAAAACGCCCTTAAAAAGAAAAATCTCGACGCAATTTGTCTTAATTTATTAACCAAAAACGACTTTGGGAGCGATGAAAACGAAATTATTTTTATAACGAAAGACAAACAAATACTTCTTAAACAAGAGACAAAAGAAAATATAGCCCTAAAGCTTACAGATGCCATTAAACATATCTAAAGTCGGAAAAATATTAAAAACTCTAAACAGAGTTCACACCACAAGCGAGTTTAATTCGACTCTACCCGTAAAAATTACGGTAAAACAAGAGCTCTCACCCATTAGATATCTAATCGATTTAGGCAAAAAAGAGATAGAAACCAAAAGCAACTACCCATTAATAGTCGGAAAAAAATATTTCGCCCAGCTTAAAGAATTCAACACAAAAATCCAAATCAGCAATTTGCGTGAAATCCCCAAAATTGCAGAAATGTTAGAAAAAATAGAGTTTAAAGATAAAATCATTCATTTTACAAAACAAGAAACTCTCCACCATTTGGCAAACGCCAATAATAAACTCGAATTCGTCTTTTATACCAATATTCTTTTGGCGTTAAACGAAAAAATCCATCATTTAATAATTAACGAAAAGAAAAAAGCGCTAATGCAATATAAATATCAAAAAAATAGAGTAAAATTTTATGCACTGTTTAATCACTTAGGAGAAATCGAAGGAGAAATCACAACCGATACGTTATCGATTTATTCACCATACGACGCAACGTTGAACCTTATAAACAGATACGCACACAAACTGAACTTGAAATTAATTTTAACAAAAAAAGAGGTAAAGCCGTTTGTCAATTTCGAAAACAATCTATTAAACATAAAGGCGTAATATGCATTTGGCTATTATTATGGACGGAAACGGAAGATGGGCTAAACAAAAAGGGCTAAAACGCACCGAAGGTCATAACAAAGGCGCGGAAGTAGTGAGGGAAATTACGACGTTTTGCGCGAAAAACGAAGATATCAACATATTAACCCTATACGCCTTTTCTACAGAAAATTGGAAAAGACCCAAAATGGAAATAGATTTTTTAATGAATTTACTCGACAACTACCTAAAAAATGAACTTGACACCTACATTCAAAACGATATAAAATTCGAAGTAATCGGAGATATGGATAAATTTTCGGAAAGTTTAAAAAAAAGAATACACACAACACGCGAATTAACAAAAAACAACAAAAAACTAACCCAAGTTTTGGCGCTCAATTACGGGAGCCGGGACGAAATAAGCAGAGCCGTTAAAAAATTAATAGCCTCAAAAGAAGAAATAACGCCCGAAAATATCCAAAAAAACTTGGATATTTCTCAAGATGTGGATATTCTGATTCGCACAAGCGGTGAAATTAGATTAAGTAATTTTCTGCTATGGCAGGCGGCATATGCGGAGATGTTTTTTACTAAAACGTTATGGCCCGATTTTACGGCGGAAGAATTAAATGAAATTCTACACGATTTTAAACACAGAGAAAGAAGATTCGGAGGTATATAATGGAATATGTAATCGTATTGTTTATTTTTTTATTGGGAATAAGTATAGGAAGTTTTTTAAACGTAGTGATTTACAGAGTCCCGCTTAAAAAAAGTATAATATCGCCTCCGAGTAGTTGTCCTAAATGTGGAACGAAAATAAAACCGTGGCATAATATACCAATATTTGGTTGGATAATTTTGGGAGGTAAATGCGCTGAGTGCAAAAATCCTATTTCAATTAGATACCCTATCGTCGAATTTTTAACAGGCGTCATAGCCGTATTGGTCTATTTCCGTACGGGGCTTAACATCTATTTTGCGGTTAATTTCGCCGTTTTTGCGACGCTTTTGGCACTTAGTATGATTGATTTTGATTATAAAGCGGTCCCGGATTCTTTGAATCTACTTGCTTTAACTCTTTCGTTTTTTACCGATTCCGATATTTTAAACAATCTTATAAACGCTTTGATTGTTATGGGTGGTATGAGTTTGATTAGATATTATGTCTCCTATTTTCTTAAAAAAGAAGCAATGGGCGAAGGCGACGTAATAGTAGCCGGGACAATGGGAGCGTTGCTTGGCATAAAAATGGCTATCTTCGCTATCTTTTTAGCCTCTCTTTTAGCAATTCTGCCTTCTATTTACAATAGAATAAAAAACAGCGACTTGGAGTTACCTTTCGTGCCATTCTTGGCTCTTGCGACGTTTTTGGTTTGGAGTTTTAACGACGTAGCCCAACATATTTGGAGCTACTTATATGGATAAACTTAACAAATTTCTTTTACAAAATTTTCTTCCCGTTTTTTTTACGATTTTTTTTATTCTCTTTTTAATAACATCAATCGTAATAATCATATCCATCGCCAACATTACGTCAAACATACACATTACGTTTTTGGAGCTTTTTGAACTGTATTTGCTCTCTTTACCCAAAGTTATATTTATAACCGTTTCGATTTCTTTTTTTATAGCAACGGTCAATACCTTTACGAAACTCAGCGATTCGCAAGAGTTAATCGCGTTTTTTACCGCGGGTATCACACCATTTAAACTACTAAAACCTTTTTTATTTTTAAGTTTGATAGCCACGACGTTTAATTTCATAATTCTTTTCGTATCAATTCCATACGCGAAAACCGCGTTTAAAAACTTCAAAGCTTCCAAACAACAAGTCGCGAAATTCAATTTCCAAACTTCTCAAACGTCTCAACGGTTCGGCAACTGGAACATTTTTACCGCTTCAAAACAAGACGACAAATATATAAATCTTATCTTATACAACGATATCAAACACCAATTTATTATATCCGACAGTGCGAAACTAAAAAAAGAAGGAGATTATCTCAAATTTGAGTTAAACGAAGGTAAAATGTATCTGTTGGATAATAATACGACCGTTACGTATAAACTTATGGATATCAATCAAAAAATTCCGAAAAGCAACTATTCTATTTTTAAATTCGATAGATATTTTAAAGAATTCAAATCACTATTCGAATTTTATTTGCCGTTTGTTTTAATTCCTATAAGCTTGATATTTTTTATACCACCTATCTCCTTTTTTCACCCGAGAATTCATAAAAATCGCTCTTTGAGCTATTCCGTAGCGCTTTTGACTCTTTATTTGGTGGTTACTAAAATTTCGCAAAGTTTTACGACAAATTTAATTATTTCTTTTCTATTTTTTCTCGTAGGTTATATTTTTTACAAAAGGAAAGTGCCATTTTAAAAGCAATTATAAGTTATGATGGGTCGAAATTTTACGGAATGCAAAAACAACCCGACAAAAAAACCGTCCAAGGGGAGATAGAAAAAGCCCTAAGAAAACTAAACATCACTTCCCACCTCCGGCATGCCGGCAGAACCGATAGAGGCGTCCACGCCTTAAACCAAGTCGTAGCCTTCGACGCACCGTCTTTTTGGGATATTCATAAACTTAGAGTCTCTTTAAACAATATATTATCGCCCTACATATATGTCAAAAAAATAGTTAAAACCGATGATACTTTCAATCCGAGATTAGATGCGCGAAAAAGAAGCTACAGATACCTTTTATCCGGACGTTTTTCTCCTCACAGCGCCGATTATGTCACATATTACGACAAAAACATCGACTATCCCCGATTGCAACAAGCTCTCAATTTACTTATAGGTCCTCACGATTTTAAATATTTCGCAAAAACGGGCAGTGAAGTAAATCATTACCTCAGAGAAATATACCGTGCCGAAATCTATACGTATAAATACTTAAGCGTAATCAAGATAGAAGGCAACGGTTTTTTAAGGGGTCAGATTAGAATAATCGTCGATTTCATGCTAAAAATCAACGAAAACATCTTATCGATAGAAGATTTAAAAGCCCAACTTAACGGCACGTTAATTTCAAAACATCTCGCACCGCCAAACGGACTGTATCTTGAAAGGGTCTGGTATTAATTATTTGTTTTTTCTAAAATAATTTTCTATTCCTATCGCTATGCCTTTAGCGAGTCGTTTTTCGTAATTTGCGCTAAAAAGTCTCGAAGCTTCCATCGGATTGGTTAAATATCCGGTTTCTATTAAAATAGCCGGCATTTGCGTCCCTACAAGCACCCAAAAAGGTGCGGGTCTCACACCGTTATCCACGACATATTTGTAATGTTTTCTCAGATTGTAAAGCATACCTTTTTGTATATCTATTGCAAGTTTATTCGAATCAATCATTCTATCTCGGTTTAAAAAATTCAAAATCACTCGTTGGTCCAAATAATTAAGTCCTTTGACTTCTTTGTTTTCAAGTCTGGCGACTCTTATGGCTCGTTCGTTTCTTGTAGGAGAGAGGAAATAGGTCTCTATTCCTCTAATTTTTCTGTTATGTTTAGGAGCGATGTTACAATGAATAGATATAAACAAATCGGCTTTTTTAATATTGGCAAAATGGGTCCGTTTTTTAAGAGGTATAAAATAATCGCTGTTTCTCGTCAAATAGACTTTATAACCGAGTTTTTTAAGATAATATTCAAGATATTTGGCTATTTTCAAAACCGCCACTTTTTCGTATCTGTTACCTACCCCAACACCCCCCGAATCCCTACCGCCGTGACCCGGGTCTATAACTATTATTTTTTCGCTTCTTTTAACAACCATTGGAGGTTTTTTTATATTTTGAGGCGTTTTTTTATGTATCGGGGTTTTAGCGGTTTTTTTTGCATAGGTCTTTTTCAAGACGTTGGTCTTTTTTTTACGTCCGTTTAACGCATAATAAGAAATTATCAATAAATGATTTTTGAGTGAATATTTGATACTAAAAGGCTTAGTGGAATATAATACGATTCTGGCGGTCGATTTGTTAAATTGCGCTATTTTAAAATAGATATCCCCGTTTAATTTTTTGCCGAATATCGGCTTGGTGACAATTCCTTCTTTGATGTCGAAAACTTTTTTATACACTTTTTTATTAATCGTAAAATATTTTACGTTTTTAGGAATTCTCACTTTTAAAGGAGAAAACGAATAGATTTTGACATATCTTGAATATGTAGATTTTGAAACGGTTTTTTTATGTATAGCCGAAGAATGCGAGGCGGTTAAGGATTTGAGCTTTTTTTTATAATCCTCTACGTTGAATTTTAAAAACTCCCCACACGAAATCAACCCTTTTAGCGCTTCTATTTTCTCTTTTTTATTATCGTCTAAAATAGCCGAAACATAATCTTGCTGATATTTATAATACTCCTTATACGCTTCGTTTACCGAATCGGTATTGCATGCAAACGCTAATAAAAAAAAGAAAAGGAGGAAAAAAACGACTCTTTTCATAATCAGTCGACAAGCTCTTTCATCAAATCTTTAACGCTAATTAATTTATCCGCCTTATAAGCATACGCTCCGCTAAAATACAATCCCGTCTCTTCTTCACCCGTATACGCATCGGCTAATCTGTCCGCAATACAATATCCGACTTTTTTAGCTTCTTCGCCTCTTTTACACGGAAATACGCAATTTGAGATACATTTGATTTTAGGTCCTTCTTTTTTAGCGACCATCTCTATAAGCTTGGTTTTAATACCACGTGCCGGATAACCGACCGGTGATTTCATAAGAATAATATCTTCTTTCTTTGCATTCAATAAGATATTTTTAAACGTATCGCTTGCGTCGCATTCATAGGTTAGCGCAAAACGCGTCCCCATTTGAACGCCATCAGCACCCAAATCCATAAATTTTTTTATATCTTCTTTATCCCAAATGCCCCCGGCGGCGATTACGGGAATATTTTTACCCCATTTTAAAACCTCTTCTTTAACGTCCGGGATTAAATTTTCAAGCTGATTTTCCGGTTTGTAACACTCCTCATACTTAAACCCTTGATGCCCACCGCTAAGAGGACCTTCGACTATTACCGCGTCCGGAATTTTTCCGTATCGTTTTTCCCATCTTTTGGCTATCAATCTAAAAGCCCTCCCGGTAGAAACTATTGGTACTAAAGCGACATCTGGAAAATCTTTTGTAAATTCCGGCATATCCATAGGAAGACCCGCACCCGTTATTACTATATCGGCACCCGCTTCGCAAGCGTCTCTGACAACTCTTCCGTAATCGTTAATAGCATACAATACATTAACCCCAAGAGGAGCGTCACCACAAATTTTTCTTGCGTTCTCGAAGATTTTAAATAGCGCTTCGCGATTATAAAACTCTTTTTCCAAAAGCGGTCTTCCTTCTACGAGTTTTGCGTATTTTTTATTTTCGTAATATCCGGTCCCAACGGCGCTTATTACGCCTAAACCGCCCTCTTTACTAACGTTTCCGGCAAGTCTGTCCCAGCTTATTCCAAGTCCCATTCCTCCTTGGATTATCGGATATTGTATCGTATGTTTTCCAATTGTTAACGGTTTCATTCCAATCCTTTATTTAACTTTAACTTTTGCAAATTTTCTTTTGCCTATTTGCAAGATATATTCCTCACCGCTTTTTAGCGTAATATCTTGGGTATTGATTTTTTCTTGATTAATTCTAACTCCCCCTCCTTTTATATGACGTCTGGCTTCGCTTTTAGAATTGGCGAGTTTAGTTAGACTTAAAGCGTCGACAACAGACATCTCTTCTATCTCAAAGGTAGGTATATCGTGAGGAATTTCCCCTTGTTTATGAACCTTATCAAAATGCTCTTTAGCTTTAATTCCGGCTCCTTTGCCATGAAATCTATCAACGATTTCCATAGCCAGCATCTCTTTTGCCGTTTTAGGATTCATTCCCTCTTTTACTTTTCTTTTCAACTCTTCAATCTCTTCTATGGATTTATCACTAAGAAGCTCATACCAATCCCACATCAATTCGTCCGAAATGGAAAGCACTTTGGCAAAAATAGTATCGGCATCTTCCGTAATTCCAATATAATTACCCAACGATTTACTCATTTTATTAACGCCGTCAAGCCCGACTAAGAGCGGCATCATTATGACGCTTTGTTCTTTTCCGATGTTATAAACTTTTTGGAGATGTCGCCCCATAAGAAGATTAAATTTCTGGTCCGTCCCTCCTATTTCGATATCGCTTTTTAGCGCCACGCTGTCATATCCTTGCAAAAGCGGATAGATAAATTCACTAACCGCTATAGGGGTTTGGGATTTGAATCTTTTTTCGAAATCGTCACGTTCGAGCATTCTTGCCACGGTATAAGTAGTGGTTAATTCCACTATCCCAGCCGCTCCCAAAGCGTTTAACCACTCGGAATTGAAAACGACATCTGTTAGGTCTTTATCCAAAATTTTAAACACCTGGTCTTTGTATGTTTTGGCGTTTTCCTGAACTTCTTTAGGTGTTAGCATTTTTCTCGTTGCGCTTTTACCCGTCGGGTCTCCGATTTGAGCCGTAAAATCCCCTATCAGAAACTGAACTTTGGCTCCGTATTTTTGAAACGTTTTTAGCTTTTGAAGCAATACGGTATGTCCCAAATGCAAATCTGGGGCTGTTGGGTCAAATCCGGCTTTTATAGTGTATCTTTCCCCCGTTTCGTAAAACCTTTTTACAAGTTCTTCTATTTTTTCCAAACCTATAATTTCACTACAACCTCTTTGAATCTCTTTTATCGCTTTTTGAACCATATTTTACCTTTCATACTCCGTTATAAGCATCGTTTGCCGAAACGAATTCGATTACGTTATACTCTTTGGAGAGTTTGTTTTTAATAGTGTCGAATTTTTTGGAATCGAATTCAACTTCAAGTTTACAGTTATTGGCTTCTTTACCCAAACTCACGGAATGAATAAAAATATCAAGTCTACTTAAAAACGCCACGAATTTAGCCAAAGAGCCTTTCTTGTTTTGTAAACTCACAACCAAAAAATACCGGTTTTGCCTATTTTTTATCCACTCGACAAAAACAGCTTTTTGTATTTTCTTTTCGGCATTATTACAAAATCTATGGTGAATTTCAACTTCTTTTTTATTTAAAAGTCCGAGTATTTTATCTCCGAATTTAGGGTGACAGCAATAATTAAACTCCAAATCGTTAATCGGCTTATTCGTTAATATTCTTATATTTCCAAGGTCTATTTCTTTTAATTTAACGTTTTTAAAATAAAGAAGATTCTTTTTGCGAAGCGTTTTATACAACCGTTTGACTACGTCTTTTAAGAAATTTTTATCATCGACTATTTTGGTTATCGAGTCGCAAAGCGAATTGGCTTTTACCAAAGCCCTGATTTTAATCCTATCCAAATCAAACACGCCTCTTAATATGGCGATTGCAAGTTTGGTTTTTATCTCTTTTTCTTTTTGACGGCAAAGTTTGTTTTGTTCGTATTTGGCTTTGGAAGTTTTTAGAGATTCTATCCAGCTACATCTCGGGACCACTTCTTTGCCGGTTACTATTCTAACAATATCGCCCGTTTTAAGCGTAGTCAAAAGGGTGGCTTTTTCTTTATTTATATATGCACCCACGGCTCTGTTTCCTATATCCGTATGAATCATATACGCAAAATCCAAAGCCGTAGCTCCCCTTGGGAGCGTAAAGGTATCGAATTTCGGAGAATATACGACGATATCTTCGCTAAAAAGGTCGTTTTTGGCAAGTTCGTAAAAATCTTCTACGTTTTCGTCGAATTTCATATCCTCAAGCCATTTTACGTTTGGCAGCGCGGTGTTTAATTTATATTTCCAATGCGCCGCTATTCCGAATTCGGCGTTTTTATCCATGTCATAGGTTCGAATTTGCGTTTCTATTATGGAATTTCCGTCATATACGGTAGTATGTAGCGTTTGATAACCGTTTTCTTTTGGAATGGCGATATAATCTTTAAACCTCGAAATTAACGGACGAAAATTTAGATGTATAACCCCAAGCGTTTTATAACACTCTATCGAAGTAGAGACTATTACACGAATAGCCAACAAATCCAAAATCTCTTCGATTGAAATACCTTTTCTTTGCATTTTTAAAAAAATAGAGTAGTGATGTTTGATTCTGCTTTTTATTTCGAAATCTTTAATATTCTCTTTTAAAAGAAGTTTATTTATCTTTTGAGTAAATTCGTTAAGTCTTAGACTAAACTCTTCTTTGTGGAGTTTTAAATATGAATCTATTTTTTCATACTCTTTTGGTAAAAGTGTCTTAAACGCCAAATCCTCAAGAGCGTTTTTAAGAGTCGCTATTCCGAGCCTATGAGCTATCGGTGCGTAAACGACAAGCGTCTCTTCGGCTATTCTTTTTCTTTTTTCGGGTTTTAGAGCCGAAATTGTTAGCATGTTGTGAAGTCTGTCGCAAAGTTTTATTACCAATACCCTAATATCGCTAACCGAAGCCAACAGCATTTTCCTAAAAGTCATGGCGGATTTGGTTAATTTTTCGTTAGATTGAGAAGATACCAACGAACTAGCCCTAAGCGCGACGATTTTGGTTAATCCTTCTACCAAATTCGCCACACCTTCCCCAAACATATCTTTAATGTAGTAGATGGTATAATCGGTATCTTCTACGACATCGTGCAATATAGCCGCCACAACTACGTCTTCGTCTTCGATAAAATAAGCCGTCAAAGAAGCGACCAATAGCGGGTGGACCACATATTCTTCCCCGCTTTTTCTTGTTTGATTTTTATGAGCCGCTTTTGCAAACTCTACGGCTTTTTTGATATTTGGCGTATCTATCTTGCTAAACAAAAGCTCCTCGGCTAATGAGGGAGTGCGGATATTTTCAATTTTTTTTATTAATGTTAAAAAATCTTCTCTCAAACTTCCCTAACCTTAACAACGCCCTCCGCGATTTCCAGCGTCGCTATTTCGGTTAACTGCATATTGGCTTTTGGTAACGTTATCAAAGGCTTAGCTCCGTTAATTAGCGCATTTACCCTTTTAGAAACCGCTTCGGCTAAAAGATATCTGTCGTAATTGGCTTTTTCAAGCGCTTTTGCGTTGATTTGTTCGATTCTCATTTTACTCCTTTACAATCGAAAATTTTGCTGATTCGTCGTTTTTTAGGATTTTTAAAAGATTCCCTTTTTTAAACATATTACAAACGATTATCGGAAGTTTGTTTTCTCTTGCGAGAGCGATTGCCGTATCGTCCATAACTTTAATATTCTCTTTTAACGCATCTTCATACGAAATCTCTTTTAAAAGTATCGCATCTTCGTATTTATTCGGGTCTTTGTCGTATACTCCGTCCACTTTGGTGGCTTTTATAATACACCCGGCACCTATTTCGCTGGCTCTTAACACTCCTGCGGTATCGGTAGTAAAAAACGGATTCCCCGTCCCCGCCGCGAAAATCACGACTCTGCCTTTTTCAAGATGTCTGACCGCTTTTCTGACTATAAAATTTTCGGCTATCTCTTCCATTTTAATGGCGCTTTGGACTCTAACGGCAACATTATCCGACTCCAGCGCCTCTTGCATCGCCACGGCGTTGATAACCGTAGCAAGCATTCCCATATAATCGCCCGAAGTGCGTTTAATAATTCCGTCTTTTGCGGCGCTAACTCCCCTTATGAAGTTGCCCCCGCCTATTACTATCGCAATTTCAAACCCTTCGTTTATAACGGATTTGATTTCATCGGCAAGATATTTTAAGACTTTGGTGTTAATCCCAAACCCATCTTCCCCCGCTAATGCTTCACCGGAAAATTTTATCAGTATTCTTTTCGGATTTCTTTTCATTAAAAATCCCTTTTTAAAAAGGTATTATACCATACCGGTTTGATTTTTGCTATAATTTTTAAAAAGGGCGTAGTTGAAATTTATCGCAAACCATGAAGTGAGACTTGATAAATTTTTAACCGAAAAATTAAACGTATCGCGTAACCAAATTGCTGATTTAATAAAAAAATCGCACGTAACAGTCAATTCAAAAACAGCGAAAAAAAACGGAGTAAAACTAAAAAACGGCGATATTATCGAGGTAGTTTTGCAAAAAGTTGAAAAAAGCGCACCTACAAACATCGATTTTGACATACCCGTCATTTACGAAGACGAAGATTTGCTCGTAATCAACAAACCCCCGCAAATCGTAGTCCACCCGGCGCCAAGCTACAAATTACCCACGCTCGTCGATTGGCTAAAAAGCAAAAACTACTCCCTTTCGACATTAGCCGGAGAAGAGAGATTTGGAATAGTCCACCGCATAGACAAAGAGACTTCCGGAGCTTTAGTTATCGCCAAAAACAATAAAACACACGCTTTTTTAGCCTCCCAGCTCAAAAACAAGACAATGGGGAGGTATTATCTGTTTTTATCCAATATTCCTTTAAAATCAGCCGTCTGCGTAGACAAACCGATAGGGAGAAACCCAAAAAACAGACTAAAAATGGCGATAGTTAAAGGAGCAAAAGAAGCCAAAACGCTATTCGTCCCCGTTTACGAAAATTTAACGGCGGCAAAACTCTATACCGGACGGACTCATCAAATAAGAGTGCATCTGCATAGCTTGGGAAGATATATTTTAGGCGATAAAGTTTATGGCAAAAGCGACGATTCGACACCAAGGACGATGCTACACGCCTATGAAATATATTTCACACACCCAAGCGGCAAAAAACTTAGTATAATTGCACCGTTATTTGATGATTTCGTTCAATATTTCCCAAAAGGATTCCATTATGAAAAAAATAGCTCTATTTCTGATATCTTTACTGATTATAACGGGCTGTGCGGTAAATAACAAACCTACTCCCAAAATCAACAAAACCCTACCGCAAGTAACGAATTTTAGCGCATATCCAGATAGAAACGCAATTGCGCTTAAATGGGACGTCGTTAAAGGTATAAACGGATACTACATTCAAAAATTCGACGCCAAAAACAAAAAATGGCAAACCCTCACAACAATCAACGACCCGTATCAAACCCTATACGTCGATACCGACTTAAAACCTTCGACCGTTTATATGTATAGAATTTCGACATTCGATAAAAGCGGCATTCCGTCGTTAGCCAAAGAGATATCCCAAAAAACGCTCCCTACCGTCATGCAAGTAATCCCGCTCGAAGCCAAACCTCTTCAAAAAGGTGAAATAAAAATCGTCTTTAGACCTCACCCGAACGAAAGAGTACAAGGTTATAAAATCCAAAAATTTAACGACGACGAATCGAAATGGGAAAATATAGCGGACTTATCGCCAAGATTCAACGTCGAATTTATAGATAAAAATTTAGAAGACGGTAAAATTTATCAATACAGAATCATAGCCTATACGTTTGACAATTTGCAATCAAAACCATCACAAGTCATAAAAGTTTCCACTTTTCCCAAACCGCCGGTCGTAGAAAACATAAAAGCCACCAACAATCTGCCTAAAAAAATAATCCTTACATGGTCACCCGTAAAAGGTGCGGCATATTACAAAGTCTATACCAAATCGTTTTTTGATACGTATAAATGCATCAAAAAAACCAAAAAAACTTCTTATGTGGATATGGTAAACAAAGACGGGGTAACGAAATACTATAAAGTTACCGCCGTCAGCAAACATCTGACAGAGTCGTTGCTTGACAAAACCCCAGCGGCAATGGGGCAAACACTGCCAAAACCGGCAAAACCCATCATTTCGCTCTCTTTAAGCGACAATGCGGTAAATATGGAATTCACTTCACCTGACGACAGAGCCGTAAAATATCTCGTTATTAAAAAGACCGGGTCGTTATTTGATAGACATACCTATAAATACCTATTAACGACCAATAAATTTACCGACAAAAACGTTAAACACAAAAACACCTACTATTATGACGTTTACGCAATAGACAAATACGGACTCGTCTCCGCCCCTAAAGAAGTGGAGGTAGATTTTTAATGCCTCACGTCGTAATAGACAGAATAGAAAACTTAAATTTCCCCCTTAAGTGCGGGGAAGTGGAGTTTTTGTTTAAAGCCGACGAACTTATCGCCGTCCAAACGGAAAAAAGCCGCTTTTTTATAAAACTCATAAAAAAAGAAAACGGCTATTTAATTAAATACGATAAAATCACAAGACCCCTTATAAGCGAAATAAAAAAAGCCTACAACGCTTTTATAACACTTCAAAACGCCAATGTTTTATTTGAAAATATTAAAGGTATAAAAGAAAAAATCCCAAATAAGAATCTTTTAAACATTGATGAAAATTTAGACAATATAGACATTATTGAAGTAGGATTCGGAAGCGGAAGACATCTTTTATATTTAGCAGAAAAATATCCTAATAAAACGATACTCGGCATTGAAATACACAAACCCTCAATCGAACAAGTCCTAAAAAGAATAGATTCGCAACGGTTAACAAACATAAAAATTATAAATCACGACGCAAGAATCATATTAAGTAAAATCCCTTCAAACAAGCTACATTCGATATACGTTCATTTTCCCGTTCCTTGGGATAAAAAACCGCATAGAAGAGTGATAAACCAAGAGTTTATTTTTGAAGCGCAAAGAGCATTAAAACCTCAAGGGTTTTTGCATTTAAGAACAGATAGCGAAAATTATTTCAACTATTCGTTAAACGAATTTTTAACATTAAAAAAAGCCGATTTGAACGTTAAAAAAAACATGCCTTACGAAATTTCGAGCAAATATGAAGACAGATGGAAAAAACAAAACAAAAACATATACGACATCTATATGATAAATCACGAAACTTCCCCGAAAAAAGAAGAAACATTCGATTTTTCGTTTGAATGTAGATTGACAAACCTCGATTTTAAACCGAAAATTTACAAAAATTTTGTAATTCATATAGAAAAAATATACAAAATCGATGAAAACAAAGAGTTAATCAAAGCAACCATAGGAAATTTCAACAGACCCGAACATATTTATATAATTAACGACGAAAAACCTTATTACTTTAAAAAACCTGCCGATATAAAAGATAACTTCCAAGCCCACACAGAATTAAAAAGGTTATTTAATGGCAATACTCGTTAATGCAAAAAATCTATATCTCGGTTATAAAAAAGAAGCGGTAATAAAAAACGCCGAATTTAAAATAAACTCAAGAGACTTTGTATTTTTAACCGGTGTTAGCGGTAGCGGTAAAACGACTATTATTAAATCCCTCTATGGAGAAATACCGATTCTAAGCGGGTCATTAAATGTCGGAGGCATAAGTTTAAAAAACATTAAACGCTCAAAACTCGCATATCTAAGAAAATATCTCGGCATCGTATTTCAAGATTACAAACTTATACCCGAATGGAATATCCTAAAAAACGTCATGCTTCCGATGTTAATAGCCGGTGTGGATAAACAACGAGCCGAACACGACGCCATAAAACTCCTAAACAAAGTAAAGCTCTCCCATAAACTCGATAAATTCCCCGAAGAATTAAGCGGAGGCGAACAACAAAGAGCCGCAATCGCAAGAGCGATTATACATAATCCGGTAATGATATTAGCCGACGAGCCGATATCGGGACTTGATGAATATTCGGCAAATTTAGTAATGGAGCTTTTTATTATGGCAAACGTCGAAAAAAACATTACCGTGGTAATAGCCTCTCACACCCTGCCCCAAACGTTTAATATAAAATTTAAACAGTTACATATAGACAAAGGACACGTTTATGAGCTCTCTTAAAAGTCATATTACTCTTATAATGTCGCTTGTGTCGATATTAATCAGTATATTTTTTTTTAAAATATTCAACACCGTCCTAAACGAATACCAACACAACATAGTCCATAACTATTCAATCGTTATCGTTAGCGACAAAGAGATAACCTCTCCTCCTATAAAAGCCGCCGAATCGATTGAAAAAATAGACATCTCGGCTCAATTAAAAGAGATTCAAAAAAAATTCAAAAATATAAACCTAAGTAACATACAAATGCCCTATTTTTATAAACTAAAACTAAAAACGCTTCCCTCTCCAGAAAAACTAAAAGAAATTGAAGATTATCTAAAAAGTTATCCGAATATCAAAAGAGTTTTGACGTATAAATCTTCTCAGACAAAAATATACAATCTACTAAATCTTTTGAAAATCCTAAGCAATATTTCTATGATTATTATTTCCGTAATCGGCTTTTTACTAATAGTAAAACAACTTGAAGTCTGGAAACTCGAACACAACCAACGAATGTATATTATGGAACTTTTCGGCGCTCCTTTTTGGTTTAGAGGAGCGGCACTGTTTAAAATAGCGCTAATCGACTCTTTAATAGCGCTAATTATCACTACCGCTTTAATATACTATTTTAGACACTCCCTACTTTTTACTTCGATTATTAACGATTTGCATATAAGCGTAAATATAAATCTTTTCAAAAACGTAGTGGAATTATTTCTTCTTTCGGTATTTATTTCGTTATTTTCGACAATAATAATCGTCATAGGAAACAAAAAATGAAAAAAATTTCTTTTTTGTTTATAGGAAGCTCTCTTCTTTTTTCTTATACACCCACTCTAACCAAAGCAAAAAAAGAACTATCCCAAACCTCCCAAAATATTAATATTATGAATAAAAAACTGCATAAACTCGCAAATGAAATCATTAAAAAACAAAAAGAAATAAAATACCTAAACTACTTAGAACATAAAACACAAAACGAAATAAAAACTTTAGAAGCAAACCTTAAAGATTCGAATAAGATATTAAAATCGTTAGAAAATCAAGCCCATGCAATAAAATCGCAACAAAACGAAATTAAAAACGAAATTATCAAATTTATATCCGAAAACTACTACCTTGATACGCAACAAGTAACTTCTCTTGAGGATTTGATATATTCCGAAATAAACAAAAAAGCCCTAAACCAATACTCTTATAAAATAAAAGACTTAATCGCCAAATTCAAGCTGTTATCTAAAAACCTAAATGAAATAAACCAGAAAATCGCATCAATTAAAGCCGAAAAAAAAGCTTTGCTAAATAAACAACAAAAACTTATTTATTTAAAAAAAAGAAGATACAAAGAACTTGCAAACCTAAAAAAACAAAAAGAAAACTACAAACAAAAGCTACTCTCAATGCTTGAAAAACAAAAAAATCTTAGAAAAAAACTAAAAGAACTCAAAATAGTAAAACAAACACCAAAAATAAACATTAACGTCAAAAAAGTAGGCTCCGCTTATTTAAAACCAAAAACAGCGAGATATTACGGAAGAAAGACTATTCCACCGGTTTATGGTAGTGTAGTTAAGAAGTTCGGTTCGTATATCGACCCGATTTATAAAATAAGAATATACAACGACTCCATCACAATAAAAACAAAACCGAATTCGTTCATCAGAGCCATATTTAACGGTAAAGTTGTCTATATTGGAGAAAACGGAGGCAAAAAAGTAATATTTATAAAACACCCGAATAATATGTTTAGTATCTATTCGAATTTAGAAAAAATCTCACCGCTCATTAAAAAAGGAAGTTACGTAAAAAAAGGTCAAATTATAGCGAGAGTAAAAAACAGCTTGGAATTTGAAATAACCTACAAAGACAAGCCCATCAATCCTCTGCAAGTAATAAACCTCAAATAATTTTCTGACTGCTTGATTGTTAAATATAGAATATAGGAAGTAATAAAAAAGAAAAGAAAAGATTAGAAGCTGTATTTTGCTTCGAATCTGAATTCTTTATTGTCTTTAGTGTTGTTTTTGAAGTTAGCATCATCATAGTATGCAGAAAGTGATACTTTTTTGTTGTATGCGTAACTTCCACCAAGTGTGAACTCATCTAGGTCGTTGTTTTTTGTTGTTTTGTCGTTTTGATGTTGATACGCCAAGTAAACGTTTGTTTTAGCGTCTACATTGTATCCGACTTTTGCGTAAATCGCAGTTTTATCAATAGCATTAGCTATATTGTAATTGTTTGCAGTAGGAATAACCGCACCGATTGGAGCATCTTTTGCCAATACTACAACACCACTATCTTTATCAGCTTTTGCATAACCGATTTTTGCTGAAAGCGCATCTTGTTTTACAGCCGCAGAAACATTGAAGTAGTTTTTAGTTTTTTGATTGTTGCCTTCTAATTTACCTTGAGCATAATCAACATGCACGTCAGCAAATTTGATAGGTTTTACATCTACGCTTAATGTAAAAATATTTTTAACTAAATTTGTAGCTTTATAATACCACGCGTTACCGCTCACCATGTCAGTATTAAATACCGCTACAGCCGCATAAATATCGTTTGGAATTACTACATTCAAACCTTGAGAAGTAGCTTCTATACCGCCTTGTTTTAAAGCGTCTACATAAGCAGCACCTACAGTTAAGTTTTTGTTAACCGCGTATGTTGCGATTGCACCGGCACCGTGTGCAGGAGTTGCAGGGTCTTTACTTGTTACAGAAGTCGGTACAGGAATTTTACCCAAAATTACGTTTAATCCGTCTTTTGAATATTTTGCGAATAATAGGTTGTTTGCAATAGCATCATCTACAGCAGTTGATGTATGATTACCGAATTGTGCTTTTACATCAGCACTACTGTCAGCAGTACTTATTTGATCATCATCAGTATATACGTTTGATTCTACGGAGTTTCTGAATACGAATTTTAATTCTTCACTTGCTGGTACAGTGAAAATAAAGATTCCGTTAGTTCTCCATCTGTTGTATGAATTAGCGTCTTTTGGCATTTCATGGTAATATCTGATTCTTAACATACCACTTAAATCAACGCCCTTAATCGCTTCTGTTAGAGGAGTAGCGCTCGCTACACTCATACTTCCCATTGCTACTAAAGCTGCTAAAGATAATTTTTTTAGCATTCTCTCTCCTTTGAATTTTATTTTTACCACACAATTATAGCGTCAAAAATTTTAAAAATCAAATTTTTTTGTGTTATTTTTGTGCTTTTTTTTAAAATATTAAGATAAATTTATATACATGTTACTTTTTTACATAAATATTTTCTTCCCACCTCATTCTGAGGCATGAAATGACGAAGAATCTTGATTTCGTATGAGACTCTTCGCTTCGCTCAGAGTGACGCATACTTCCCGTCATTCAAGTTATATTCTTCCCACGTCATTCTGAGGACATAGTCCGAAGAATCTCATTAAGATATTTTGCTACGCTCAATATGACATAATAACCGGAAACTCAGAGTGACGCAAACTATCAGTCATTCAAGTTATATTCTTCACACGTCATTCTGAGGACATAGTCCGAAGAATCTCATTAAGATATTTCGCTACGCTCAATATGACATAATAACCGGAGACTCAGAGTGACGCATACTTCCCGTCATTCTGAGCCTACTTTATAGGCTAAGAATCTCCTCATGAGGTCCTTCGCTTCGCTCAGGACGACGCCTCCCGTCATTCTGAGGGCGTAGTCCGAAGAATCTAAATTGGTGTCAGACATTTTTTAATAAAAAACGGGAAAATCCCGTTATTTATCGTATCTTGGCATACCCATTATATTATAACCGCTGTCAACATAGTGAACTTCGGCGGTTACTCCGCTTGACAAGTCGCTTAGCAGATACATTCCGCTGTTGCCGACTTCTTCAATTGTAACGTTTTTCATAAGCGGAGAGTTTTTTTCGTTATATTTCAAAATTTCGCTAAAATCTCCGATACCGCTTGCCGCAAGGGTTTTGATAGGTCCGGCACTTAGGGCGTTTATTCTAATTTTTCTTTCTCCCAAATCAACCGCCAAATATCTCACACTCGCTTCCAAAGCCGCTTTTGCCACACCCATTACGTTATAATGAGGAATATATCTTTGACTTCCTAAATATGTCAGTGTGAGTATTGAAGAAGCGTCGTTCATGATTGGTTCTAATTTTTGGACGACTTCTATTAACGAAAATACGCTTATTTCCATAGCGATATTAAACGCTTCTTTACTCGTATCGATAAATTTTCCGTCAAGCGCCTCTCTTGGTGCAAACGCAACAGAATGAACCAAAAAATCAATCTTACCGTAATCTTTTTCAATAGATTCCTTTAACGCTTCAATCTCTTCTGGTTTACTTACGTCCAAAGGGTAGATATTTTTTACTTCAAGTTCGTCGGCTACTTTTTCGACTCTTTTTTTCAATTTGTCGTTTTGATACGTCAAAATAACTTCCGCTCCTTGATTCTTGCACGCTTTGGCGATTCCGTATGCTATGGAGCGATTATTTGCAACTCCTATAATCAATCCTTTTTTTCCTTCCATTATCATCATTTACTCCTTTATATTTTTAGCGATATTTATCATTTCTATAAAGTTATTCACATCTAAACTCGCACTTCCGACCAAAACCCCTCCCACATTCGGCAAAGATACGATATCTTTCATATTATTCGTCTTTACGCTTCCACCGTATAAAATCGGCTTTGAAGTGAGTTTTGAGATGTTTGCGTGCGTATTTCTTATCTCTTCCAAAGAGGCGCTAACTCCCGTCCCTATCGCCCAGACCGGTTCGTAGGCGATTATTAGTTTTTCATATTCCGTATCAATACCTTCAAACTGCTTTTTAAGATACTCTATAACGGCATCTATTCCTTCTTTTCTTATCTCCAAAGGTTCTCCGATACAGTAATAAATCTCAAACCCCGCGTTTTTAAAAAATTCAAATTTTTGTGCGATAAACGTTTGCGATTCTCCTAAAATATGCCTTCTCTCACTATGACCTATTAGGATTTTTTTAATGCCAAATTCGTTCAACTGTTCTAAACCTATCTCTCCGGTAAACGCTCCGTTAACCGTAGGATAAGCGTTTTGGGCGCCAATGTATTCTTTTGGAAAAAGTGCCGTCTGAGGTGGAAAAACGGCGATTTTTACATCTGAAAAATCAACACTCTCAAGTTTGTTTAAATACTCTTTTACCTCTTTTCTCGTTTTATTTGTTTTAAAATTCGCCGCTACTATCATTTTTATTCCTTCGTTTTTTCCGTTTTCATTTATTTGTCAATCTCCAATGCCAAAATACCCGGAAGTTTTTTACCTTCCAACAGTTCCAAACTCGCACCTCCTCCTGTTGAAATAAACGTCATCTCTTCATCGTCTCCGGCTCTTGCAACCGCATCTGCCGTATCACCCCCGCCGACCACTTTTATTCCGTGGCTTCTTGCTATTTCATGAGATATTTTAAACGTCCCTCTGCTAAATTTATCCATTTCATACACGCCCATCGGTCCGTTCCAAAGAATCGTTTGCGCATCCCACAACACTTCCCCAAACAATCTAACACTTGCGGGTCCTATATCAAGCCCCATCCAACCTTCCGGTATTTCTTGAAAAGTAACGTATTTAACCATAGCGTCCTCGGCGAATTTATCCGCAATAACGATATCCACCGGCAAATAGAGCTTAACGCCGAGCCTCTTAGCCTCCGCCATTATTTTTAGCGCTTCATCTACCAAATCCTCTTCGACCAAAGAGTCGCCTATATCGTATCCCTGCGCTTTTAAAAACGTAAACGCCATACCCCCGCCTATTATCAATTTGTCAACTTTAGGCAAGAGATTAATTAGCGCCTGCAATTTACCGCTAACTTTGCTACCTCCCACCACTGCGACAAACGGTCTGACCGGATTATCGAGAAGTTTATAGAAAAAATTAATCTCTTTTAACAGCAAAAATCCCGCGGCTTTATGGTTTTTGTCGTAAAAAGAGGTTATAGCTTCCACACTTGCATGCGCTCTATGACTAACCCCAAAAGCGTCGTTAATGTAATAATCTCCAAATTCGCTCAGTTCTTTTGCAAATCCTTCGTCGTTTTTAGTTTCTCTTGCGTCAAATCTTACGTTTTCAAGCAATAGCACCTCTCCGTTTTTAAGATTTTGCGCCTTTTGTTTTGCGTCTTCTCCTATTACGTCGTTAGCCATGATAATTTCTTGTTTTAAAAGATGAGAGAGCCTTTTTGCCACCGGTTTTAAAGAGTATTTTTCGTTAATTTCGCCTTTAGGTCTTCCGAGGTGAGAAGCGATTACCACTTTGCATTCGTTATCAAGAAGATATTTGATAGTCGGAAGCGCCATTCTAATTCTTCTATCATCGGTTATATTGCCGAATTCATCAAGAGGGACGTTAAAATCGCATCTTAAAAAAACCCTACTTCCTTCACTTATTTCCAAATCTTTAGGGGAATTTAATTTCATACTTCTCCTTTTTTACCAAAATTATAACATATACTTATTTAAACGCTAAAATATACTCCGCCATCTCCACAAGTCTGTTTGAATATCCCCATTCGTTGTCATACCACGCAAATATTTTCGCCAAATTTTCGTTGGTTTGAGTCAAATCGGAAGCGACGATACTACTTGCCGGGTCGGAATTGATATCGCTACTAACCCTATACTCATTATCCACTTTTAAAATACCCTCCATTTCACCCCTTGCATACTCTTCAAAAAGTCGATTTAACTCTTCTTTTTTGGCGTTTTTGGCAAGTTCGACCGTTAAATCCAAAAGAGAGACGTTATTTACCGGGACTCTTACGCTTCTTCCGTCCAATTTACCTTTTAAAGACGGCAATACTTTATATATCGCCTTAGCCGCACCGGTAAAAGTCGGTATTATGTTGCTCGCCGCCGCCCTGCTTCTTCTAAGGTCTCTGTAATTAGGTGCGTCAAGCAGTTTTTGGTCCATTGTATAGCTGTGAATCGTCGTTATAAATCCTTTTTTTATTCCGAAATGTTTATCCAAAATTTTAGCGAGAGGTCCCAAACAGTTGGTAGTGCAAGATGCGTTTGAAATAACGTTTTCACCCTCATACTCTTCATGATTTACTCCTAAAACGTATGTTTTGGTGTTATCGTTTGCCGGAGCGGAAATTATTACCTTTTTGACATTTCCTTTAATGTGGTGTTTTACTTCTTCAAACGATAAAAATTTACCGCTACACTCTATTACGACGTCCGCTTGATGAAAGCGTGTTTTTTGCGGTGAAATAAACGAAGTATAAAAAATCTCTTTACCGTTTATCATAAGCGTTTTTTCATCTACGATTTCTACGTCCAAAGCACCTCTTATCGTATCGAATCGCAAAAGATAAGCCGCCGTGTGAATATCCATTATATCGTTTATCGCGACAACGTCAACTTTTTTGTTTAAAG
>Ga0256843_1000261_pt1 | contig 45016 bp, 44 predicted proteins | sample AlvinellametaG_FD_191572 | JGI IMG/M metagenome (GOLD analysis project Ga0256843, IMG submission 191572) | Pompeii worm associated microbial communities from hydrothermal vent at the East Pacific Rise, Pacific Ocean - Alvinella | ecosystem: Host-associated > Annelida > Integument > Unclassified ...
ATAAAAGTAAAAACATAGATTTTTTACTTTATATAAAGTAAATATAATTATTTTTTGAAAAAAATGAATTTTATGTTAAAATTTCATGTAAATAATTTATAATAAAACATTTATGTTTAAAAAATCATCAAAATTCATTATATGTATTTTTATACTATTTTTTATTAATTTCACATTTGCTAATGAAAATATTGATAACGCAGTTTCAAATATGTCTGATGAACAAGTTAATACGTTGTTAGAGAGTAACACTTATAGTCAGGATAGTGATATGTATAAAGCATTGACTAGTCAAAAGGAATTTAATGATGAATGGAATAAATCTGAAGAAGAAGATGCTCTACAAGAAAAAAAAGATGAAAAAGAAGCTAGAGATAAAGATTGTGCTGCTGGTTGAAAAAATGAATGAAACTGTATAGATAAAGCAAATTTTGTAATAGATGTAGATAGTATTTCTCCTTGAATGAGTATTAAAAAATGAAGTACTTCTAAAACTATCAATTATGCTTTAGGTACTATTATTCAAAAGCTTATGATAGGGTTAGGTTCTTTATCTTTATTAATAATGACTGTTTGAGCATGATATATAGTATTGCATGGATGACAAGATGAGCTTTTGAATAAATGAAAATCTATATTTATGTCAGGAATATATGCTATGCTTGTTGCACTTAGTTCTTACTATTTGATAGTTATCGTTAGATATGTCCTTTATGCTTAATAATTTTAATATAAATAAATATGTTTAAAAAAAGTTTGATTTCAATTTTTATAGTTTTTTCTATATTATTTTCATTTTGAATAAATAGTGTTTCATGAGAATCTTCTCCTCCATCAGTTAATTGTTTTGGTTTACCTGGTTGTTATGATAAGGTGAAAGATAGCCCATGAGCTCCTTCAATTGCTAAAAATCATGGTATTGATAAAGTGTCTAATCTTATTTGAAATATGATTCAATATGTAGCTGTTTTTGCTGTATTAGCTTTGATTATTAGTGGTATTATGTATTTAATATCAGGCTGAGAAGAAGAAAAAGTAAAAAAAGCAAAATCATGGATTATATGGTCACTTGTATGAGTAATTCTTTCTGTTTCTGCTTGGGGAATTATTAATATGTTAAATAATATAACAATTAAATAAAAAATATGTTTAAAAAAAGTTTAATAATACTAATATTTATATTTCTTAATATAAGTTATCTAGAAACTAATGCTGTATGTACTAGAGATGATTTTAGTGATAATGATTCTTATAGTAAATATTTAAGCTGAGAATGAACTTGTAATGGAGAATATATTTATTCTGATATCGCAGAACAATCAAATGATTTAGGAGAAGAGTATAGTAAAGTAGAAAAAATAGAGGCTGAAATTAATACTCAAGAGCAAAATTTAGAGGTTCAAGAACAAATATTAGATCAAATAGAAAATGCTACTAAATGAACAGATTGATATGAAGATTTAACACCAGAAGAAAGGCAAGAAGTCATTGATAATCTTTACTCTGCTTATAAAGAAAATTGATGAGATGCTAATTGATGGGTATGATGAGATAATTTAACTGAGGCTAGGGAGGATTTGGCAAAACAAAAAGAAGATTTAGTACAACAAAAAGAAGATTTAGCACAACAAAAAGAGGATTTAGGTATTCAAGCTGATAGATTATGAAAAGGTGCAGAACAATTATCAAATAATATTGATACTTGAAATGAGTTAATTAAGGGCAATATTTCTGATTTAACTCATAATGAAAATGCTTTATCTGATATAAAATCAGATATAAAAAAATTAGAATGAGAAAAAGTTGAAGAAGTATATGAAGAAGCTAATAATGTATATGAAGAAGCTAGTAATGCATATGAAGAAGCTAGTAATGCATATGAAGAAGCTAGCAGTAGTTTAAGTGAATTAAATAGTGATTTAGATTATGCTATTAATAACTGAGCTAGTGTTGCAGAAATTGAAGCAATTAATCAAAGAATAGATAGCGTTAAGAAAGCTAAAGAGGATGCTGAATTTGAACAAGAATGGGCTGCTTCAGAATTAGAAGATGCTAAAAAGGCTAAGGAAGATATTACTAAGAAAAAGGAAAAATTAGATGAATTAAGAGAAAGGGAAGAAAAAGCTGCTGAGGCACTTGAAACTTGTAAAAATAGTCCTGAAGATTGTAAAAAGGTATACTCTGATGAACAAATTAGTGAAGCTAAGGAAAAAATTAAAAAAGCTAAAGAAGATGCTGAGTTTGAACAAGAATGGGCTGATTCAGAGTTAGAAGATGCTAGGAAAGAAGCTGCAGAACAAGAATTAGAAATAACAACAAAAAAAGTTATAACAGAATGTAGTAAATGAGATACTTTAGCTTGTAGAGAAGCTATTGCAGATATGAATAAAGCAGAAGTTGCAAAAGCATGTATTGATGAATGATCTACTGCTTGTTCTGAAGCAAAAGAAGTAGCTAGTATGACAGAAGCAATGGCTGAAGAAACTAAGGCAAATATTGCAGCAAATCCATGATTAAAATCACTTGGTTCAGATGAAACTATGAATGCATTATTATGAATAACTGATAATAATGTTGTTGCTTCTACTGCTTGAAGTTCAGAAACTTGATGATTTTCAGTACTTTCAGGTTTAACTGTTTGGTTTAAAGATAGTTTAACAGGTTTAGTACAAATACTTGCAGTATGAGCATTCTTATTTGTATGAATAAGACTTGCGATGGCAAGATGAAATCCTGAAGAGTTTAAAAAAGCACTTATGCATATGATTTATGTTATATTATGAATTTTTATTATTACTATAGCTTGGGCTGCAGTAGTATTGGTTGCTTGAATAAATATTTAATTATAAAAAAATGAAAAAAATATTAATAGTTTTATTAATTACATTATCTATTTGAATGTTTTTAGTTCCTGATACTTTTTCAGCATGTACTTATACAGATGGAGCTGATGTATGAAAAGCTTTAGATAAATGCTTGAGTAATTCTGATTTAGTTGATTGAAAAAATGTAGAAGTAAAAGCATGAGGTGGATTTCAAAATCAAATACAAACTTGGACTAAAAATATAGCTTTATATTTATGAGTTTTCGCTGTTTGATCTATAGTTTTAGGTGGTCTTATGCTTACTCTTAGTGCAGGAGAAGAAGAAAAAATTAAAAAAGCAAAAGATATTGTTAAGTGGTGAATTATTTGATTTTTATGAATAATTACTGCATCAGCTATTATTAGTATTGTGGTAAGGATTATATATTCTATATAAAAAAATGAGAAAAATAAGTTTATTCATTATTTCGTTTATTTTTTTTAGTTTTTCAATATTTTTTTTGAAAGACTATTTTTTTTGAGTTTCAGAAAATGATTTAAATAAATCAATAGAAGAAAAGTATATTGAACCAAGTATAAATAAAAATGAATATATTATAAATAGTGAAAGTATAGGGAATAAAAAAGAAAATATACAAGTATCTTTACAATCAGCATATAATTTGGACTATATTTATTATCCTAAAAATTTTGAATGAGAAATAGGTGAATATATTTTTCCATTTAAAGCGTTTTTAAATAATAAAAGTATTATTTCAAAAATAGATGATATAAGGATAGAATTTCATAAAGAAAAAAATGATGTAAGATGAAAAATGAAAAATCATAGCGTTAAGCTTTATGGTATAAAAAATATGAAAATCTATGAATGTAGCTCTGTTTGAATACATGAATTTTGACATTTCATTGATTTATATTTTCTTAAAAAGTGAGTTTTTACTGATTTAAGTGATTATTTTTATACTATTTCTTGGGAGTCTACAAAAGTAATGAAGTGATGACAAAATCAAGCTGATTTTGTTTCTGGTTATGCTATGACTAATAAATATGAAGATTTTGCTGAATCTTTTACTTATTTTATATTACATAATGAGGATTTTTTGGCTAAATCTAATAAATCAGAGTTATTAAAGAAAAAATATAATTATTTTATAAAATATTTATTCAGAGATTGAGAATTTGTTTGAACTGATTTTTCTGATGATAATGAAATACTAGATTACTATCGGGATATAACTAAAATAAAATTTTCTTTAGAAAACTTTTTGGAGTTTTTAAAAAAATAAATATAATCAGGCCACCTAATAAGAGTAACTTCTTTATTTTTAAAGAAAAGTGCTTTTAAAAAATACAATCAATCAAACATTTTTTGAAGACAAAAAGCTAATTTAAATAATTAGTTGGCTTATATATTGTTTTAAAAAATTAATATCACTTAAAAATGCTCCTCTTTTTCCATGAGAAAAAGAATTCAAAAAGAGAGGTCTTAATAAAAGAATTTATTAAATAAGGAAGCAGTGTGGTTGTAAAACTTTATATTTAAATCATAGTAAATAAAATGAAAGATTTTTTAGATGAATTAGATCAAGAATTAGATGGAATATCTAACACTGTTGATAATAAAAAAGAAATAAAAAAAGAAGAAAAGAAAAAAATAGAGCCTAAAAAAACTGAAAATAAAAAAGAAGGTAGAAAGGTTACGTTAGTATTAAAAAAAGATCAAAATAAAAACAATACTAATAACAAACAAAATAATAAGAAAAAAGATAGTAAGTGAGCATATAGAAATGCTGATTGAGAAATAAGATGAAAATTTAATTCAAATTTTCCAGAAACAAAATTTTACTTACCATCTTTAAGAAAAGGGTATACTAGATATATGCCTATTTGAGGGAATAATGAAACATGAGCAAAAAATATGTGAATGATTCAATATTGAGATGATATAGTTTTAATTGATTGTGGTGTACAATTTGCTGATAAAGACATGTTATGAGTAAATTATTCTATACCAGATGTTTCTTTTCTAACTAAGTATAAAAAAGAAATTAAAGCTATGCTTATTACACATGCTCATTTAGATCATATTGGTTCATTAAAACATGTTTTACCTGCATTATGAATGCCACCTCTTTATTGAACTAAGTTTACTTTATGATTAATAAGAAAATCATTAGAAGAAGCTTGATTAATAGCTCATGCAACTTTGATAGAAGTTGACGCTCATTCTGGTGATAGTTTTAAGGTAGGTAGTTTTAAAGTAGAATATTTTAATGTAAATCACTCTGTACCAGATTGTGCATGAATATATTTAGAAAGTGAATGAGGAACTAAAATAGTACATACTTGAGATTTTAAAATTGATCATACTCCAGCTATAGATAAACCAGCTGATTTAGATAGAATTAAATCTATTTGAGATAGATGAATTAGTTTGTTTTTATCTGATTCTACTGGTTCTACTAGAAGAGGGTTTTCTATGAGTGAAAAAAATGTATGAGAAGAATTAGAAAGAATAGTTGCAAACCATAAAAAAGGTAGACTTATTATTGCTACTTTTTCATCTTGGATTTCAAGAATTCAACAATTAGTAGATATTTGTGAAAAATATGATAAAACAATTTTCTTGAGTGGTAGATCAATGATAGAAAATGTTGCTATTGCTAAAGAATTAGGTTATTTGAAAATAAAACAAGGTATTGTTAAAAAAATGACACCTAAAAATACTGAAGGGATTGCTCCTCATAAACAAATTGTAGTAACGACAGGTAGTCAATGAGAAGAATTTTCAGCACTTTCAAGAATGGCTGAATGAAGACATACTTCTGTAGAAATTGTTAGATGAGATACTATTATATTTTCTTCTTCTATAGTTCCAGGTAATGAAAAATCTGTAATTTGAATTATTAATAAATTAATAAAACTTTGAGCTAGAGTTGTAACTAAAGATGACTGAGAAGTTCATACTTGAGGTCATGCATTTCAAGAAGAACAAAAAATATTTTTAGACTTAGTTAGACCTAAATATTTTATGCCAATTTTTGGGGATTTATATTTTAGAACTGTTCATGCTAATACTGCTATTGATGAAGGTTTTAAAGAAGAAAATATACTAATGTTAGATAACGGTAACATGGTAGATTTTGCTCCAAATAATGGTAATGTATTTAAATCTAGAATTAAAGCTCCTATTCAAGAATTAGTTATTGATGGTCATGGTATGTGACTTGCAAATAGTCATGTTATAAAGGCTAGAGAAAAAATGATGAATGCTTGAGTATTAGTTGTAGCATTTAAGGTTGATAAAAAAACTAAAGCTATATTGGGTCATATAAAACTTGAAACTAGATGATTAGTTTATTTAGAGGAAGTTAGATTTATACATAGAATGATTATTAAAAAATCAAGAGAAGTGTATGAAAATACTATAAAAGATGTTCCAGATATGGAAGAAAAAGATTTAGTAAAAATTCTAAGAACAGATTTAGAAAAATTTCTTTTACATAAATTAGATAGAGAACCAATGATTATACCAATGGTTACTGAGGTTTAATTAAATAAGAAACTAAAAATTAATTTTTAGTTTCTTATTTTTTTTGTATAATTACTCTGTAAAAATTAATTTTTAATTTTATGGTTATGAAAAAACAAATTAATATATTATTGTTACTAATATTAACATTAGTACTTTCTTCATGTATTACTTCTCAAGATGATGTAAATAAAGCAAAACAAAATCTATGAATAATAGAGTGAACTACTGACGCATGAAGTGATTTAGAAGATGAAATACAAAAGGCTAAAGATGATATTAAACAAGATAGTATTGAAGAAATAGAGAAGGACTTGGTAGAAAATAATACTGAGGAAGTAATTGAAGAAACAATTGAAGAAGTAAAAAAGATTCAAATAAAATCATTAACTGATAATCAACTATTAGAATTAGATGATTTATCATGAGTAGATTTATTATGATGAGAAGTTGAAATAACTTGAAAAACTTTATGAAAAGTTGATAAAATAGTTGTAAATTTTTCAAATGAAGAGTCTGAATTTCCAGATGATAGTTATACATTAAAACAATTTAAACCAGGTTGAGAGACTTTTTTATATAGAGCTTTTTCTAGATATGAAACTTTAGATTTTGGTAAAAATGTATATATATTTGAAGCTTATTCTTGAGATGAAATCACTAAATTAGAATTAGTGTTGAATGTATTAAAAGAAGATGAAAATAAGGAAGTAGTAGTAGATTATGAGGATATTGATGTTTGAAGTTTACCATCAAATGGTAAATTTTGAAATCCTACTGATTTATGAAATGGTAAAATATGATATTCTGATTTAAATTGATTAGAAATAAAAAGAGAGGTAAATCCTGATTTTACTTGTGAAAAAGTTACAAGTATTTTAGCTGATGAGGTATCAGGTTATTTTTATTGGAATACTTGTCGTCCAATAGAATGAAATGAATGAATTAGTTTTTATGTAATAAGGTTAGAATGAGATAAATATATATATGAAAAACATTATTACTTATCTTATCAAGGATTGTATTGAGTACAAGAATTAGAGACTTGAACTTGAGTTACAAGTATTAACATTTGAGAAAAAAATGCTGAATTAAAAGAAAAAAATGAAGAATTTGGTATTTTAGAAATCACAGATGATTTATTTAAAGAAATATTAAAATAAAAAAATGAGAGTATTATTAAAAATATCTGGAGAAGCTCTAAAGGGAGAGAAAGATTTTTGAGTTGATCCTAGTTTTGTTACTAATGTGGTTGAGAAAATAAAAGAAATAAAAGAAAAAAATATTGAACTTGCTATAGTAGTTTGAGGATGAAATATATATAGATGAAGTGATTTAATTAAAAATTGAGTTGATGCATCTGATTCACATAATTTAAGTATGTTATCTACTGTTTTTAATTGAGTTGTTTTAAAGAATTTTATTGAAAAAATAGGTCTTCAAGCAGTAGTTATGGATCCAAATGGTATTAATTTTATAGAAAAATATAATAAAAATATTGCTAGAAGTTATTTAGAAGAAGATAAGATTGTTATTTGTACTTGATGAACATGAAATCCTTATTTTACTACAGATACATGATGAGTATTAAGATCTTTAGAACTTAATTGTGACATGATGATAAAAGCTACAAAGGTAGATGGTATTTATGATAAAGATCCTGTAACAAATCCTGATGCTATTTTCTTTGAGACTATTGATTATGATGAAGTAATAGCTAAAAATTTAAAAATAATGGATCAGACTGCGGTTTCATTAGCTAAAGAAAGTAAACAAGTTTTAAAAGTTGTAAATATGTCTAAGCCTTGAGCTATATTAAATGCTATTGAGTGAAAAAAGGAAGGTACTATAATTAGTTAATAAAAACTTAAAAAAATCTTTTGACAAATTATGTGATTTAAATATGATATGTCGGCAATTTTTAGAAGGTTATATACACCCTTTTAGAGATTTAAAAAAATAATCAATATTAATATATAAACTTAAACTATTATGTTAGGTAAATTAAAAAAAAGAAAAAGACTTAGAGTTCACGGATTCTTAAAAAGAAGTTCAACAGTTGGTGGTAAAAATGTTTTAAAAAACAGAAGAAGAAAAGGTAGACATCAATTAACTGTTTCTTATCCAAAAAGATACCAAGAAATTAATGGTAAACCAAAAATGCATATTATTGCTGGAGGTACTGCTAGAAAAACTGCATTTGATGGTAAAGGTAACTATGTAAGAAAAAGTAAATAATATCTAATTTTGTAATTATTACATAAAGTGATTTCAAAAAAGAATAGATTATCAGAAAGAGAAGTAAAAAAGGTTTTGACTAGATGAAAACCTTTTTTTTCATATGGAATTGTTTTAAATTATCTAAAAAATAATTCTAAAAAAAATAGATATGCAGTTGTTATAGGATGAAAATCTGTTAAAACAAATGTTGCTAGAGTATTTTTTAGAAGAAGATTTTATGACTTAGTTTCTGATAGGTTAGAGACAGATAAATGATATGATTTTGTTTTTGTTGTAAAAAAACAAACAAAATTAGATAAAAATGATGAAAAAAGTATACTTAATTTTAAGAAAGATATTAAGTTTTTATTAAATAAAATATAAAGGAGAATGAAAAAATTTTTAGATATATTATTAATAGTATTATTAGTATTATTAGTAATCAATTTATTTAGTGATAAGCCTGAAGTTAAGCCAGATAATTCTTTAACTTTTGAGTTTTCAGATAATAGTTATAGTATTCCTGCATCTGTTATTTTAAATATTAAAAATAATACATCTACAGGTTTAGTTTTAAATACTTGTGATGATATTAATATTAATTATTCATGAGAAAATATTAAATTTGATGATTCATTTTGTAAAAATATTACTATTGATTCATTATCATGAGCTACTATAGATTATTCATCTGTTTATACAAATTTTGAAAACACTTGAAAATATACTTTAAATGTTAAAGTAGATTGAAAAGAATATATAGAGCAATTTGAATTAGAAAATAGTGGTACTATTAAAAAATTATTTATATGGTTATTTTATGCTCCGATATATAATTTAATGATATTTTTATTAAGTATTTTTAATTGAGTATTTGGTTGGGCTATTATTACTATTACATTTATTATTAGAACTGCATTATTATGGCCTCAACATAAAATGATGGTTAGTCAAAAAAAACTTCAAGAAGTACAACCAAAAATCAAAGAAATTCAAGAAAAATATAAAGGGCAACAACAAGTTCTATGAATGAAATTAATGGAGCTTTATAAAAAAGAAAAAGTAAATCCAATGTGATCATGCGGATTTTTAATTATTCAAATGCCAATTCTTTTAGTAATATATCATATTATTTTATCTATAAAGGATCCTTCAAATTTCTTTTATACTTATTCATTTTTATCTGGTTTTGATTTAAATTCAATAGATTATAATTTCTTTTGATTAGATTTATTATGATCTTGAGGAGTATCTTGAGCAATATTAGCAGTTACAGTTGCTTTAATACAATTTTTTCAAATTAAATTATCTTTAGCTGGTAAAGAAAAAGATAAAAACAAAAAATGAGTTGTATTAGAAAAAAAGAAATGAGATGAATGATATAGTCAATTTATGCCTGATCCTGAAGTAATGAATAAATTTATGTTATATTGAATGCCATTAATGGTATGAGTATTTACATATACTTTATTTGCTTGAATAGGTATATATTGGGGAATATCTACATTATTTATGTTAGTTCAACAATTTATTGTGAATAAAAAATTAGAAAAGTAAAGTCAAGAAGTGTCAAATATTTTGACACTTCTTGTTGTTTTTAGTACTATGTAGCTGTTACTTTTAATATATAAGTCTAGTTCATATGTTTAAAAAAATATTAGTTATAGTTTCTTTATTGGTTATTACAAATACTTCATTTGCTGCTTATGAAGAAGTAGAATGTTCTACAGACCCAGTTTTTAGTGAAAATTCTTGTAATCAATGTTTTCTTTGAGGTGAAAAATCAGAAGGAAATAATATTGGTTTATTAAAAGATGTTTGGATGAATGTTACTGATGTAGATAAGATTCTTTATAAAGAAGAACAAATTGATCCAGAAATGATTAATTTAGACCCAGATAATGTTAATTGGTTACAATCACAAGCATGAGATAGTTTTTGGACTTATACAGATGAATTTAATGCATTATACAGTGATGTAGAAGAAGGATATGTATTACCTGCCTGAGAATCAGTTACATGGATTGAAAGTGCTTTATCTTCTGTATTTACTTTAGAAAAAAATACTGCTCCTAAATGATCTAATATTGGTTTATTAGTTTATCCAATTTCAACTCACAATATTTTAGCTGATGGTGAAATTACAATTGATAATTCTGAACATAAAGAATGTGTTTTATTTAAGTCAGGAGAAGCTGCTGAAGTTGTTGTTCCAGCTGAACCTAAAAAATTACCACAAACTTGACCTGCTGAATATATATTACTTTTAATACTTTCAATGATTTTAGGTTTTGGTTTATTAAAATTTAAATCTAGAGTTTAATTAAAATTCAAAAAGACAGATTATAATAATCTGTCTTTTTTGTCGAAATAATTATTTTAGATTAATAGTCAAGTTATAATTTTTGGTTAAAATAGTTTAAATATGATATTATATAAATGTTATTAAAAATATTTATTAAATTTACAATTATGTTACACCTTATTAACCAATATAAAAAATTATTTTGTAGTTTTATATTTGCTGATTTAAATAATTCAGCTGAATCAGCTTGATCAAGTGAGATTAATGATAATTGAAATCTTTCTTTTAAGGAAGCTTTATCTAAAGCTTTAGATAATAAAGTTTTAGAACCTAATGAAGCTAAGGATTTATTAGATAGGCTTGAATGAGAAAGAAGAGAGGAAATAAGATATACTAGAGAAAGTGCTAAAATATTAGTTGATTCTATTTGAGTTAAATGAAATGAAACTTGGATTAGTAAAAAAAGTCTTAAAGAAAAATTAAAGGAAATTTCTGTACAAGTACAATCAGGTGAAATAGTTACACAATCAGAACCAGAAAATAAAGAAAAAACTATAAATACTGATGTTTTTAATAGAACATTAAAAGAATGATCAGAAGGTTCAGATGTAATGGCTTTACAAGAATTTTTAATTTCAAAATGATTACTTAAACCTACTTATAAAAATAAAGAAGGTGAATTAGTTAGTAATGCTGACTGAAAATTTTGAAGAGCTACTAAAAAAGCTCTTATGAAATTTCAAAAATCTATTTGATATACTAAACCTGATGGAGTTTTAACAGTTAGTAATAAAAGAACGTATAAAACATTAGCTGCCATTAAAGGATTAGATACAAATAATGACTATAAATGATCATCTACTAATGTATATGGAAGAAAAGCTGATATAAAGGATGTTAAAAAGGCAGTTGAATACTCAGGTAATAGACTAGATGCACTTCAAAAATTAAATGAAAATAGTGATGAATTTTATAAAGCTTTAGAAGCTTATTATGATGGTTGATTTAGAAAAGATACATTATCTGATATGTGAGGTGTTTTAGGTTGGTTAAAAGAAGTAGTATGAGCAAATAACGCAAATGAGTACTTTGAAAAAATGAAAACTTATAAAGATAAGATATGAGATAAAGAAGATAAGTTTAATGAACAATTAGCAAAGGTTTTACCTAAAAGAAAAGATAGTAATGGAAATGAATATACTGAAAGATGATATTCATTATGAAATTATGCTATTAGAGACATTATTATTATGGCTGTTTTTCAAGATCTTCCATTATTTGATATTAGATTAAATTTTGCTAAAAATTTAGTATCACATGGAGTTCCTATGGATAAAACTAAAGCATTAAAAGATTGGGTTGATGCTGGTATGGAAGGAGAACCAGATTTTTCTAAGGAAAATTTAGATAAAATTTCAGGAAAAGATGCATTATCTAGTTTATGAAGATTAAGATCTACTTTAACTGCTTATGGATTTAGTAATGATCAAATAAATGATGCATTAAGATGAGATTTAAGTAATTTAACAAAAAAACAAAAAAAAGTTATTAATACTATTATTAATGATAGAATAGTACCTGATTTAGAGACTTTAAGAATAGGTGGATTTAATTTTATAGAAAGATGGTTTGATAAAAAAGATTCACAAATTAAGAATAAAATTAATCAACTTACATGAAATAAATATGAAATTTGATCAATAAAAGATATTATTTGAGGAGAAAATAATGACACAGTTTCATTACAAAAAGTATGAAAATATTATATACTTTCTGTTGATGACTTAGGATATGATTCATATAAAGTATTTACTAAAAGACCAACAAAATCTGATATAAAAAAATCATTAAAAGAATATAATGAAGATAAATGGAAGACAGAAAGAAATATTAGAGAAAAACTAGATATTAGTAATTCAGATAAAGAAATTGTTCAATATTATTGATATGAAACAGATGATAATAAATTATTAGTTGTTAATAATGATTGAAGTTATCAAATATTAGATGCTAATAAAAATATCTCTTCTGATGATATAGATTCAAGTAAATTTAAAAAATCAAAAGTTGATGATAATATTTCAATTGAAGAAAAATTAAGATTAACTTGAGAAATTCTTGATTTATTAAAAATTCAAGATACTGAAGATTGATTCTTTTGAACAGAAGATTGATTAAAAGAATGAATACAAAGAGTAGATTCTAGATATGAATATACTAAATGAATTAATAATGAAAGAAAATTCTTATTAAAAGCAGTAGATATTTTAAAAACTGAAGATAAGAACCTATTTAAAATCTTTTCAATGATATCTACATTTTGAACAGTTTCAGATTTTATGAAAGCTTTTCCTAGTAATGATTTAGAAGTAAGATGATTTTTAAGTGCTTTACAAACTGCTGATAGTGTTGAAAAATATGTTGATATATTAAAACAAATTAATTCAAATAAAAATTTAAAAGATTACTTTACTATAGTATTTAATGCTCACAAAAATAATGCATGAATGAGAGCATGGAAAAATTATAGAATAGGAAATATACCTAGAGAAACTGGATTAAAAAGAATTAATACTTCTAATGATAGAAGATTTAAATATGGAGAACCATTAGATATTAATGCTACTTGAGAAGAAGCATTAAATAAAATGAAATCTGAGACTACTGAAAAATGATGAAATAGACCATCTATGAATATACTTTGAAATATAGTTTCATGAATGATCTTAAAAGCAGGTATTACTGATGTAACAACGGCTGATTTGGAAAATGCCATTAAAAATAAGTGGGAATCTATTCCATTATCTGAATTGAATGAAAATGTAATTAATACGGCTAAAAGTAGAAGATTTTCAAATGATCAAATAACTACTTTCCCAAAATTACAATTTGAAAAATGAGATACACATGCTTTCCATACAACAGTTGAAAAAGATATAGTTTTATATAAAAAGAATTGAGAAAAAGTAAATATTACAAAAACATATGATATTTATTTTAGACCAGAATGTAATAATTTATTAATTATTCCATGATCTAATAGTCAATTATCTAAATTAAATCAAGCTGATTTTAATATGGATATTTCTAGTCTTAAAACTAAAACTTTACCTATTACTTTAATGATGATTAAATGAGCTATAGACTCTATGACACCAGATAAGTGAACTGATAAATGAGCAAGTAGTATGCCAGTTGATTGAGATCCTATTGAAATTCCAACAACTCCGAATCAACCATCAATGTAAAAATATTGACATATTTAAAATAATACTTATTATAAAAAAACTATGAAGAATATATGAATTGTTTTTATCTGAATTTTTATATTAACATCTTGTTCTAGTTTATGAGATGTTAATAATAAAATGGATAATGAAATAAAAAAAGATATAGTAGTAGAAGCTGATACTATTAATATTTCTGATATAGAGAATCAACCTAATTTTTAATTTAAAAATATTAATATGAAAAAAATATTTAAAATATTATCATTTTTATTATTTGTAGTATTTACATACAATAGTGCTAATGCTATTGAAGTTGTTACTTCAATTAATAAAACTAATTCATGTGCATGAGCTAATGTAAATGCTATATATTATATTACAGGCTCATCTTATGATAGATTTTTAGGTGATATGTTTTCTACACCAGATGATAGATTGATTTCTAATAATAAATCAAAAGTTACTATATGGTCTTCAGATAATTCATTATTATCAGGTTGTACAGATTCTTCTGATTGGTCAAGAATAAGTTCTTTATCACCATGATCAAATACTAATGTATTAGCATTATGAGCTAATTGTACATTCAATAAGCCAACAAATTCTAATAATAGAACTTTACAATTTGTTTATAATGTTTGATATTATGATATTTATTCTGGTAATTGACAATATGTTTGAGATTGGGATTTAGTATATTTTTTAAATACAGCAGAAGCAAATAATAATACACCTCATACTGTACCATATACAAATGTTGGTTTTGATAATTTAAATATTCATAATAATGAATGTTTTAATGTAGAATTAAGATATTGTTGAGATGGTATTGTGAGTAATTGAGAAGTATGTGATGATTGAAATAATGTAAATGGTGATGGTTGTAGTTCAACTTGTAATACAGAAACACCTTGAACTAGTTCAAGTTCATCAAGTTCAAGTTCATCAAGTTCAAGTTCATCAAGTTCAAGTTCATCAAGTTCATCAGGTTGACCTTCATCTTCGAGTTCTTGATGAGGAGCCTGAAATTATTGTGGTGATGGTCATGTACAAAGACCAAATGATAACTTAGAAATGGAAGAATGTGATTTTTGAAGTGAAACAGATTGGGCATTTTGTAATGCAGATTGTACTTATAGTAATTTAACTATTCCAGGAGCTTGTGATCCAGCTGTTGAAAGCTGTAATATAACTATTCCAAATGGTTGATCAATTGATTTTTGACCATCAGATAGTGTTATTATATGAGCTTGAATGAATCCATATATTGCACATTCATTAGGAAAACCTTATATTCAAAATAATTCTGATTATGATTTATATTTTGATCAAATTTGTGTAGTTGATAGAGATTGATCAACTTTAATAGGGTCAACTGTTTGTGAAAACATGTGAGATGTTCTTAGATCATGAGAAATAAAATATTTTTCAACAATTCCAAATTTTGTTTGAGCTGTAGTAACTACATGAAATTATGCAGATAATACTTTAGTTACAACGGTGAAACATAATGGAATAAGATATGATAATGCATATTTTGTTGCTGAATTAGATGTAAGAGTTGCTCAATCTAGTGTTGCTACTACTGGTTGAGGAACAAGTTATTTATCTTCTACTAATAGTGTTTGAAATATTTCTGATATTTCTAATAACTGAACATTAGATCCTACAAAAAATAAAAATTTTGTATGAGCTTGAGTTTCATGATGAGATATTTCTAGTTATTCAAAAGAAATAGATGATTCAACTAGTGTTTCTAGTGTTGCATCAGAAGGAACTACTTATGAAGAATGAATAAGTAATATTACTGATACTTCATGAACTGCTCTTTGAGATACTAGTTTATTATCAGATTTTGAAAATTATAATTGAATAGAAAATGTATTTATTTTAAAAAATAAAAATTTTGTAGTAAATAATGATTTCTTAGCTTGATTAAGTTGAGCAAGAACTTATATTATTGAAAACTGAGATTTAAGAATAAATACTGATATAAATTATTCTGACAATATAGCTTTTGTTGTTAAATGAGGAAATATTACAATACATAAAAATGTTAATGTAATTGATGGTACTTATATAACTATTGAAAAAGATTCTGTAGGATGAGATTTTATTTGAGTAGGATGATCAACAACTAATAGGTTATTGGTTAATGGTTCATTATATTGAAATATTGATAGATTAATTTCTACAAGAACATATGTTAAACAAAATTCTTTTAATCAAATAGATGTTTGAACAGTTGTTAGTTTTGGTTCTTCTTTATTTAGAAAAACTGCACCATTACTGTCTACATTTATTAATGAATATTTAGAATCAGAAAAAGTTGCAAAATAAAAGATGTGGAATTATCCACATCTTTTATTTTAATAGATTTTAGGTATAAATTTATATTTAACTTCTTTTTTATATTTAATATAATCATTATCTTTGCTTAGATGTTTTTCTTCAGTTATTGCTCTAAGATAATATATACTACTCCATGCAATTAGACTAAATAATACTATAAAGAAATGTTTAAATTGTAAGGCAGATATATTATATATTAATAAAGGTAATCATCATATCCACCATACTATATTTTTACTAATATATGCTGGATGTCTCACATATTTGTAAGGTCATTTTTTTACTATTCATCTATTTGTTAAATTACTTGCTTTTAATCATAATGATATAGATGCCCAAGAATATATTCACATTAAAATTAATATACTTATATTTAAAATTAAATGTATATATATATTATTAAAATGTGGAAACTCAGCTGAATACCATCAAATTATATTTGTAGTATATGTATTGAATGGGGGATAACAAAGTAATACTACAAACCATCATAAAAAAGTAGAATCAACGCTTTTTATTGTATTTTTTAATTTAGGTGATTCTATTAGATATCATAGAGTAAAGAATAATACATCAAAAAATAATATTAAACTTAAAAATAAATAGAAAAAATGTTTATTAAAATAAAGATAAAAATGACTAGTTAAAAATGATATATCAAGAGATGATAAATATAAATTATTTAGTGTAGTAACTATATGAATAGTTAACCATAAAATCATTAGAGGAGCAAAAAAAATTTTAACTAACCAAGCTAGAATAGATGTTTGCTCTTTTTTTGTTATTTTATATTTTATATTTTTAATTTTTTTATATATGTAATTTAGTATTATTCTTGCTTTTGATTTTTCTTTAAAGTATATATAAAAAGGGATTAAAAATATTATATATAAAACTATTATTGATTTATATATAATGATTGAATTAAAAGTTATATTAATAAATTTAAAAGAAAAATCTTTTAATAAAAAATTTTGATAAAATGGTATTTGTGAATAAAAGATATATGTTAGAAAAATGAATATAATTGTTGATATATAATTTTTTAGAAAATTATTCATAAATTTTTAGTTATTTATATTTATAAAATTTTAACTAAAAAAAAGTAATTGTAAATTTTTAGATTGATTTTTTGGCTTTTTTCTCTATATTATATTAAAATATTTATTTTAAAATTTTATGAATTATATGAAAAAAGGACATATATATTTTATAATGTGAGTTTCTTGAGCAGGGAAATGAACACTTATAAATTCACTAAAGAAAACAGATTTGGATTTACATATTCCTCTTTCATATAAGTCAAGAGCAAAAAGAGACTTTGAGGTTGATGGGAAAGATGCTTATTTTATTTCTGTTGAAGAATTTAAATCAGCTATAGAAAAAAATGAATTTTTAGAATATGCAATTGTACATGGAGTAGATTATTATTGAACAAAATATGATGATGTTATTCTAAATTGAATTGATAAGGGAAAAACAGTTATTAAAGAATTAGATGTGTTATGATTAAAGAGATTAATTAAAGAAAAACCAGAATTAGAAGATTATTATACAACTATATTTTTAAATATACCAGTTAAAAAATTAAGAGAAAGAATAGAAAAAAGGTGAGAAAAAATAACGGAAGATGAATTACTTAGAAGAGAACAAAGTGCTATAATGGAAGAAAAAGAAGCTAGATTATTGTGTGATTATATGCTTGATGCTACTCAATCACCGGAAAAGGTTTTAAAAGAAGTTTTAGATATAATAAAATAATATGAAAATACATATAATTACTATATTTCCTGAGAGTTTTGATTCATATTTTTCAAGCTCAATTATATGAAAAGCTAAAGATAAATGACTCTTTGAAATAGAATTATATAAATTAAATGATTTTTCAAATAATAAGTTCAAAAGAGTAGATGATAAAGCATATTGAATGCATTGACAAGTCTTGTCCCCAGAACCATTATCAAAAGCTATTGAATATATTTTTGATAAAGTAGATAGTGAACTACCTGTTATATATATGTCTCCAAGTTGAAAATTACTTAATCAAGAGTTAGTTGAAGATTATTATGAAAAATTAAAATGAGAATTTATAATTATATGTGGACATTATGAATGAATAGATCAAAGAATAATAGATTTATATGTAGATCATAAAATCAGTATATGAGAATATGTTTTAAGTAGTTGAGAATTAGCTGCAAGTGTATTTTTAGATGCTTTTTTAAGACATATACCATGAGTTTTATGAAATAAGACTTCGTTAGAAGAGGATAGCTTTTCAAAAGCTTTAGATAGAAAAAAAGAATATCCTATATATACTCGTCCTGAAGATTTTAAATGAAAAAAGGTACCAGATATTTTATTGTCAGGTAATCATAAAAAAATTCAAGAATGGAAAAATAATAATTTATCATAATTTTAAATTATGATTTACTTAATTAAAATTAAAAAATGAAATTTGATTTAGTTAGTTTTGTAGAAAATATATATGAAATGGTTACATTCGATACTTTTATAAAATTTGCCGTTTTATATTTTTTCATTATATGGATATCTGTGTTATTATGGGTAATGAAGGATATTTCAAATAGAACAAATAGTATTTTTTTACAGGTTATATCTGTTTTAATTATTTTATTTTTTTCTCCATTTTGAATTTTTATATATTTGTTAATTAGACCATCTAATACATTGTTTGAAAAATATTATCAAGAAATAGAGGAAAATTTAGATATTTTTCATGAAATAATAGAAGAAAAAATAAATGGGAAATGAAAAGAATGTCCAGATATTATTTCTGATGATGAAATAATAAAAAATAAAAAAAAGAAGACTGATTAGTCTTCTTTTTTTATTTTTTATCTTCAAAGAAAGTATCAATTAATTTTCTATATCCCATTCTTTGTCTTAATTCTTCGTAATATTTAGTACCAGGAACATATAATTCTTTTAATCTTTTTAAAACTTCTGGATTACCATAGTTTTCAAGGATTTTTTCTATTTCTTTATTCAATTCTTTTTCAGATACTTCTATTTTTTCATCTTCGTATAATTTATGTAAAATTAATTCTCCTTGTAATCTTTTTAATGCAACAGGCTTAACGTTTACTTCTTTATATTTTTCTTCGTCCATTTTTAAACTTTCTAGATAATCAGACATTTTAAGATTATCTTTAGATATGTTTTCTTTAATTTCATTATATACTTTTTCTATTTGATTTTTTAGTAAGTTATCTCAAATTTCCATTTTAGTTATTTTTAATAACTCATCTACTAATTTAGATTCTTCTTCTATTCTAGCATTTGCTTCTTTAGTATCTTTTATTTCTTCTTTAATAAGTTTTTTAAAACCATCTAAGTCAAGTTTTTTACCTCTTAATTGTTCAATAAATTCAGGAGTAAATTCAGGTTTAATAGGTTTTTCTATTTTTTTAATAGTTACTTTGAAAGTAGTTTTTTTACCTGCAAAATCAGCATTGTGATAATCTTTAGGGAATTCTACTGGAAATTCTAATGTTTCTCCAACTTTTCCACCAACAATTTGTTCTTCAAAACCTGAAACTAATATATTAGTACCTAGTACTAGAGGATAATCTCTCATAGATGTATTTTCCATTAGTTTACCGTTTTCATCATAACCATCTGTATCAATAGTAACTCTATCTCACATTTTAGCCTTAGCTGCTTTTGAAGTAGTTTCTTCAAATTTAGTAAATTTATTTTCTATTTCAGCTAATGCAGCTTTTACTTCAGCGGCTGTAACTGAAATTTTAGATTTTGGTAATTTGATTTTTTTATATTTTTTGTCAATTTCAATTGTAGGGAATACTTCAATATGAATTTTGATTTTTAATGGTGATTCAGAAATAATTTCTTTTATTTCACCTTGAGCAACAGGCATTAATTTTTCTTTTCTTAATGCTTCTCTATACATATTGTCAATTGCAAAATCAATTGTCATTCTATGAATAGCTTCTTCTCAGTATTTTCTTATTAAAACATTTTCAGGTATTTTAGCTCATTTTCTAAATCATTGAATATCAGCTGTTTTTTCAATATGTTCAATAGCTTGTTTTCTATATTTAGCAATATTTTCAGCACTTTCTTCTACTATTAATTCAACAACTGAATTATCTAGTATCTTTTTTTCTATTTTCATAGTAAAATTTATTATTATTTTATAAAATATGACGGGATTATATATAAAAAGTAGTATATATCAAGTTTTAGAAATTAAAAAAAGCTTATTAATATAAGCTTTTTTAATCATCATAATTTCATAAAACATAATCATAAAATCCTGTTTCTGGATTATATTCATATATTATAGAATAATCATCATATTGTTGATAATCTTTAGGAATATAATTTATAAATCATTTATCATATAATTCTTTGGCATTTTTACTATGTTTTCAATATTTTTCATAATATAATTTATCAGCATTTTCTATATATTTTATGTTTAGTTCACGAATAGCTTTATTTAAATAATTTCAACATTCTGTATCTGATAATAATTCATCTTCTTTTTCTTGATTAAAAGTTCAAAATAATTCATCTCTAGTTTTTGCAACTTTTTCAAGTATAACTCAATTTAAAGGAATACTTTTTTTCATAAATATTTCAGTTCCTAATTTTTCTAGTTCATTAGAAAAAGATTTACATATTTTACTTTCATCATTAGTTGTTTTAGCTATATTTAAAAACATAAAGTATGATTTTTCTCTATTTCATCATTTTCATGCCATTATTGCAGCCATTATTTTTGATCACTCTAATCAGTTATCGATAGCACTCGATATTTTATAATAATTTGAAGCTTCAATAGGTTGATTTTTATAATAGAAATATATATATGCTAAATAATTTGGTATATCATAGCTTTTACATGGATTTTTGTATTTTTCTTCTGACCATATTTTTATTAAATTATTTTCTTGTTTTATTAATTCTATCTTTTTAGGATCACAAAAGTTTTTAATTCATTTTAAACCTAATTTTTCTCATTGTTCTATATATTTTTCTTGTTCCTTATCTGATAAATTTTCATATCTTTTATTATAGCTTGGAATAAGTAACTCTCATATTGTGTAAGGATGTTCAAAATAGGGATTAAGTTCTGTTATAATATCTATCATTGAAAAAAGATATTTTTTATATTCTGATCATACAGCATTTGATCAAATATATTGTATTGCTTCAAGCCAATAAAAATCTGCTTTTATATTTTTAAATCCAAAAGCTGTATTTACAGCTGTCTCTTTTGTAGGAAGGTTCTCAGGATGTTCAATAAAACTGGCTTTAATTTCTTTATTTTTTAGGTAATTAAGTGAATTTATATAATAAAACCCACCTAGAATTACTGTAAATGTTATTAATGTTATTAAAATTTTAATTACTTTTTTCATTTTAGTTTTTCTCATTTATAATATTCTATATATCATCTCAATCTATATCTATAGTGAGTTTAGCAGTTTCTTTAAATATATATAGTCTTCTTTCTTTTCATTCTCATCTACTTTTAGTAAAAATTCATTTTTCTTTCATTTGATGAATATATCAATGAATTTTTTTTCTTTCATACGCTGAATAAAAAGGCAGTGCTAATTCTTTTTTGCCACTTCTTTCAAGATAATTTATTTCTTTTTCTATGAACTCAAATAGTCTTTCATCTTTAGTTTTTATATAATCATTTATTTCTAGATGTATTTTAATTTTTTCTCCTACTAATTTTGAAAGCATTAATTTTAAAATATTTTGAATAGCATCTAGGTTTTTCCCATGTGGTCAAATAACTATTCAAGATTCTTCAGTTTTTATTTTTATATTAAATATGTTTGGCTTTTCTGTTTCTAATATTTCAATTGAATCAATAGATATATTTAATTTTTCAAAAAGTTCTTTTACTAGTGCCGTCATTTTATTTTGCATAACAGTCCTTTTAATTATATAAAATTTAAAAAAAGATTAATAAAAAAAACAGTTTTTACAAGTTTTTATATTTTTTTGACTTTTTTAAAAAAATACTTATCCTACCCCAAATATTTCTTTATTTATTCAGTAAATTTAATTAATGCCAGATAAAAAAACAGTAGTAGACGATTATTATTCAAAAGTAGCATCTAAGGATGACTCAGCTACAAAAACAAAAGCTAAGCCAAAAATAGTAGCTAAGAAAAAAATAATAGTTAAAAAACCAAAAGTAGCCTCAAAAGAAAATGAGGCTGTTTCATCAAACCAAAAAAAATCAAATACAAATAATAAATCATTTGTTAAAAAAGATAATGAAAATAAAAAGAAATGATTTGTTCAAAAAATAGAAGTTGTAAAAAGAGAAGATAATAAACCAAGAAAATTTACTATTATTAAAAGAGGTGATCCTGATTATGTTGATAGAAGTAAAAAACCAAGATATAATTCTAATAGATGAAATAATAATTCTACTAATACAAAAGAAGGTGATGTAAAATTTAAAATTAGATGAAATTCTAATGATTCATGATATAAAAACTTTGGTGCAAACAAAAAAGCATGACAATCAAATAATTATAATGATAAGAAAAAATCTGCTTTAGCTTGAGGTAACAAAAGAACAAGAGGTAGATTTAGTTATTGAGCTGAAAATGATGGAGCTTTCGTAAGATCTAATAAGGTACATAAAAAAGAAGAAAAGAAAATAGAAGATATTAAACAAAATCTTATAGAGAAAAAATGAGAAACTGTAATTGTTTCTGAATTTTTAACATTAAAAGAATTATCAGAAAAAATTTGAGTTGTTTTACCTAAGCTTATGGCTGAATTCATGAAAAATTGAATGATGGTAAATATTAATTCTAAAATTGATTTTGATTCTGCATCTATTGTTGCTGAAGCTTTTGAAGTTAAATTAGAAAAAGATAATTCTGAATGAGCTTCTGTTGAAGATTTATTTTCATGAAATATAAAAGATTTATTAAAAGAAGAAAATCCAGATAAATTAGTTCCAAGAACACCGGTTGTATCTATAATGGGGCATGTTGATCATGGTAAAACTTCACTTTTAGATTATATTAGAAGTGCTAAAATTGCATCATGAGAAGCTGGTTGAATAACTCAAAGTATTTGAGCATATCAAGTAGAAACTGATAATGGAAAAATTACATTTTTAGATACTCCAGGTCATGAAGCTTTTACTATAATGAGAGCTAGATGAGCTAGATCTACAGATATTGCTATATTAGTAGTTGCTGCTGACGAATGAGTTAAACCTCAAACAATAGAATCAATTAATCATGCAAAGGAAGCTGGTATCCCAGTTATTGTTGCAATAAATAAAATGGATAAACAATGAGCTAATCCTGATCATGTAAAATGACAATTAGCTGAAAACGGTTTAACTGCAGAAGATTGGGGAGGTGATACTCCTATGATTCCTGTTTCAGCTCATACTGGTTTCGGTATAGATGAATTATTAGAAATAATTTTACTTACTGCAGAAATGCAAGAGTTAAAAGCTAATCCAGATAGAGCTTGAATTGCTACTGTAATTGAATCACATTTAGATAGTAAATTATGACCAGTTGCTACTGTATTAATAAATACATGAACTATTCATATGTCTGATAATGTTGTTTGTCAGGATTCTTATTGAAAAATTAAAGTATTAAAAAATTATAAAAACGAATCAGTAAAATTTGCTAAACCAGGTGAGCCAGTATTAATTGTTTGATTAGATAAAGTTGTAGATGGTTGAGATATTCTTCAAGCTGTTAACTCTGTTGAATTAGCTAAGCAAAAAGCAGAAGAATATAGAGTAATTATTGCTAAACAAAAATTAGCTTGAGATTCAGGACTTGCACTTTTAATGTCAAAAATTAAAGCATGAAATCTTAAACAATTAAAAATAATTTTAAAAGCAGATACTAATGGTTCATTAGAAGCTATTAAATGAGCATTATTAAAATTATCAACTGATGAAACTACAGTTTCTGTTATTCATGCTTGAGTTGGTGCAATTACAGAATGAGATATATTAATGGGGCAATGAAGTTCTGCTATACTTGTTTGATTTAATGTAAAAGTTTTACCAACTGCTCTTTCTACTCTTGAATCTTCTAAGGTAGAATATATAAGTAGTGAAATTATATATCATATTACAGAAAGAATAGAAAAAATAGTTACTTGAATGCTTGATCCAAAAGAAATTGATATTGAATTAGGTAAAGCTAAAGTAGGTTGAATATTTTTTACATGAAAATGATTTATGATTGTTGGGTTAAAAGTTTGACCTGATAGTACTATTGAAAAAGGTGCTCAAGCTAGAATTATTAGAAAAAAGAAATTTATTTGAAATTGAGTTATTGAATCTTTAAAAAGTGGTATGATAGAAGTTAAAGATTTAGAATGACCAATTGAGTGTTGAATAAATTTAAAAACTGATGTTGTTGTTGAAATGTGAGACGATATTGAAATACATAAAGTTATTATAGAAAAATAATATAGTTAATACTATATTATTTTTTTTGTTTATTTTTAATATATATGATAAAATATAAATAGTTATATTAATAATTTATATTTTATGGGTTTTTTAGATTGAATTGATTTATTATCAGATCTTACTAAAGAAGAAAAGGAAAACTTAGAAATGTTTTGTCAGGAAAAAATCGTCCCTGCTTGAGAGGTTATATTTCATGAACAAGATTATGCTACAGCAATGTATATATTAAAAGAAGGTAGTGTAGAAGTAACAAGAACTATAGAATGATGAAAGGTTATTTTATGAGAGGTTCATTCTGAAGAAGTATTGTGAGAAATGGCTATGTTTTGAGATAGAAATAAAAGAATGGCTACTGCTACTGCTCTTACAGATTGTACTCTTGTTGTTATTTTATCATTTTCAATTAAAGAACTAACTAGTAAACATCCAAATTTACTAGAAAAATTTCAACAAATCATAAATGATAGAATGATTTCTAATAAAAATAAAATTAATTAGTATTATTTTCGGCTTAATAGTCAAGCTAAAAAATATCTTAAAAGACCATTGTAAAAACTTTGAAAAAAGATTTGCATTTGGTCTTTTTTTGCATACAATACCGGCACTTCATAATTTTAATCCAATTTATTTATGTCAAATAAAGAAGATAAAATAGAGGTAGAGTGAACAATTACTAAAGCTCTACCTGGCCTGGTTTTTGATATTCAATTACCAGAAGAGTTTTGATGAGGAATTATTCAAGGTTATTTAAGTGGTAAGATGAAAAAGAATTTTATTAAGCTTATAGAGTGAGATAAAGTTTTAGTTGAGTTATCACCTTATGATTTAAGTAAATGAAGAATAATCTTTAGGCAAAAATAGTTTTTTATATTCATTAGAATATAAATATTTAATTAATTTAATTAATTACTATGAAAGTAAGAGCTTCTGTAAAACCTATATGTGATAAATGTAAGGTTGTAAAAAGAAAAGGTATAGTAAGAGTTATATGTGAAATTGCTAAACATAAACAAAGACAAGGTTAAGCATTTATAATAATCCTTATAATACTAAAAACATTATTTAATATATAATTATTAATTATGGCAAGAATTGCTTGAGTGAATTTACCAAATGGTAAGCATGCAGAAATTGCATTAACTTATATATATGGTATTGGTAAAACTGCTGCTAATGAAATTTTAGCAAAAGTAAAAATTGAAAAAACAACTAAAATTGACGCTGTTTCTGAAGAAGATTTAGATAAAATCAGAGATGAAATAAAAGAAAATTATTTAGTTGAATGAGATCTTAGAAGATTAGTCGCTGGTAATATTAAAAGATTACAAGAAATTAATTGTTACAGAGGTCAAAGACACAGAAAGAGACTTCCAGTTAGAGGGCAAAGTACTAAAACTAATGCTAAAACTAGAAAAGGTAAGTCTACAGCAGTAGCTGGTAAAAAGAAATAATAAACATATCTAATTTTTAGATATATTATACTTTATAAAAAAATTTATTTTAAATTATGGCTAAAACAACTGTAAAGAAAAGTAAAAAAACTAGACAAATTATACAACATGGTCAAGCACACATTATGGCTGGATTTAATAATACTATTGTTAGTATTACTGATGAAAAAGGTAATGTATTAACTTGGGCTACAGGTTGATCTGCTGGTTTTAAAGGAGCTAGAGAATCTACTCCTTATGCTGCTCAAATCACTGCTGAAAAAGCAATTGAAAGAGCAAAAACTCTACATTCTATGGAATCAGTTGACGTTTACGTTAAATGAATCGGTATAGGTAGAGAACAATGTATAAGAGGTTTAATATCAGGTGGTGTTGAATTAAGAGCAATATATGATATTACTCCAATTCCACATAATGGATGTAGAAAAAAGAAAGTAAGAAAATTATAATTCTTATTTTAAAAAATCTTATATTAAACAAATATAAACTTTTAAATTTTAAATTTTAAATTTAACTATGAGGTATACTTGACCAAAGAAAAAACTTTGTAGAAGAGAAGGTGTTAATTTGTTTGGTACTGAAAAATATGATTTAGAAAATTCTAAAAGAGCTCCTTTAAGAAGTAGAAAAACATCAGAATTCGGTACTCAACTTAGAAAAAAACAATTAGCGAAAAGAATGTTCGGTTTATCTGAAAAACAATTCGTTTCTTATTTTAAAAAAGCACAAAAATCTACTGCAGAATGAACTACATGAGAAAAAATGTTAAAACTAATTGAATTAAGATTAGATAATGTAGTTTATAGAGCTAACTTCGCAAGAACTAGAATTCAATCTAGACAATTTGTAAGCCATGCTCATTTCACAGTTAACTGAGTTAAAGTAGATGTTCCATCTATATCAGTAAAAGTATGAGATGTTATCGCTCTAAGAGATAAACTAAAAGAAAGTCCTTTATATAAATCTTTATTAGAAGAATTAGAAGAATTTTCAAAAAATAACAAAGGTAGTGTTTCAGGTTGTAAATGGATAGAAGTTGATTCTAAAAAATTAACAATCACTATTAAGGCGTTGCCTACTAAAGAAGATTTCGAACAAATTATCGATATCCAAAAAATAGTAGAATTTTACTCAAAATAGTTTAATTATCTTTGTAATCAAAAATATAATATGCATATTATACATAATACAATTGGAGTTCCTAAAATCATACAAAAAGATTTAGATGATAATTCATCATCTTTCTCTGTATGACCATTACCTAAAGGTTATGGTGTTACTTTAGGAAATTCGCTTAGAAGAATATTACTTTCTTCTATTCCTGGTACTAAGATTACTTGAATTAAAGTTGCTGGTGTAAGCCATGAATATTCAACTTTACCATGAGTTAAAGATAGTATTATTGATATTATCCTTAATTTAAAAGGTTTAGTTCTAAGTAAAGGAGATACAGGTATTGAATGGTTAAAACTTTCAAAATCTAAATCTTGAAAAGTTACTGCAGCTGATATAAAAGCTCCAGCAGGTATAGAAATCTTAAATAAAGATTTATATATTACTGAAATTGATCAAGACGGTTTAGAATTAAATATTGATATCAGAGTTGAAAAATGAGTTTGATATCTAACAATCGAAGAATTAAAGGAAAGAGAAGAAGATGTTGAAGTATTACTTATTGATGCAAACTTTTCTCCAGTTTCAAATGTTAAATATAACATTGAAAGTGCTAGATTCTGAGAAATGACTAATCTTGATTCATTAGAAATGGTTGTAACTACAAATGGAGCAATTTCTCCAGTAGATGCAGTTAAATTCTCATGAGACATGTTAACTTCATATTTTTCTATATTTAATGAAGATTCATTACAAGTGGAATGACAATTCATTTCAAATGTATCAGATCTAATTAATAAAGAAAAAGAAGAAGTACAAGAAGAATTAGAAAAAGAAACTTATACTCCAATAGAAATTATGGGACTATCTCCTAGAACATTAAATGCGTTAATCAATTGAGATATTCTTTCAATTGAAAAACTTACTAAATGTACTGAAACAAAACTTTCTTCTATCAAATGATTTGGTAAGAAAGCAATGACAGAGATAAGATCATCTCTTGCTGAAAGAGACTTAAAATTACTATGAGATGATTAAGATCTGATTTATACACTATTAAACTTATTAAAAATGAGACATAGAGTTAGAAAACATTTAAAATTTAGTAATAAAACTTTTAGTCATAGAAAAGCTATGCAAAGAAATTTACTAACATCTTTCTTCATGCACAAATCAATTAAAACAACTGTAAAAAAAGCTAAATTAATAGTTCCTATGGTTGATAAATTAATTAATGTTGCTAATACTAAAGATGAAATGAATGCAATTAGATATGCAATGACATATTTATATACAAAAGAAGCTTCGCTTGAATTATTTAAAAACGTTGCTCCTAAATATAAAGGAAATAAAACATCTGGTTTTACAAGAGCTACTGCTATTTCACAAAGAGATGGTGACAATGCTAAAATTGTATTATTAGAATTAGTTTAATTTAATTACGAATTTAATAGATATGAAAACTATTACTCCTTCACAACTAAAAGGTGATGAAAGAAAATGGTATGTAATTGATGCTAAAGGACAAACTTTAGGTAGATTAGCTACTCAAATAGCTACTATACTTAAAGGGAAGAATAAAGTTGATTTTATACCTCACTTAGATAACGGAGATTACGTAGTTGTAACTAACTGTGATAAATTTAAAGTTACTTGAAATAAGATGACTGACAAAATGTATTACAGACATACTGGTTACTTAGGTGGTCTTAAAACTATTGCACTTGAAGATTTATTAACAAAAAAACCTACTAAAGCATTAGAATTTGCTGTAAATGGTATGTTACCAAAAAATAAATTAAGAAAAGGAATGTTATCTAGATTAAAATTATTTACTTGAGACGAACATTCATTTGTTGCTCAAAAACCTGAACTTATTAAATAATAAAATTATATGGCTAAATATACATATACTATTTGAAGAAGAAAAACTGCTTCTGCTCAAGTAAAATTATTTGAGGGAAAAGGTAATGATATGATAAATGGTAAAAAAATAACTGAATATGTTACAAGATCAGATTTATTTGATACTATTTACTCACCACTTAAAATCTGTAAAGTAAAAGAAAAATTTTACTTTGAAGTAGCAATTGCTGGTTCAGGTATCTCAGCTCAAGCTGAAGCTATCAGACATGGTCTTGCTAGAAGTTTAGCTTCATTAGATGAAGGTCATAAAGCTTTATTAAAAGCTGAATGATTACTTACTAGGGATGCTAGAAAAGTGGAAAGAAAGAAACCAGGGAGACATAAAGCGAGAAAAGGTATGCAATGGTCAAAAAGATAATATCTTTGACATTCATTATATTTCTTATATAATCTCACTATTTAAAAATTGGAATTTAATTCCACTAATTTACTAATTATAATTGAAAAATGCCTACTATTAATCAATTAATTAAAAGAAGAAGAAAAACTCCTTCTACTAAGAGTAAATCACCTGCATTACAAATAAGTAGAAATTCTTTAAAGAAAACTACTTCAGTTGTTGCTGGTGGATGTCCTCAAAAAAGAGGGGTTTGTGTTAAAGTAACTACTATGACACCTAAAAAACCAAATTCTGCCTTAAGAAAAGTTGCAAGAGTTAGATTAACTAATGGAATGGAAGTTAATGCATATATTGGTGGTGAAGGTCATAACTTACAAGAACATTCAGTTGTTGCTATCAGAGGTGGTAGAGCAAAAGATTTACCATGAGTAAGATACCATGTTGTTAGATGAGTACTAGATTGTGAAGGTGTTCAAAACAGAAAACAAGGTAGATCACTATATGGTGCAAAAAAACCTAAATAGAAAATAAAACCCCTTAATAGGGGTTCATTTTGCGGAGTAAGCTTAACAATTGCTGAAAATCCGTATTATTACTAATTGTTACAAGAAACATGAAAATGAATCAAGAAATGTCTATGATGGACAAATTTACTAACTACGTTATGTTAGATGGTAAAAAAAGTTTAGCTAAAAAAATTATGGCTGATACTTTTGAAGAAATTAAAGCTAAAGGTAATAAATCTCCTGCTTCTATTTTTGATAAAGCATTAGAAAATGTTATGCCTAAAATTGAAGTTAGACCAAAGAGAGTATGAGGTTCTATATACCAAGTACCACAAGAAGTTGCTCAAAAAAGACAAATATTTTTAGCTGCAAAATGGTTAATTGATGCTGCTAGATCTAAAAAAGGTGCTTCTTTCTCTAAATTCTTAGCAATCGAATTAATCGAAGCTGCTAACGAAACTGGTACTGCTTTTAAGAAAAAATTAGAAGTTTATAAAATGGCTGAAGCTAATAAAGCTTTTGCAAGATTTGCAAACAAAAAAAGAAAATAATTTTCTCTTAATATAAAACAATTTTATTCATAATTTTTTAAAAGATGGCTCATAAGAAAGCTCAATGATCTACTAATAATGGTAGAGATTCAAATGCCAAAAGACTTGGTATAAAATTATCATGAGGACAAAAAGCTATATCAGGAAATATTATCGTTAAACAAAAAGGTAATAAATACTGGCCAGCAGAAGGTGTTTCTCAAGGAAGAGATTTTACTCTTTTCGCTACTAGAGATGGTGTTGTTACTTTCACTGAAAAGAAAAGAACAAGATTTGATGGTAGAAAATATAAAGATATGTACATTTCTGTTGTATAATTATCTAAAAAAAGAACAAGTTATTTATAACTTGTTCTTTTTTTATTTTATAATTGTTCCAGGATTAGTAAACATATCATTTTCTAATACTCTTCAAGGCATTGATGAAGAATTAATTCATGTTTTACAATTATCTCATATAATTATTCATAATTTATATAATCATGTATCTGTTAGTACTCATTTAACGGGTACTTTTATATTTGCTTTATCATGTCTTAAATTTGCAGTAACAAATCAGCAACCTATATTTACATTATTTCATACTATAGAATCTCAAAAATAACTAAGGTGTGCTATATTTGTTTTATCTCATACACTACTGTTTTTAACCTCTACAGCATTTCAAAGTTTTGAACCTTCTCAGATTACAGTATTTCATCTAATATATGTATTAGGACCAATTTTACTGTCTTTTCATATATATACATTTCATTCAATATATGTTCATGATTTTAAAATTGCTCACTCTTCTAAAATAATATTTCATTTAATTGTAACTCATTCTTCTATAGTTCATTTAATATTACTTTCTGACAATTTGTTTAAAAAATGTGCGTTAGCTGTTAAAATATCCCATGGATATCATATATCTATAAAATCTCATTCTATCTTAAATGGTTTAAATGGGAAATGTTTAACAAATTCATTGATAGCATCAGTAATTTCATATTCTCATCTTTCAGATAATTTTAAATTTTCAGCTATATTTATTATTTCTTCATTAAATTTATATACTCAAAGATTTGCAAGATTTCATATATCTTCTTTAGGTTTTTCTTTTATGCTTAAAATATTTCAGCTTAAATCTGTTTTAAATATTCAATACTTTTCTGGTGTATTAACTTCTTTAACTAATACTCAGTATCAATTTGATTCTAATAGTTTTTCTAGATCTTTTTTTTCAAAAATACTATCTCAATTCATTATAAAAACATCAAATCAAGAATCAATTCATACAATTGCTGCACCTGTTCATTTCTTTTTAGGATCTTGTTTATGGTAAGTTATTTTTACTCAATTATAGTTGTATCATAGAGTTTCTTTTATTAAATCCTCTTTATAATTTACTACTATAATAATTTCTGTTACATATTTATATATTATTTCTAAATTGTGTTCTATTATAGATTTTCATAAAATTTTAATAAGTGGTTTAGGTATTGTATTTGTAAATGGTCTTAAACGGCTTCCTTCTCATGCTGCTAATATAATTGCTTTCATTTTTTATAGGTTTATTTATTATATTTTTAATATTATAAACTCTGAGCTTTAAAAAGCAAAATTATGTTTTTCTTTATTAACTATTTTTTAACAATAAAATGCTATTTTTTCTTGATTACTAAGAGAATATTAGTATATTTAAATAGTAATATTTTATGTCCTAAAAAACTGTAGAAATATGTCAGAAAATGAAAAAAATGAAATTGAAGGAGGTGAAGAAAATAATGAAGAACAAACTTGATTAGAAATCCCTACTTGAATTACTTATTCAGGGGATACAGATAGAGATATTAGAGAAGATATGGAAGAAGGTTATATTAATTATGCGATGAGTGTAATTGTTTCTAGAGCCTTACCAGATATTAGAGATGGTTTTAAACCAGTTCATAGAAGAATATTGTATTCTATGCATGAACAAGGTTTAAGAGCAAGTGCTAAATATAGAAAATCAGCTACAGTTGTAGGGCACGTACTTTGAAGTTATCATCCACATGGTGATAGTTCTGTGTATGAAGCTATGGTTAGAATGGCTCAGGATTTTAGTTTAAGATATCCACTTGTAAATGGTCAAGGTAACTTTTGATCTATGGATGGTGATAATGCAGCAGCATATAGATATACTGAGGCAAAAATGACTAAATTAGCAGAAGCTATGCTTGCTGATATTGAAAAAGAAACAGTTGATTTTAGAGACAATTTTGATACTACAAAACAAGAACCTACAGTTTTACCTACAAGAATACCAAATTTACTTATGAACTGAGTAATGGGTATTGCGGTAGGTATGGCAACAAATATACCTCCTCATAATTTAACAGAATTAATAAATGCAATTAAACATTTATTAGAAGTTTCAAATCCTGAAGAAGTTACAGTAGAAGACCTAATGGAATATATTACTGGTCCAGATTTTCCAACTGGTTGAATAGTTTATGATAAAGAAGCGTTATTAACAGCTTATTCTACAGGTAGAGGTTCAGTAAAAGTTAGATGAGTTGCAAATATTGAACAAAATAAAAAAGGAAGAAATATTATTCATATTTCTGAAATTCCTTATCAATTAAATAAATCATCACTTATTGAAAAAATAGCTGATTTAGTTAGAGATAAAAAAATTGTTTGAATTTCTGACTTAAGAGATGAATCAAATAAAGATGGTGTAAGAATTATTATAGAATTAAAAAAAGATGCTTTTCCTAAAAAAGTATTAAATCTATTATATAAACTTACTCCACTTCAAACTAGTTTTGGTTATAATATGATTGGTTTAGGTGAAAGATGAACTCAACCTAAATTACATAATCTTAAAGATTTTTTAGAAGCATTTATTGATCATAGAAAGGAAGTTGTTGAAAGAAGAACTATCTATGAATTAAAAATAGCTGAAGCAAGAGCTCATATTTTAGAAGGTCTTAAAAAAGCTTTAGATCATATTGATGAAATAATTAAAACTATTAAAGCAGCAAATACAAAGGATGATGCTAGAGTAGAATTAATGAAACAATTTTCATTTTCACAAATCCAAGCTGATGCAATTTTAGAAATGAAATTAAATAAATTAGCTGGTCTTGAAAGAAAAAAATTAGAGGATGAATTAACAGAAAAATTATTAATAATTGCTGATTTAAAAGATATTTTAGCTAAACCAGAAAGAATAGTTTCTATTATTAATGATGAATTAGATGAGATAAAAGAAAAATTTGGTGATGAAAGAAGAACATTAGTAAATGCTGGTAAAATTTGAGAATTTAATCCAAAAGATACTATTCCAAATGAAGAAGTATTTGTTGTATTAACTAAAAATTCTTATATTAAAAGATTAAAAGCTGATAGTTTTAGAACTCAAAGAAGAGGTGGTAAATGAGTTGCTACATGAGCTAAATCTGATGATGAAATCAAATTAATCATACCTACTCAAAATCATTCTGATTTACTATATTTTACAACTCAAGGTAGAGTATTTACACTTCCTGCTTATGAAATACCTGAAACAAATAGAATTGCAAAATGACAACCAGTAATTAATTTTATTTGATTACAAAAAGGTGAAGAAGTTGCTGCTATTATGGATATTTCAAAAGAAGATGCTAAATATTTATTCTTTGTAACTAATAATTGAGTAGTTAAAAAACTTGAAATGGATCAAGTTAAAAATATTAGAGCAAATTGATTAAAAGTATTGTGAGTAAAAGAAGGAGATTCTCTTTCTTGGGTAAAAACTACTACTTGAAATGATAGTATTTTTATAGCTACTAATAATGGTAAAGCTATTCAATTTTCAGAAGAAGATGTTAGACCTATGGGTAGAACAGCCTGATGAGTAAGATGAATTAAATTAAAAGAAGGTGATAATGTTATAGAAGTTGCTATAGTTTGAGAAGATAAAGAATATATTTTTATAGTTACTGAAAATGGTATGTGAAAACTTACTTTAATAGAAGAATATAGAAATCAAAATAGATGAGGTACTTGAGTAAAAGCTATGGCTGTTACTGAAAAAACTGGTCATTTAATAGGTGCATTTATGTTATCTGAGGAAGATAGAAAAAATGCTGAAATGATTCTTATATCAAAATGAGGACAAACTATTAGAATGAGCTTTAAAGGTATTAGAAAAACTTCAAGAGTAACTCAATGAGTAATCTTAACTAAACTTAAACAAGAAGGGGATAAAGTAGTTAGAGCTAGTATTGTTAGAGAATGAGAAGATGAAGAAGATGTTAAGAAATAAAAAAGAGCTAAATAGCTCTTTTTTATTTGTTTATTTGTTCTCTAAATGTATTTATTTTAAAATATGCTCATCAAATGATTCAAAAGTTTCTTAGAGTTGCAGCAAACTTATCTTCTCATTTATTATTATGTGTTTTTCCATCACTTAAAATTGAATTAGCTCATGAAAACTTTCTTAATTCATTTTGTACTCAACTTAGACTATTTGTTATTAATAATTTAGGTTTTTTATTTAATTCTTTATTATTTTCACAAAGATTATTTATTGCTAGTATTAAATTGTTTCAAAATTGTAACAATTCAGATTTTGATAATGAATTATTATCAAGTAAATTAATATTTCTATTTCACATAGCTATCATTAATTCTTTTCTATAATCCCAAATTGATTCAAGATTTAATTCTTTGAAAAATTTATAAAAATTAATTAAATTTTCAGCAGCCTCAGGATTTGATTTTACTATTTTTGCTTCTTCTTGAGAAATTTGTATTTTTTCTCAAGTAGTTAATTTTATTTCAGGAGATTGATTATTTGTACTTAATTCAAAAGAACTATATATATTAGCTTCTGTTGTTTTACTATTAGAATTTGAGACTGTTTCATTTGTATTATTTGTTGTTTTATTTTTTTCAGATGTATTTAATAATGACTCTTTAAAGTCACTTTTTAATAATTTATTTACTTCATTAAAATTTCATGTTTTATATGCAGTATATATTTTATCTGAATGCTTTATTTGAATATTTAATTCTAAATCTGCTATAAATAGCTTTAAATGTTTATTTAATTTTAATTTAATATCATTATTATTTAAATTAGAATATTTTTCTTTTAAATATAATTGTATTATATTATTTTTCCATTTATTTGATGGGTATTTTACTTTTTCTCAATTATCTAATTCTATTTCTATATGAGATTTTAAAAATTCTCTAGCTTCATTATTTAATTTTGTTTCATCAATTTTTCAGTCTGTTAATATAGATTTTAATATTTCTTTTTCAGTATCTTTTATTTTACTATCTACTAATTCTTTATTATTTTCTTGTTGTAGTTGCTTTAATATTTTATTACTTTCTTTTAATAGTTCTTTAAATTCTTCTTTTGTTAATCATTCTTTAAATAAATCTTCAATTACATTATCTTTACCCCAGTCATCACCAGTTATTATTTCTCAACAGTATGCAATCATTAATGATTTATAATTTTCTTTATATGCTGTATTATTAACTAATAATACAGCTTTATTAGCTAAATTATAATTTTCTATAACAAATTGATCGTTATATTTATCAATATATTGCTTTTTATTTTCTTTTATTGATTCATTATATTTATCATAAATTTCTTGTTTTTCTTTTATATATAAAGAAATTGATTTCATTATTTTTTGTATGAAATCTTGATTTTTAAAATATATTATTTCATATTTATTATTATTTATAAATAAATTTAAATTTGTTAAAAATAAAGGTTTTTTTAGTAAATTATTTTTATTTTTATCGTCAAGTAGATTAAATACTGTATACATATCTTCAGTATTTTTAAATTGAATAATTGCAAGTTCTTTAGACATATCTACACCGTTATAGTTAGATTTAATTATTCACTTAACATATGAAATAGTATGATTTTTTTGAATATTTACAGGAAGTAGTCTATAAAAATCTGGTTTAATATTTATCATTTTTTCAATATTAATAGTACTTTTATTTTGTAATATTAAGTTAAAAGTTTTTGGAAAATTAGTTATTATAGAGTATCCTGATTCGTCATATGCTTCTAAAAACTTATTTATTATTTCTTTATTGTTATTTTTGATTCATTCATAAATTGTATTATCAAATTTTATATTATTTGTTATTTTTGATTCATTCATTTCGATAGAGTCAATATCATCAATATTAATAGTTTCTTTATTGCTTATTATTGATTTTATTTTTTCTATTATTCATATATTTTCTTCTCATACAATTGATTTTATATAGTTATTATCATTTTGGAAAAACTTTAAATTATAAGTTATCATATAATTTATTAATGTTTTTTCTGTACTAATATTAAATAATATTTTTATATCTTTTTTAGATAATGAATTAAAATCTATGTTTTTTATATCATCATTAATACTTAATTTATATCATGTTATTTTATTAAAATTTTCTAAAATATTAATATCACTTAACAATGAATTATGAACCATATTATTTAATGTAAAATTATAATTTGGTGCTTTTGCTTTTATATATTTAATATTTTCTATAAGTTTATTTTTATCAGTTATTTTATTAATTACATTATTTAATTTTATAGTTCTCCCTCTTTTTAATAGGTCGTCTATATATTTTGTATTTATATCGTTTAACCTATTTATATTTACGTATAAATCATCTTGTATTTTTTTTCTTTCTTTATTTATATTTTTATATAATTGTATTATTTTATCTTTTATTCTTTGATTTAATTTTGTATTATTTAATTCATTTATAAAATCTTTATTTTCATTTATGCATTTATAATCTAGGTAATTTATATAATTTAATAACATTGTATAGTTATATTTTTCATCATTTAATTCATTTTCAAATTGTTGTATTGTTTTTAATGTATATCATTTGTTTTCATCAAATCATACTATATATTTATCATTAAATCATTTATTATTATTTCATATAGCTCCTTCTATCATTCTTTTTTGTACTTCGTTGTATAGATCTGTTCAAATTAATCATGTAAATTCTCATATATATTGAGATACTTCTAATCTCATAAACCAATCTCATTCTTCAGATTTTTTTACTAAATTAATCAATTCTGATACTTTTTCATCTTCTTTTCATATAACTACATATTGTATACTATCTAGTACTGAGATTAATTCTTCATTGTTAGGTATATTTCATTTGCTCATTAATGTTTCAACGGTTGATTTTATTGCTTTATCTGTTATCTCAGAAATTCATAGAAAATTTCAAATAGTAGAAAAAAAACTTGTTTTATCGTCAACTACGTTAATTAATTCTTCTAAATCATTTATAATTGTTGAACTTTCTTTAAGTTTTTTTAGTATTATTTTTTCTTCTTTTCATAAATTATCATTACCATCTATATTAAATTCATTTTCATTTAACTCTTTTGTTTTTTTATATTTATCTAAAAGTTCTTTAATACTATCTGTATCAAATTTTTGTAATTGTTTATCTGATAATCATTCTGTTATTCCTGGATTCATAATTTTATTTTTAAAAATTAATTAAAGTATCTAATTCTATTTGTTCTTGTTGTCTTTCTTTTTTCTCATCTTCTTTAAATCAACTCATTTTATTTCTTATTTTTATTGACTTGAGTTCTTCTATTAATCACAAATATTCTTTATATTTTTTATCTATTAATTTATATATTGGTTCAAAATTTCAGGTCTCTAAAAACTCCAGCAATTGTTCTAATTCTTTTAGCGAAAATAACTTAATATTTTGCTTCAAGGGGAATGCTAGAGTATTGTTTTCTATATATGTTAATATATCAAGAATACGTTTCTCAATACTTTGCCTATTTATAGCCATAATGTATATGTAATTAATACATTATTATTATACTATATTTTGTTTCTTTCTGCAAAAATAGGAAAATAAAAAACACTATAATAGTGTTTTTTATTTATAATTTTCTTTCATTTTATCAATTTTGAAATAAGAAGTACTACTATCTTTATTAATTATTCATTTATTAATAAATAATTTTTCTATAGGGCTTCATTTATTATCTTTTTTACCAGCATCAATCCATGAATTTGATATATCTCTTAATGATTTTTTTATAGAATTTAAATTATTATTTGGTTTTTTGTTTCATGATAATACTATTATTCAATTTAATATTTTTTTGAGTTCTGTATTATTTATATAGTTTTGAGAATCTATTTTTATATTTAGAGTAGGGTCAATATTGTTTAATTTTTGTATAAAATCAAATCTGTGTTCCCATATAAAATCTATATTTAGCTCTGTAAGAGTTTCTTTAAATTTTAGTAAATTTTTAAGGTTTTCAGGTCTGTTTTTTATAGATTCAAATTCTTCTTTAGTAATATCTATTCATTCGTTTCATTCTGTTCAATTATCTATATTATATCAATCAGGTGTCTCTATATATACTAATTCTGTTCAATTTGGGTATTTATATGTTTTAGTTTCGTAATATGAGTTTTGTTTTAAATCTATATTATTAGCTGTATTATTTTCTTTAAAATCTTTATAAGCTTCCTTTTTTGATACTCAATTATTTATTAAGTATATATATCTTTCCAATTCTTTATCTGTAGCTTGAGATGATTTTATAATTTGTTCTGCTTTTATTATTTTTTCTTTATATGTTAATAGTTCTTTTTTTAATTTTAATAATTCTTGTTCTTGTTTTGGAGTTTTATTTTGTAATACTTCTAATTCTTGAATTCTATTTTTTATAGAACTTAATGATTTTTTTATTTTAGACTCATTTGTTTCAGCAATTATTAAAGTCATTTCTTGTCTATATTCTTCACTTAATTCTCATAAATTATTTTCTTTTAAAAATTCATTAGTTTTATTTTTAATGAAGATAGCTAATTCAAATCAACATGCTTGATCTGGGTTTTCTAGTAATCTTAATCATTCATTAAATATATAATCAGCTTGTTTTTCAGCTTTAATTTTTAATCTATCAATTTGATCTTTTGATAATTTTTTTTCTTTTATTTTTTCATTTATAATTTCATTAAATTTATTTTTAAAATTTTCTTTTCAATATTCTTCTAATTCTATAGTTTTAGATCTCTCTAGTATTATATTAAATTTTTCCATGCTTGAATTAGCACTTTCTTCATCAAAAACAGGGCAAGCTCATTTAAATGACCTATTAAATTCTATGATATCATTTAAAGGTGTTTTTCTTATTTCTTCTTTTGTTGGTAGTTTTTTTAATTTAGGTATTGTGGTTATAGGATTTTTTATTATATCACTAAAACTTATAATATTCTCAATTATATCTTCAATTCAAGCATCTTTTAATAATTTTTGAGTAATAGTTTCTCATTTATTTTGTTTCCATAATTCTCCAAGTTCTTTCAATTTATTTTCTCAAAAATACTTTTTAAGAGTATTTACATTTAAGTTTCATTTAGATGATAAGTATTCTAAATAACTAGCTAATGCTATAGAGTCTATTTTTAATAAATCTTTATTTTGTATTTCTTTTTCAAATGTAGATATTTTTTCTAAATAATTTCATTTATGATTGTTAAATCAAACTATATATTCATCGTTATAATTTTTATCTGTTCATAGGTATTCTTTTATTAAATTTTCTTGTAATAAATTTAATTCTGTTTTACTTAAATTTACGATATCTTTTGTTGAATATCATTCTGATTCTTCTTCTCAAGAAAATAAGCTAGTTGCTGCATTAAATCAATAGCTTAAATATGAAATTGCTTTATTAACTCTAGAAATATCTCATTTTTCTTTTGATAGATAAATTGTATTTGTGAATTCAAGCATTATTTTTTTTCTTTCTTTTTTTGAAAAAGCTTTATCTCATTCTAATGACTTTCTTATAGCTTCTTTTAATTCATTATGTTCTATCAACATTCTGTTATACAGTTCCATGTTTCATGATCTTTTAACTTCTCATAATAATTTTTTTGATTGAGCTAGTTCTTTTATAATTGTTCATTCAACTTTTTCATTTGAATGTGATGATTCAATTTGAGCTTTAAGTACTGTATTGCTTATAGACATAATAATTTTTTAATAATATTTATATTATTTTAGCATATAAATAGTATTTATTCTAAAATCTACTATTGACAATAGCATTATTAATACTATTATATTTTTAATATGAATTAATATAGAATTATCATGGAAAAAATATGAAGTATTCAAAGGGCATTAAAGAAATATGAAGATTATCAAATTGATTTATTAGTTCAGAATAAAGTAGCTAATTTATTAGAACAATCAAAAGATTATTATAAAGATTTAGAAGAAGAAAAGAAAAGGGCTAGAATAGATACAATTATTGCAGAAAACTTTGAAATAAGGTGATATGTAGACCAAATATTAGATTATATGGGAAATAATGAAGGTAAACCAGTTTATGAAATGGTTTATACTGATTTGAATAGTGAGGTTAGGAGTGTTATAAGTTTTATATCTGAACATAATAATAAATTTAATAATTGATGAATATATATTAATTTCTTTGCTAATATAATTTATGAGTTGTCTTCAGTACGTTTAAAAAAAATAGGTAGTTTTAGAGAAGAGTATTGTGAAAAATTATTAGATAAATGAATAAATATTTGAAAAGAAAGTTTTTATTTAAAAATAAAAAATGAAATATTTGACTTAATAAATGAATTAAATTTTGAATATATATATAATATTAAAAATATAGAGGAGACTAATATAGATGAGAAAAAAGAGAAGGATGAAATAGAAATGAATAAGGAAAATTTAGAGATTATTTTTGAATTAATAGATTTTTTGTATGAAAATAAAGATATGGAATTATGAGATATGAAAAAATGGTTTTTTAATGAATCTTTAGAATATATTAAAGAATTTTTATATGTTAACGAAGAAAATATTTCTTTATTAACAAAAAATAGTATTTATTTTAGTCATTTTATGAAAATAATTACCTTAATGTATAATGATTGAAAAGAATCTTTTTTAGATATTAGTAAATATTTAGAAGAAGAATTAAATGAAAATAGTTTTGATAAAGTTATTATTAATAAATGATATTTTGATGAAATGAAAGCAGAATTATATGATTTAGTCAAAGATTTAAATAATTTAATTATTATAGCTAAAAACAACTAATTTTTTAGTTGTTTTTTTTATTTTTTAGCTATAATTAGACTTAATCTTTAGAAATTTAAAATAAAAACATGCAATATAAATCTGCAGAAATAAGACAAAAATTTTTAGATTTTTTTAAATCTAAAAATCATGCAATAATTCCATCAGCTTCAGTTGTTCCTGAAAATGATCCAACAGTACTTTTTAATACTGCTTGAATGCAGCCTTTAGTTCCTTATTTAATGGGAGAAAAACATCCATCAGGTACTAGATTAGCTGATTCACAAAAATGTATTAGAACTGGTGATATTGAAGAAGTAGGTGATAATTCTCATCTTACATTTTTTGAAATGCTTTGAAATTGGTCACTTTGAGATTATTTTAAAAAAGAATCAATTGCTTTTTCTTGGGAATTTTTAACTAGTAAAGATTGGTTAGCTCTTGATCCTAGAAAAATAGCTGTAACAGTTTTTGAAGGAGATAAAGATGCTCCTAGAGATGAAGAAAGTGCAGATATTTGGGCTGATGCTTGAATGCCTAGAGAAAGAATTTCATATTTACCAGCATCTGAAAACTGGTGGGCAGCTGGACCAACTGGACCATGTGGACCTGATAGTGAAATATTTTATTGGGTAGGTGAAAGTGAATTTCCACCAGCTTGATCAAATGTTGGAAATGATGAAGATAATTGGATGGAAATATGGAATAATGTTTTCATGGAATATAACAGACTTGAAGATGGTAGTTTAGAAAAATTACCAAATCAAAATGTAGATACAGGTATGTGACTTGAAAGAATCACTGCTACTTTGAATGGAGAAAAAACAGTTTATAATACTGATATTTTTAAAGAAATAATTGAATCAATTGTTGAAAATATCTGAGTAGAATACAATGATGAAACAATGAGAGCAATTAGAGTAATTGCTGATCATTCTAGAACTGCAGCTGTTATGATAAGCGATGGAGTAATTCCTTCAAATGTAGACCAAGGGTATGTACTTAGAAGACTTATAAGAATTGCTGTTAGAAAAGCATATAGCTTAGATTTCAAATGAGATTTTTTATATAAAGTAGCAGAAGTAGTTATTAATAAACTATGAGTTGCTTATCCTCATATGATAGATAAAAAAGATGAAATAGTTTCTGAAATATTAAGAGAAGAAAAACAATTTGGTGAAACTCTTGAAAAATGAATGAAGGAATTTGATAAACTAGTAAAAGGTTTTGAAATAGCTTTCGAAAGAACTGGTAAAAAAATAGATACTATTGCTTGAGCTAAAGCATTTAAACTTTATGATACTTATGGATTTCCTCTTGAAATGACTGTTGAATTAGCAGAAGAAAGAGGACTAAAAGTCGATGAAGAATGATTTAAAGAAGCTGAGAAAAAACATCAAGAATTATCTAGAGCTTGAGCTGAACAAAAATTTAAATGAGGTTTAGCTGATGATGGTGAAGAAACTGTAGCTCTTCATTCTGCTACTCACTTAATGCTTGAATGATTAAATGTAGTACTTTGAGGTTGAATAGATCAAAAGGGTAGTAATATTACTCCTGAAAGATTAAGATTTGATTTTAATTTTGATAGAAAAGTTACAAGAGAAGAGCTTGATAAGGTAGAAGAATATGTAAATAATGCAATTTTAAAATGATGTGAAGTTGAGTTAGTAAATATGGATAAAAATGAAGCTAAAGAATCATGAGTAAGAGGTAGTTTTTGGGAAAAATATCCAGATACTGTAAAGGTTTATACTTTTAAAGATTCTGAAAATAATATTTATTCAAAAGAATTATGTTGAGGTCCTCATGTAGAAAATACTAAATCTATGGGTAGATTTAAAATAAAAAAGGAAGAAGCAAGTAGTAGAGGAGTTAGAAGAATAAAAGCTGTTTTAATTAAAGATTAATTTTATGAATACATCAGAAAAAATAAATGTTACAACTATAGGTTGAGGTAATGGAAGTTATTGACTGTTATCATCTATTAGAGATAATGATGATTATAATATTTCTGCTATTATTTCTATGAGTGATAGTGGTGGATCAACATGAGTATTAAGAGAAGAGTTTTGAATATTACCACCATGAGATGTTAGAAGAGCTGTTATGGCTTTATCTCGTGAACATGAAGTAGTTAAAGATCTTTTTAATTATAGATATGATAAAGAATGTTCAGTTTGATGACATAGTCTTTGAAATCTTATAATTACTGCAATGACTGATATTACAGGTAATTTTGATAAATGACTTAAACAAGTTTGTAGAATGTTTAAAGTAAGAGGGAAAGTTATCCCTGTTACTTTATCATTATCTCATCTTAATGTTAAATTAGAAGATGGAACAAAAGTAGAATGAGAAACAAATATAGATTTGAAATTAAATGAAAAATCTTCACCTATTAAAAAAGCTTATTTAACTCCAGAGGTATGTGCTAATCCAAAGGCAATTAAGGCTATTGAAAAATCAGATGTTATAATTATATCATTTGGTGATTTATATACTTCTATTGTTCCAAATTTACTTGTTAAGGGGATAAAAGAAGCTATAGCAGCAAATAAAAAAGCAAAAGTTATATTCTTTTGTAATCTTATGACAAAACCATGAGAAACTACTGATTTTGAAGCAATTGATTTTGTAAATGTTATAGAAAAATATTTATGAAAAGATATACTTGATTTTGTTATTGTAAATAATGGTTACATTTCAGATAAAATGGCTGAAAAATATAAATCATTAGAAAAAAAGAAACCAGTAAAAGTAAAATCTCATAAATATTTTAAATCAAAATCATATAAAGTTATAGAAGCTGATTTATTACATGAAAATACTTGCGTAAGACATAGTTATGATAAGATATCTAAAGTTTTAGATAAATTAATTAGTAAACATGTAAAATAAAAAGAGTTAGAAAATTATAAATTTTCTAACTCTTTTTCTAATCTAGCTACTTCAGCTTCTTCTTTTTCAAATTCTCAATTAGCTTTAGCTTCTTCTAGTTTTTGTTTTGCTATTTTTTCAGCTTCTTTCATATCTTTAATATATTTTCTTACTTGAGCCTTTGTCTTT
>Ga0256843_1000262_pt1 | contig 45008 bp, 50 predicted proteins | sample AlvinellametaG_FD_191572 | JGI IMG/M metagenome (GOLD analysis project Ga0256843, IMG submission 191572) | Pompeii worm associated microbial communities from hydrothermal vent at the East Pacific Rise, Pacific Ocean - Alvinella | ecosystem: Host-associated > Annelida > Integument > Unclassified ...
TTTTCATAGTGTGATGCAACTCGAGAGAAAGCTAGTAAAAAACCCACTCAAACAAGAAGAGAATGGAAGTTATGTTTTTGATATAGAGGATTTAAAATCTAAGATAGATGAGAAGACAAAACTACTCCTGCTCTGCTCTCCTCACAACCCAGTTGGTAGAGTCTGGAGAAGAGAGGAGTTATTAGAAATTTTAGAGGTGTGTTTGGAGAGAAACATCATTGTATTTGCGGATGAGGTACACTCTGATTTACTCTATAGTTCAAATGTTCATACGCCTTTTTCTACACTCAATGCTGATGCAAGAGATATAACCGTTACTGCTGTGGGTGTTGGTAAGACATTTAATATGGCTGGATTTGCTATGAGTAGTGTTATAGTGACAAATGAACACTTAAAAAAGAAGTTCAAAATAGCTTACGATAGAGTCCATTTTGCACAGGGAAGTGTACTTTCTCATGTTGCTTTTGAGGTGGCATATAGAGAGGGTAAAGAGTGGGTAAAAGCCTTAAGAGAGCATCTCTATAAAAACTATACACAGCTTCAAGATGTTTGCGAAGAGTATAGTGAGTTTATCAAAATCACCCCTATTGAGGGGACATATCTTGCTTGGTTAGATTGTAAAGGTTTGGGCTTACGAGATAAGCAGTTGAGAGATTTTTTTGTGCATGATGCAAAGCTAGGACTCAATGCAGGCATTAGCTTTGGGAGAGAGGGAAGTGGTTTTATGCGCTTGAATTTTGCACTCTCATCTGCTAAAATGATAGAAATAGTTACAAGACTCAAAAGAGCTTTAGAGTCTAAAAGGGGAAGTGTTGTTAAAAATTGATTGGCAAGAGTATAAAGAGTTTAAAAAATTTAGTGTACGAGATGATAACTTTGAGATACTTTTAGAGTTTATTAAAAGTTACTATCATGTTGTCTTACCACAAGACATATATGATATGCTACACTCAGATGATACGGCACAGTTGATGTTAGACAAACGCTCTATAAAAGATGCAGTAGATTTAGAAGATTTTCTTTATAAACTGTAAATGAATCAAGATTTAGAAAAAATAGCCTCTTTTATAGAAGAACACCATGTTATGAGTTTAGCAACTACTTTTGCTGAAGAGATAAGTGTCTGCTCTCTTTTCTATGCTTATGAAGCATCAACAGCTACTTTTGTGGTGGCTAGTAGCCAAGAGACAACACATATCACTCATATTTTGCAAAACTCACAAGTGGCAGGAAACATTCTTTTAGAAACAAAAAAGATAGGTGAGATTAAGGGTGTACAATTTAGAGGAGAGTTTACAAAGCTTGATGATGCAAGTTTAAAACTTTTATATTTTAACTCTTTTCCTTATGCCTTAGCTATGCGTCCAACTCTTTGGAAAATTAGTGTGAACTTTTTTAAACTGACAGATAACTCGTTAGGTTTTAGAAATAAGCTTATTTGGAAATCTTCTACTTCTTAAGTGGTTTTTCTACAAACATAGAACATTCGATACCACTACTTTTAAAGACAACCATAGAAGGGATTTGAGGAGATTTAAAGCCATAAGCTTTACAACCATGTGGTTTACTGTTTTCCCAAGTTACAAAATAGTACTTACATCTTCTACAATTTATTCTTTTCATAAATCCCTCTTTTTAAGTGTAGAATGTTAGCATATTAGATAAAATAAACAATTAAAATTTAAAAAAAGAGAGCCAGATGGATAAGATACTACTAATGTTACAACTTCAAGCACAACTCAATGATGCAACAAATGGGGAAGAGTGGACAAAAGGTACTACAAAAAATGGTAAAACTATTAACTGGAAACGTTGTATCTATATGGAGTGTGCGGAGATGGTAGATAGCTTCTCTTGGAAACATTGGAAAAGTATAACAGCTGAACCAGATTGGGATAATCAACAGATAGAAGTTGTAGATGTTTGGCACTTTATTATGAGTTTAGCGATAGAAAACTACTCTCAAAACTTTAAAGGTGGCATAGAAGACTTAGCAATTAATATCTCACAACTTGACTCTTTTAGTAAAATAGATATACATAGTAAGCACTTTTCTCCTCAAGATGAAGTGATAGAAAAAGTTGAAAATATGATTCGTATTGCTATCTCTAAGGATGAATTAGATTTAGAGTTACTTATCTCTGAGTTTTTTGATTTAGTGGTCATGAGTGGATTAAATTTAGAAACACTCTATCGTCTTTATGTTGGAAAAAATATCTTAAACCAGTTCCGTCAAGATAATGGCTATAAAGATGGTACGTACATCAAAGTTTGGAATGGTGAAGAAGATAATGTAGTAATGAAACGTATCTGGGAAGCGAATGGTGATATCAAACCTGATATGCTTTATAAAGAGCTTGTAAAACTTTATGCAACACTCACAAAGAGTTAATGATTGCATACTCTTTTAGATGTGAAAAATCTCTCTTTTGGATATACAAAAGAGAAGTTACTCTTTGAAAATCTTTCTATAAGTTTAAAAAAGGGTGAAATAAAAGCAATAGTAGGGGAGAGTGGAGCAGGAAAAAGTACTCTTTTTGGATTGATTTTAAAAGAACTAAAACCTCTCTCTGGAACCATACAAAGTGCAAGGTGTTCACAAGTTTTTCAAGACCCTTATAGTTCTTTTCATCCAAGTTATACATTGATTAACCAGATAGAAGATGTTGCATCATTAGATGAGTTAGAGAAGTATTTAGAACTTATTAACTTAGATAAAGAGCTTCTCTTTAAACTCCCTCATGAACTTTCAGGTGGACAACTCCAACGTGCATCCATTCTTCGTGCTATTTTAATGAAACCAGATATACTTCTTTTAGATGAACCAACTTCTGCACTTGACAATGTGATTCAGTTAGAGGTAATGCAGATGCTTATAAAGCATTTGGACTCAATAGCCATGCTTTTAATCACACACGATATAGAGTTAGCTGAGTGGTGTGCAGATGAGATAATTAGGATTTAAGTAGAGAGTTTATAAGATAGTAACCACTTCCAGCCATCAAAATAGTTCCAAAAACATTCAAGCTAATATTTAAAAAAGCTAACATGATACTACCACCCTCAAGAAGTAAAAAACTCTCAATAGCAAAGGTTGAGTAAGTAGTAAGTGCTCCTAAAATTCCAGTTGTTAAGAAAGACTTCAGATGAATGGAAAACAGAGTAGTGTACATAAAATATGCTATAAGGCATCCCATAATAAAACTGCCTATAAGATTTACCCCAAGTGTTCCAAATGGAAGATCGTGAGGAACTCTATGTGATATAACTCCATTTATATAAGATCGTAAGACGGCGCCTATAAAACCACCGCTACCTATGGCTAGGATTGTTTGCCAACTCATCATCATACACCTTTTGCATTTTTACTCGTAAGTTACTTAACCACTCTTTATCTTCTTTATCTGCTATAAAACTCTCCAGATAGATAACTCGTATAGTACCTGGAGAGTAGTAAAATCTTTTTATATCATAATATTTAGCAGTTTCAATAAGGACAATGGGTTGTACTCGTAATTGATACTTATCTGCTACAACTTTTGCACCATTTTTAAAAGGAAGCATTTTTCCATCACGGGAACGTGTTCCCTCTGGAAAGATAGTAATTACACGACCTTTATTAAGTCTATCTTTTGCATTTTTAAGAAGTTTCACAAGAGAACTTTTACTTTTTCTCTCTATGGGAATATCTTCAGGCATACTCATAGCAAGCCCAAAAAAAGGAACATCAAAAAGCTCTTTTTTTGCTACCCATGCGAGATCTTTTTTTGAAACAGTCTCTATCACAGCTATATCTAAATCACTTTGATGGTTGATAAGAAACATCTGTGTTGCAGGGTCTTCTTCTCCTTTTACATCAACTTTGAAAAAGGTCATTAACCTTACAAACCAAGCAGCTATTTTTCTTGCATAGGGGCGAGGAAGGAGAAAGTAGAAAAGTATGGAAAAAGTAAGTGCTGTAAATATAATTACAGTAGCAAAAAACCAATTAATATGAGCAAATATCTTCATTCTTAACCCATCCTATTCTTTCATTTTTTAGTTGGATTTTTACAAATCCGTCAATCTCACCCTCTTTTAAAAATATACCCTTTTTCTGTGTTGTCTCAAATATAGTTCCATTGAGAACAGGTAGCAGACGAATCTGTGTTCCCTCTTTTATACATATTTCCTGTTCGGGTATAGCTAAGTAAGCGATGTAAATAAGAGGAAAGAGTATTAAAATAAGATAGATATATTTTTTTCTCCAAAGAATAAAAATTATTCCAAAAAGAGTTATAACAGCTGCTATACTCATTTTCAATCTCTCTTTAGATTGATCTTTTGGTTTGAGGTCTGTTTGAGTTGTTACACTATCATCTATAACAACAATAGGTATATTGACATTTAAAAATCTATTTTTTAGTAAGTTAAAGTAAGAGAAAGAGAAATTTTCTAGCTTTTTATCAACAACTAAAAAGTAGGTAACTTTTGACTCTAAATGTGATTCAGTGAGTGACTCTATTCCCTGCTTAAAAACTTTTTTAAATTTTATAGCTGCAAGGTCACTATTTGTAGCTGTTGCAACAAATATGATGATATTGTGTTTTGCATCAAAGGAGGTTGTTTTATACTCAAGAAGATCAAAACTATTAGCGATGACATTTGAGAAGTTACTTCGTGGATTCAGAGCAATAACATTGAGTTTTTCACCACGTACTATTGTGGAGTTGTACTCTTTTGATGCAATCAGTGTAGCATTTATATCTGGTAATTTCGCCCAATTTTGAGTACTTTGAAGATAAAAAGTATCATAAAAATATTTTCCTTTTTCTACTCGATCAGGGTATTGTGTAATGATTTTAAGACCACTATAATTGAAAAATTCATAGTTTATATCATCAAACTCTCTTACAGTAGAGAGTGTTTTAAGTGTTATAGGAAATATCTCTCCCTTTACAACTCTTTGTGGTACTTCATCATAGTTTGTATATATAACTTTATTTGCATAAAGTGATGAGATAAACAAGAGAGTTAGTAAAAGGAACTTTATCACGACTCTAAAAATCCTTGAAGCATTTTAATACCATCATCACTTCCAAGTATAGCTTCCATAGCACGTTCAGGATGAGGCATAAGACCAAAAATATTTTTCTCTTTATTACATACGCCAGCAATAGACTCAACACTTCCATTAGGGTTTTTAGCCACACCCTCTGCATCACAGTATGTTAAAAGAATTTGGTTATTTGCTCTAAGCTCTGCTAATCCTGCTTCATCTATAAAGTAGTTTCCATCATGATGAGCAATAGGAATATTCACTACATCACCATTTTCTAGTTTTTCTAAAAAGATGTTATCGTTATTTTCTACTTTGAGTGTATGGTGTTTAGAGATAAAGTGAAGTCCATCGTTTCTTTTTAAAGCACCTGGTAAGAGACCTGACTCTGTAAGTACTTGAAAACCATTACAGATACCCAAAATTTTCCCACCATCCTTAGCGTAAGCTTTTACAGCTTTCATAACAGGAGAAAATTTCGCAATAGCACCACTTCTTAGGTAATCACCATAAGAGAAACCACCAGCAACCACAAGTAAGTTTGTATCGTCGGGTATAGTCTCAGACTTATGCCAGATAATTTCTGTTTGTGCACCAAGTGCTTCAAAAGCATGCTGAGTGTCATACTCACAGTTTGTTCCCGGAAATTGTAAGATTGATACTTTCATTAGATTAACTCTATCGCATAATCTTCTATAACAGTATTTGCAAGAATCTCTTCACACATTTTTTCTACGTCTTTCATCGCTTCTTCTTTATTGTCAGTGTCTAGTTTTAATACTATCTGCTTTCCAACACGAACATCACTAACGCCATTAAAGTGAAGAGAATCAAGTGCATGATGCACTGCTTTACCTTGAGAGTCTAAAACACCTGCTTTAAGAGATACATTTACTATTGCTGTTATCATTTTTATTTTCCTAAAATTCTATTTAATACTTGCTCGTAAGCCACTGTTAATCCACCAAGACCTTGACGGAATCTATCTTTATCCATCTTCTCACCACTCTCTATGTCCCAAAAACGACAGTTGTCAGGAGAAATCTCATCTACTAAGATGATGTTACCATTTGAGTCTTTACCAAACTCTAGTTTAAAGTCAACAAGATTAAGACCTTTCTCTGCAAAGTAAGGTTTTAAGATATCGTTAACTTGACGAGCCATACGACGAAGTTTATCTAACTCATCTTGATAATCAACAAGACCTAAGATAAGTGCATGCTGGTCATTGAGTTTAGGGTCACCTAAATCATCATCTTTATAATCAAATTCAACTAATGTAAAAGGAAGTACTTTACCATCTTCTATACCGAGGTTACGAGAGAGTGAACCAGTTGCGATATTACGAACGATAACTTCGATTAAGATAACATCTACTTTTTTATGAAGCATATGGTTATCATCAAGCATCTCTACAAAGTGTGTTTGAATACCATTGGCTTCAAGAAGTTTAAAAAGTTCAGTTGAGATTTTATTATTCAGTGCACCTTTTCCAGCTTCACTTGATTTTTTTTCACCATTGAAAGCAGTTAAATCATCTTTAAACTCTGAAATAACTAAATCTGCATCATCTGTTAGGTACAATCTTTTTGCTTTTCCTTCGTAAAGTAACTCTCTTTTTTCCATCTATTTTATCCTTTTATGATTACTAAAGCTTTGATAATATCAACAGCCTCTTTAAGTTGAATATCTTTGTTCAACATTTCTGGCGTAATTATATCTTTATTTGCTTTTTTATCTTCTTTAGTTTCTGCTTTTTTTCCATCAACTTTTACGAGTTCCTCTTCAAGGTGCTTTTTAAGGTCAGCTTCTTTGATAGCAAACTCATTTTTATGTGTTTTTACTTCACCCGGTGCAACCTCGATATCTGGTTTTACACCAACCGCTTGAATAGTTCTTCCACTTGGTAAATAGTATCTAGCAATAGTAAGTTTTATAGCCTCTTTGTCAGTAATAGGAAGAACAACTTGAACAGATCCTTTTCCAAAAGTATTTTGACCTACTAAAACTGCTCGTTTATGATCTTGCAGTGCTCCACTTACAATCTCACTTGCACTTGCACTACCACCATTAATAAGAACAACAACAGGGACTTCTGTTACAGTTGAGTTAGAAGTTGCTGAGTAGGTTTTATCATCTTTTTTATTACGACCTTTTTGAGAAACAATCGTACCGCTATCAACAAATAAATCTACCAAATCAACAGCTTGGTCAAGCAATCCACCCGGATTGTTTCTTAAGTCTAAAATAATACCTTTTGTTGTTTTTGTTCTTTTTTGAATCTCTTTTGCAACATCATGTGCGACTTTTTTATCAAAACTTGCTACACGGATATAGAGTGTGTCATCATTAATAATTTTAGCATGAACAGACTCTATGGTAATTATACCTCTTATGATATGTATAACAAGAGGTTTAGATTCACCTTTTCTTACGATTGTTACGTCTATTGGATCGCCAACTTTTCCACGCATCAGTGAAACAGCTTCATCAATAGTCATACTGATAGTAGATTTGTCATCAATTTTTAAAATGATATCACCTGATTTAAGTCCAGCTTTATCTGCAGGAGTTCCATCAATTGGAGCAATAACAGTGAGTGCACCATCTTTCATACCTACTGTGATTCCAAGACCACCAAATTCACCACTTGTTTGCACTTGCAATCTTTTATAATCTTTTTGAGTAAGATAGTTTGAGTGTGCATCAAGATTTTTCATCATACCATCAAGTGCTTTATCTATAAGTTCTTCAATAGTAACGTCATCTACGTTATAGTTTTCAACTATACTGAGAACTTTAGTAAATTTTGCTAAAGATTGAAGTCTTGATGTTTCATCACTCTTTGGTGAACTCTCCGCAAGTAAGCTTGGTGCAAAGAGTAAACTCATAGAGAGTGCTACTGAAGCAAAACCTAATGTAATCATCTTTTTATTTTTCATAATAAACCTTATGTGATTTTAAAAATTTATTATACCTTTTATAATTAAATAGTAGATAAAAACTCTTTGGCTTAAATAATGTATTAACTTATTTATATATAATGTCGTAAAAGTTTGAATTAAGAGAGTAAATATGAGCACAATAAAAGAGTACTTAACAAATGATCATAGAAAATGTGATGAGATTTTCGCGGCTATGGAAGAGAAAGCTTCTCATTCTTTGGGTGATGCAAAAGAATTAACAGCAGCATTTATAGCTGATATGGAGAGACACTTTCAAATGGAAGAACGTGTAATGTTTTTGGAGTTTGAAACAAAAACAGGGATGACGCAAGGACCAACAGCAATGATGCGTCAAGAGCATACTCAAATGAGAGGTTTAATGTCACAGATGTTAGAAGCGATTGAAACAGAAAATAAAGATAAGTTTTTTGGATTAACAGAAACACTTATGATTTTACTTCAACAGCACAACATGAAAGAGGAACAGATGCTCTATTCGATGGCACAACAGCATTTAAGTGCTGAGTCTGATAGAATTGTTGAGATGATGGATTCTCTTATAGTAGAGTAGGTTAGAGAGGTGGAATTAAGCGGTTTATCGGTAGATCAAGCACCCCCTATATCAGCACCATTACGTTTTTTCTTAACAGCACCTCTTTTTGGAATAATTGCTGGAATATTGATAATCTTAAGCAATTCAGAGATTTTAATAAGTCGTTATTCTATGGATGCGATAGTTATTACGCATGCGATAACTATTGGTTTTTTTGCATTTATAATGCTTGGTTCACTTACTCAAATGTTACCAGTCTTAGCAAGTGCAAAAATGCCAAAAGTGAAACTAGTCACACTTCTTTCATATCTATTATTAACCTCTGGTCTTCTCTCTATGATTATTGGTCTAAAATTGGATATAAAAACTTTAATAACTTACTCTTATCTCTCTTTAGGGAGTGGGTTTTTAGCGATGATAAGCTCTATTTTGTACTCTATTAAAGATGTTTCAAATATTACAGCAACTATTAAAGGTATGCTTGCAAGTCTTATTTTCGCCTTTATGATAGTCATTATGGGGGTAGTTATGCTTTATGAATATGCTACAAACTCCATGTCAAATATGCACTATATACTGGCTAATGTTCATAGTGTATGGGCTATATTTGGTTTTAGCGGACTTTTGATTATCGGAGTTGCTTTTCAAGTCTTACCAATGTTTTATGTCGCACCGAAATTCAAACGTTTTTGTAAAACAAAGGTTGTTTATCTAATAAGTACAGGATTAGTTATTTGGCTTTTCTTAAGTAGCTTTTATGATGAGTATGCACTCTATGCTAAACTTTGGATAGCAACATTCTTTTGGGCTTTTGCAACAACAGTATGGCTGAAGTTTAACAGACGAAAACGTCCAATAAGTGATGTGACAGTTTGGTACTGGAGGGCTGCAAGTATATTTTTGACTTTGGGCTCGTTTCTTTGGATCTTTGATGAATTTTTTAAACATGAGTATATAGTGATGGTTGCAATTTTAATAGGGGGTGGATTTATTCTCTCTATTATGATTGGTATGATTTATAAGATTGTACCTTTTCTTGTTTGGTTTCACCTCAATGCTATGGGTTATATGAGTATTCCTACTATGAATGAGATGATAGATAAAAATTTAGCGAAAATACAGTTTGTAATTATGATACTCTCACTTATCGGATTTGTTTTTGCTTTTTATATGCCAAAGTTACTTATCCCATCTGCTGTTTATTTTATAATTAGTATGATGCTTTTAGAGTACAATATCTTAGCTCCTGTACTTATTTACTTAAAAACAAAAAAGAAGAAGCCTGATTTTGATATGAGTGCTTTTAGTTAAAGGGATAGAGATGGAAAATGTAGTTTTAATAGGATTTATGGGTGTTGGAAAAGGGAGTGTAGCACGAGAAGTGATACAACACTCTAACTATATGGCGATAGATACTGATGACATTATAGAAAGTATGGAAAACCGTAAAATCAAAACTATCTTCAATGAAGAGGGTGAAGTTTACTTTAGAAAACTTGAAAAAAATGTCGCAAAATGGTTAGAAAAAAGTGTGAAAAATACACTTATTTCGACTGGTGGAGGCTTTTACAAACAGACAAACCTTAAAAAAATAGGTATAATTGTTCTTCTTGATTCACCATTTGATGCAATAATTAAACGAATCAAAGAGCATCCAAATGCAGATAAAAAGTTAAAAAAACGTCCTCTTTTAGCAGATTTAAAAAAGGCCAAAGAGTTATATGATATACGACGTCCAGAGTATCTAGAGCTTGCAGATATAGTGATAGATGTGACAAAAAAAAGTGCATTTGATTGCTCAAAAGAATTATTAAAAAAGGTAAAAAAACATGCGTAAAATTTTATTAGTGATAGCTCTGTTATTTTCAACAGCTTTAATGGCAAATGAGATACATTGGGCAAAAGATTTTCAAAGTGGTATAGCAGAGGCGACGAAAGTCAATAAGCCAGTTCTTTTTGTGTTTTCTCGTCACTCTTGTAAGTATTGTGTGATTTTAGAAAAAACAACTTTCTCAGACGATAGAGTTATAAAAGCACTCAATAGAGATTTTGTAGCTATTATCTCATATAGTGATGAAAATGATTATACTCCAAGAGAATTATGGAGACCAGGGACACCAACAATTTGGTTTTTACTTCCAGATGGTCAGCCTATGTATCAACCACTTATGGGTGCAGTTGGAGAAGAGGGCTTTTTAGAAGCATTGGCTATTGTTAAAAAAGAATTTGATAAAAGAAACAGTGTAAAGGTGAAAAAATAATGATGTTTATTAACTCAAGTGATGCAAAATTTCAAGAAAATTTTGCAGAGTTACTTGGTAGAGGGAAAATGGATATTGAACATGTAAGTGCTATTGTTGGAAATATCATTAGTGAAATTAAAGAGAATAAAAATGAAGCTCTTAAAAGTCATATTGCTAAGTTTGATAACTGGACACCAAAAAGTGATGCAGATTTAAAAATATCTACAGAATCAATGAGTGAAGCGTATGATAATCTAGACGCAAAATTAAAGTCAGCCCTCCATTTAGCGTATGATAGGATCAAAGTTTATCATGAAAAGCAGAAACCAAAATCATGGTTCGATACAGAATCAAATGGTACTATTTTAGGACAAAAAGTGACTGCTGTTGATAGTGCAGGACTCTATATACCGGGTGGAAAAGCTGCTTATCCCTCTTCACTTCTTATGAATGTAATTCCTGCTCAGGTAGCAGGTGTCGAAAATATTGTTGTTTGTACACCTACTCCAGATAATGAACCCAACGAGCTTCTTTTAGCTGCTTGCCATCTCTGTGGTGTGAGTAATGTTTATAAAGTTGGTGGTGCATCAGCGATTGCAGCGATGGCTTATGGAACTGAAAATATTCCCAAAGTTGATGTTATCACAGGACCAGGGAATATTTTTGTTGCAACTGCAAAAAAGATGGTTTTTGGTGATGTACATATTGACATGATAGCTGGACCAAGCGAAATAGGAGTTCTTGCTGATGATAGTGCAAATGCCTCTCATTTAGCTATAGATTTACTCTCTCAAGCAGAACATGATGAGATGGCAAGCTCTATTCTCATTACTCCTTCACAGAAGTTAGCTGATGCAGTAAAGATAGAGATAGAAAAATGGTTGGTAAAACTTCCTCGTCAAGAGATAGCAAGAAAATCGATTGAAGAGCGTGGAGCCATTATAGTAACAGCAGATATGGATGAAGCTATTAAACTTATGAATGATATTGCACCAGAACATCTTGAAGTAGCAACTCTTTCACCATTTGAGCTCCTTCCTTTTATTAAGCATGCTGGAGCAATTTTCTTAGGCCATAATACCCCAGAAGCGATAGGAGACTATGTTGCTGGACCAAATCATACTTTACCAACGGGAGGGACTGCAAAATTTTACTCTCCTCTAGGAGTTGAAAATTTTATGAAGAAAACTTCTATTATCTCATTTAGTTCACAAGCTATAAATGAGATTGGTGAAGAGTGTGCATTAATTGCAAATACTGAAGGTTTAACTGCACATGAACAGTCGGTTAGAGTCAGATTAAATTCTTAAACTTTTACAAAAGCAATGCTTGCTTAATAAGCATTGCTTATTTACCCATTCTCTAAAAAATTATCAAATATTTATCACTCTTTTATAACTCTCTTAAGATTACTTAGCTAATATAAGAACAGTAAAAAAAGCCCCCTGTGCCTTGCATAAGGGCTTCTTTTAATATTAATTAGTCGTAGTTATAAATCTTAAATTAGCCCTTCGTGGCCAAAGGAGAATATATGCAATTAGGTTTCCTAGTTGATTTACACCTGTGTATGGGTTGTAAAGGTTGTGAGATCGCATGTAAAGTGGAGAATGATGTTCCACTAAGTACATGGAGATTACGTGTTAAGTATGTCGATATCGGGACGTATCCTGAAACTAAAAGAACATTTACACCTCTAAGATGTAATCACTGTGAGAATGCACCTTGTGAAAGAATTTGTCCAGTCTCTGCACTTCATTACATTGAAAATGGAATTGTGAATATTGATAAAGATAGATGTATCGGTTGTGCAGGTTGTATTATGGCTTGTCCTTATGGAGCAATTTATATTAATCCTGAAACACAAACAGCTGATAAGTGTACATACTGTGCACACCGTATTGCATCGAGTATGATGCCAGCTTGTGTTGTTGCTTGTCCTGTTGAAGCAAATATTTTTGGAGATTTAGAAGATCCTAAGTCAAATATCTCTAAGTATATTCAAGACCACCGTGATGTTCAAGTACGTAAACCAGAGAAAGGAACGAATCCTCATCATTATTATGTTGGAGCTTCTCAAGCACACCTTAATCCTCTTGCATCAAGAAGAGAAGAAGGTTATAGTTTATTTAATAAAATAACAACACTTCCAGTAGGAGGACACCACTAATGGCAGCTCATGAAATTTTAGCAGCTACAAATGCTGTGGTAACATTAGATGTAGGTATTCCAGGTATCGTATGGCCTTGGTTCGTTACAATGAACATGTGGGCAAAAAGTATCGGTACAGGTGTGATTTTTATGCTTTTCTTACTTCTAAGAATGCACCCTGAATCTGGTCAAAAGTTAAGACTACATACTGCTGCGACAGCATTTGTATTCATTAATATCTTTTTACTATTTACTCTAGCTGATTTACATCAACCATTCAGAATGTGGCATATATTTTTCTATCCACACTTCACTTCATCAATTACAGTTGGTGCGATTATGGCTTCAGGTTTCCTTGGTTTACTAACTCTTTTAGTATATTTAGGATGGAGATCTTTATCAAAAGCAGAGTGTGCGGAAAATTATGATCAAGTTCTATTTTGGACAACAATTTTAGCTATTCCAGTTACACTTTATACTGCTGGTCTTATGGCTCAGTGTACAGCTCGTGAACTATGGCAAATGCCAACTGAATCTGTTCAAATGATTTTAGCAGCACTTCTTTCTGGTTCTGCATTTATGATCCTTATGGGTGGTGATAAGTTAACGTACGAAGCAAAGAAAACTTTAGGTGTTGTGCTTGGTTTAAGTGCACTTATGGCATTTATTATTTATATGTCAGAGTATGTATTTGGTCCAATGAAAGCAGAAGAAGTTACAGCTACATTAGCAGCAATTAAAGGCGATGGCGAATATACAGTTATGTTCTGGTTAGGTCAATGGATGACATATATCTTACCAATGGTATTAATCGTATTAAGTCGTGCAAGTAAAAGCGAAAGCATACTTAAATTAGCTGCAATTTTAGCACTAGTGGGTCTATTTATAGTTAAACATGTTTGGCTAATAATCCCACAATTATTACCAATGAGTTAAGGAGAATAAATGTATTTACAAAGTAGAAGAACATTTTTAAAAGGTGCTGCATTTAGCGTTGCTGGTGTAGCTTTAGCTAAGGGTGTATTTGCAACTGATGCTGCGGCAGAGTCTGTAGAAAACTCTAAGTTTACAAATACTCCGGACTCTATTAATTTTTATCCAGATCATTCAGAGTGGGATAATTTTCAAGAGTTAGATGGAGCAGATTGGAAACGTGGTGGTATAAACCGTAATGGTGTTCAGAGTGAGAGTAACCCTGACGGTATTAAAGTTCATAACTACATGCTCGTTCCAACAGTTTGTTCAAACTGTGAAGCTGGTTGTGGTCTTACTGCATGGATCGATAAAGATACTATGAGTGTTCAGAAGTATATGGGTAATCCATTACATACTGGTTCTCGTGGTAGAAACTGTGCAAAAGGTTACGCTGTAACTTCTCAAATGTACGATCCAGATCGTATTCCATTTCCACTTAAAAGAGCTCCAGGTTCTAAGCGTGGTGAGGGTAAATGGGTTCGTACAACTTGGGATGAAGCTATGGCTGAAATCGGTAAGAAAATGCATGATACCCTTAAAGTTGGTGATGAGATTTCTAAAAAATCTATTATGTACCATGTTGGTCGTCCAAATGAGAATGGTTTTGGTCACCGTGTACCACACTCAATGAATATAGATGGTTATGACTCTCATACAAACATCTGTTCTGCAGGTGCTCGTCAAGGGACAATCCAATGGGCGAATGATGATAGAAACTCTCCAGATTGGGCAAATGCTAGATTAGTTTTCCTACAATCATCTCACGCAGCTGATGCAGGTCACTACTTTCAACAATCAGCTGGTCTTATTGCTGATGCAAGAAAACGTGGTGCAAAAATGGTTGTTCTTGACCCTCGTATGTCAAATTCAGCAGGTATGGCAGACTTATGGATTCCATGTTGGCCAGGTACAGAGACAGCTCTTTACCTATACTTAGCAAACCGTGTACTACATGAAACAGATTTAAATGGTGATGATTTAGTAGCACATGATTTTATGAGAGAGTGGGTTAACTGGGATCGTCTAATGGCGAACAAAGAGTATCTTAAGAAAATGGTAGGATATGGTTATATCTCTAAAATGCCAAAAGGTGATACATATGAGGATTTCATTGAGTTAATGAAAGAGTTATATTCACCATATACTAAAGAGTTTGTAATTAAAGAGTGTAAGCTAGAAAATGCTGAACATAAATTAGATGAACTTTTTGAGATGTATATTGACGCTGGTGATAAAATTGCTACATATATCTGGCGTGCAGGTCCGATTGCTCACCGTGGTGGTTGGATGATTGCTCGTGCTGGTTTCCTCTCTTTAGCACTTCGTGGAGCACTTCGTGGTGATATCGGTGGTACATCTTTCCACCACTGGCATGAAATTTCTGTTGGTGGTAAAGGTGATAAGGCAACTGTTGCTGGTGAAAGACCTCCAAAAGTTGATGTTTGGAATGAAATCGCTTGGCCACCTGAGTACCCACTCTCATCATATGAGATGAGTCATATTATGCCTCACCTTCTCATGGATACAGAGTGGCAAAAGAAATGGCAAGCTAAAGGTCTTAATGTACCAACTAAACTTGCTGTTTGGATGCCTCGTATGTATAACCCAGTTTGGATTAATCCAGATGGTTTTAGATGGATTGAAGCACTTAAGCGTGAAGATAAAATTGAAATGTCATTCAACTTATCTCCAACTTGGTCTGAGACTAACTGGTACTGTGATTACTTACTACCAGTTGGACTTGCAGGTGAGAGAAATGACCAACAGTCAACTCCATCTAAACCAGAACAACGTATAGAATTCCGTCAAGCGGTTCTTCGTGTAGCTGCAGAGAAAATGGGTTGGAAAGCAAAAGATCCTACTCGTGCAACTCTTGAAGCACACATGAAGTATGGTCTTGGTGAAGTTTGGGAAGAGTCAGAGTTCTGGCCAAATATTATGGTTCACCATGTTGATCCTGATGGTTCTTTAGGAATCAGAAAATTCTGGGCTAGTAAAAAAGATCCTTCTCGTGCTGTAACAGTACCTGAGTATTTTGATGCTGCTATGAGTCTTTTACCAAAACTTAAAGCAAAAGCTAATGAGATGTATAAAGGTGAAGAGTTCCCAGTATATAGCTATATGAGAGATCATGGTGCTTGGACTGAGAAAACTGATGTTTACAAACCTCAAGAAGAAGAGCTTAAAGTTGATGCACATTATGTATACGCTCATGGTAAAAAATATCATAAAGATGAAGTACGTAAAGATAAATTTGGTGCTTTATGGGTTGAACATGATGGTCGTAACCACTCTATTGGTCTTATTAAAGATGATAAAGTACTTGCAGGTTTCCATACACTTAGTAAAAAACTTGAGTTCTTCTCTGAGTGGTTTAGTGAATGGAAATGGCCAGAGTATGCGATTCCAATTTATCCACGTAATGAGGGTGAATATAAGAAAATGGAGCATATCGTAACTCAGGTTCACCATAGTTTCATGAAAAATGATAATGAATTTGCACTGAACACGGTTTTCCGTCTTCCTTACAATATTCATACTCGTTCTGTGAACTCTAAGCACTTAATGGAGATTTCACAAAATCATAATCCAGTTTGGATTTACACAAAAGATGCAGAGAAACTTGGTATCAAACGTGGTGATGCAATTCGTGTGAATGTAACAGATACTGTTTCTGGTCTTGATAGTGGTTACTTCATCGCTATGGCAGTTCCAACTGAAGCAACTCGTCCAGGTGTTTTAGCTTGTTCACACCATGCTGGTCGTTGGAAACTTAAAGACTCTGTAGAGATTCCAGGGTTTGAGCATAAACTAGGAATTATGGGTGTTGGTGCTCCTCTATATGAAATGACAAATGATGGTAAAGTGGGAACACTTAAGCCAGTTGAGGGTATTAAACCTCGTCATGGTCATGATTTATGGAGATTTAAAGAGTACAATAAAGACCTTGATAATATCTGGTGGGATGGTTTAAGTGGTTCATGGCAAAATGCTGTGGCTCCTTCACATCCAGATCCAATTGCTGGTAACCATGCATGGCACCTTAAAGTTGTTATAGAAAAAGCTAAAGCTGATGATAAAATCGGTGATATTAGTGTAAACTATGAAAATAACTTTAAAGTGTACCAAGCTTGGAGAGATCAACTTACTCGTCCACTTGAAGCGGGTGATAAGTTACGTCGTCCACAGCATATTAAACGTCCTGCGGTTCCGCTTTCAAATAAAGCTTACGCAATCAATATTAAATAAAGACGCTTAATTTCTCTATTAAAGCCCACTTCAAGTGGTGCTTTAATATACTTTCAAAAATAAAAACCCCTAAGGTATAAAATTCAATGAATGATGATTTAAGACAAGAGCAGACTGCTCGTATAAATTTATATGCACTAATTTCTAGACTCCTAATGAGTGAAGTAGATGAAGAGTTATTAAAGTCAATTGAAGCAGATGAAAATATGCTTAGTTTCTTTCCATCTTATGTCAAATGGAAAAAACAGAAAAAATTAAATTTAAAAGATTTAAGAGAAAAATATTTAGATGTTGATTTTGCTAATCTCTTTTTACTACACCTAACTCCTTATGAGTCTTTTTATACAAGAGAAGATCAAATGATGGAGACAGGTGGAGATAACCCTCTTCAGGCTATTTATAGTGCTTATGATTTTAAGGTTGAGTTAGATAAGGCACGTGTAATGTCAGGAGATCATATTGCTGTTGAGTTGGAGTTTATGTATAAATTATGTGAATCAGAAATGAAAGCTCTTGAAGATGGTGAAGAGAAAATTGCAGCAGAAATTTCTCAAATTCAATATGGGTTTATGAGTAATCATATTTTAGAGTGGGCTCCAATGTTTTTAATTAATGTCAAAAGTGAAGCTGGAACTGGTTTTTACTTTGACTTAGCAGATTTAGCATTAGAGTTTATGATGAGTGATTTTCAATATTTGAGTGATTTAAAACAGAGCGGTTATAAATATAGCTAATGAGTCTTTTAACCTTAGATATATCTAAATGTGTGCATACAACAAATAAGTTTGCTATTTGTAATGCATGTGTTGAGTCTTGTCCTGTAGATACTATTAAAATTAACGAGCATGTTTTAAGTTTTACTCCTAGTGAATGTGTAGGTTGTAATGGTTGTAGTGCAGCATGTCCAACTGCTGCATACTCCCTTGATGATTTTAAATCTATTAACTATATCTTTAGTTTTTTAGAGGCTGGTTCAACAACGCTCTCTTGTCGAGATGAACTCCCTTGTATTGCTGCTTTAAGTGTAGAAGAACTCTTAAGTATATCTCTGTTTATGAGTGAAGATATTACTTATGATATTGGACCTTGTCAAGAGTGTCCGATAGCTCAAACGAACTTGAAGATTATAAAAGATAGAGCTGAAGAGGTAGAGTTTCTTCTTGATGCAATGATGCAAGATAAAAAAGTTTTACTAGAAGAGTTGGTAGAAGAAGAAACGGTAGAAAAAGAGGAACTTTCTCGTCGTCAATTACTCTCTAAAGAGGGTATGAAACAGATGATTAGCATCAAACAACAGTTTGAGAATAGAGTAGAATCTGAAGATAGTGATGTGAAATCACATGAGGTTACAAAAGCAGATATTCAGAAAATTAGAGAGAAAAAAGCTCCAGATCGAAGAAGTTTATTACTAATGGCAATGAAACGAGCAAAAGTACCTGAAGTGTTTCATGTTATAGATATAGAAGATATATCTTTTATATCTCAAAAAGAGCTAGATGCTTCAACGTGTACAAATTGTCAAATGTGTTATCGAATCTGTCCTACAGGAGCACTTAGCTCTGATAAAAGAGGCTCTTTTATAAACTTTAATGCTATGGCTTGTGTACAGTGTCATAGCTGTCATGATGTGTGTGAACCAGATTCTCTAACTTTAAAAACGACATTTAATTTAGAAAACTTTTTTAAAGCGGAGAGTGAAACACTGATAAAGTTTGATATTAGAAAGTGTGATGAGTGTAACAATCCTTTTGCTTATACTGGTGGTGAAGTTATCTGTAGTAGATGTAGAATCGAAGAGGAAGAGGCAAAAGAACTATGGGGGATAAAATGAGTGAAGAAGTTCAAGAAGTAGAGACAATGAATTTAGATGATAGTATCTCTAGAGGTACAGTTCTCTTTGGTTTAATTGCTGAAAAAGCAAGTACGAACAGGCTTTTTGTTTTAGTGAATAAAATGATGAAAGAAGATAAAGTAGATGGTATGATTATTCCTATGAATATTCGAGAAGATGATTTTTATTTTACTCTTTCAAATATGAAAAAGTCACATGTAAATGGTGCTTATATTGCTGAAGAGTATCAAACAAGTGCAGTGGAATTGCTAGATTCAAAAGAGGAAGAAGTTGAAGTTTATAATAGATGTGACTTAGTCATTCGTCATGGTGAGAAGCTTCACGGATTTTTGCTAGAGAAAAATGATGTAGAGAGTTTAGAAGCACTCGCTACTTTAGTATATGAAAAAATTGTAAAGGTGTAAATAATGAAAGATATGAATCCAAATGATTTAAATGAACTAAGAGGTGAGTTTGCCGCAATGCAACAGAAGATGCAAGAAGATGCTTGTGTAACGCCTGAGTCTTTTGCGAATGAAGATAAGGAAGATTATCCTGACTATTTAGTTGCTTTATATAAAGAGATTATGCCACCTGTGAAAAGTGGTATCTATTTCTCAAAATGGGATTTAAAAGGTATGGCTGCGGAGATTGATGAGTCTTTTGCCTTAGATGTTCGTGAAAGAATGTTTAGAAAATTTATGCAGTGGGTAGCTACACCAGACGATATGCAACAAGTAATAGGGCAATTTAAAAATAATATTGATATGAAGTGTGAACTCTATCGCGAGTATGTTGAAAAATATCCAGCAACAAAAGAGATATTCGATGAAAAGTTAAAAAAAGCTGAGAATGCGAAGAATTATATGGATAAGGTTTATGTGGAGTTTTTTACTTAAAAATTTTAAGGTAAGATACTTTTAGTATCTTACCCCTGTTGCTACTCTAATCTTTTCCATCATAGGTTGCGCAACTTCACTCGCTTTAAGAGCACCTACTTTTAATATTTCTCTTACTTCATCCTGGTTGTTCATATAGTGTTCACGTTGTTCTCTATGCTCTCTAAAATATTCCCACATAATGTCTGCAAGATAGAGTTTAAAATGCCCATGCCCCTCTCCACCTCTTTTGTATCTGTTTTGAAGTTCTACTAATTCTGTATTATTTAAAAAGAGTTTTGCCATATTGTAGACGTTACATCCCTCATACTCTTTTGGTTCTTCAAGTGCTACTTGTTCTGTAACTATTTTTTTAATAGTTTTAAGTTGTTTTTTCTCTTCACCAAAAATATTGACACAGTTTCCATAACTTTTTGACATTTTTTGGCCATCAGTACCTGGGACAGTTGCAACACTCTCTTCTATCTTAAATTCTGGAAGTTTTAAGATGTCTCCATACTCATTATTAAATTTTGTAGCAATATCTCGTGCAATCTCTACATGTTGGATTTGATCTTTTCCTACTGGAACTATATCTGGAGAGTAAAGTAAAATATCTGCTGCCATTAAGACAGGATATGAGAAGAGTGAATGGTTAGCAGAGATACCTTTTGCAGTTTTATCTTTGTAACTATGTGCACGTTCTAAAAGCCCCATAGGTGTAAAAGCTGATAAAATCCAGTAGAGTTCTAAAACCTCTTTTACATCTGATTGTACCCAGAAGGTTGATTTTTCATGGTCTATTCCTAAACTTAAAAAATCAGTTGCAGTTTGCATTGTTAACTCTGCTAATTTCTTACCACCATTTCCACTACTCATAGCATGGTAGTTTGCAATAAAAGCGAATGTATTACTTTTTTCTTGTGCTGCAACCATCTGTTTAATAGATCCAAAGTAGTTCCCTATATGTAAATCTCCTGAAGGTTGAATCCCTGTTAATACTCTCATTTTAATTCCTAATATAAAAATCTATAAATTTTTGCAGTATTATACCAATCTCAGCTTTATTTTGTTATTATGAGACATATAAATAGGAGCCTTGAAGCTCTTAATAAAGGATTTATTATGAACTTACAAATTCGTTCAAAAGATATTACGCTAACTGATGCTACTAAAGCTCATATTGAAGGTGCTGTTGAAGCATTTAGAAAATATTCATTAGATATTACAAGTATTAATTGTGTTGTAGCAGCTGAAAAAAAAGGTGTTATGGTAGAGTTTGATATTAAAATTGCACATGCACAACCTGTAATCATTACACAAAAAGATGATGTTTTAGATGCTGCTATTGATTTAGCTATTGATAAAGGTACAAAGGCACTTCGTCGTCTTCATGATAAAATGGTCGATCATAATAAAACTTCTGTAAAAGATTTAGAAACTTTAGACGCTTAATCTGGCATGCCAATTTTGGCATGTCCTCTTCTTTTTACTCTCCTCAAGGAAAATTTTGAAATTTTTTATTCTTTTTATACTTTTTTATAATCTTTATGCAGTAGAAAATGTTAATGATTATTCGCTAAGATTAGCTTATGGTTATGCATCTGAAAAAGATTTAGGTGAAATTGTTTTAGGTGATTTTAGTAGTCATCCTAGAGACTTAAATGTTTATGCTCTAGATGGAGGCTATCTTCTAAAAAAAGATATCTTTGATTGGTCTATGGATATTTATCTTAAAGGTGGTTTGGCATATTTTGATGAGGATCAATTTAGTAATACCTATGAAGCAACATTTTATGTTAAAGCCTATCTTAACATAGACTTTTGGCATAATAGAATTCGTTTAGGTGCAGCAGAAGGAGTCTCATATACGAAAGATATTTTAGAGACTGAACTGTTAGAAGCGACAGAAGATAAAGAACCAACATCTAGATTTTTAAACTATCTAGACTTAAGTGTAGATTTTGATTTTGGTAAACTTATTGGTTATAAGCCAATGAATGAAGCTTATATTGGTTATGCTCTTAAACATCGTTCAGGTGTATTTGGTTTATACCATGGTGTACATGGTGGCTCTAATTATAATACGCTCTATTTAGAAAAAAACTTTTAGTAAGGATATATTATTATGTATGAATGGACTCTTTGGTTTCATGTTCTCTCTTTTATCTCTTGGTTTTCAGCAATATTTTATATGCCTAGACTTTTAGTCTATCATGCAGAACACATTGATAATGAAGGTTTTGTCAAAGTTGTTAAAATCCAAGAAGATAAACTGATGAACTTTATTGGTTATCCTGCAATGTGGGCTACTATTATTAGTGGTTCAGTTCTTATTTATGAAATAGGTTTTTCCGGTGGATGGCTTCATGCAAAACTTTTTTTCTTGGCTCTTTTGATAGCATATTTTATATCATTAGATAAATTTAGAAAAGATTTTTTAGAGAATAAATGTAAAAAAAGTGGTAAATTTTTTAGAATGTATAATGAAGTTCCAACAATATTAATGTTATTAATAGTTGGGATGGTTGTATTTAAGCCGTTTTAAAACTTTTCTTTAAAACATAGATACAAAACAACATTTATTAATATCAAAAGATATTTTTGATAGAATATAATGTTTTAATAATATAATATTAAATATAGGTATAAAATATGAATATAAAACCTCTAAATAAAGAGACAGTGTTTGCTGATAATATTTTGTTAGTAACAAAGACAGATCTTAAAGGCATTATCACATATGCAAATCGTGCATTTATAAAAATAGTTGGGCTTGAGCAGAAAGACCTTTTAGGAAAACCTCATAATATTGTACGACATAAAGATATGCCGAAGATAATTTTCAAGTATCTATGGAGTTATTTAGAGAGTAAAAAAGAGATACATGCTTATGTGAAAAATATGTGTGCAGATGGTTCTTACTACTGGGTTATGGCAAATGTGACTCCTTCATATATAAATGGTAGGGTAGTAGGGTATCACTCTTCACGAAGAAAACCTACAAAAGAAGCACTTGATATCATTATCCCCCTTTATAAAAAATTATTGGAAGCTGAAAAGCATGGAGGAATTAATGCGAGTGAAAAAATATTGAATGAAGTATTAAAAAATAAGGAAATGGACTATGATGAATTTATCCTCTCTTTCTAAGATACACTATGCAAACTATGCTCATTTAGCAGTTGTTATTATTGGACTAATAATAGGTACTATAGTCTTTGGTTTTAACTGGATTACACTTCTATTTGGTTCTTTAAATATTATAATCGCACTTTATGCTTATAAGCAGATTGCTAAAACTACACTCTCTATAAAACAAACTTCATATATTTTAGAAGAATCACTTAAAGGTAATTTTGAAGTTCGTCAAAATGATACAACAGCAGGAGGGGAGCTAGATGAGCTTGCTTGGAACCTTAATGCACTTTTTGATGAGTTAGAATCTTTCATAAGAGAGATAAATACTTCTATAGAATATGCTGGGAAAAATAGATACTTTAGACGTATTAATAAAGTTGGTTTAAATACTTCTTTTGCACAAACAGCTGATTTAATTAACAGAAGTATTAATGCAATGGAAGTAGAACACCGAGCTAAAGAAAAAGAGGCATTTATGCTAGAACTTTCTCACCAAGGAAAAGGGCTAGTAGAAAATTTTAAATCTATTCAAAATCAGATAAGTGATACCAATACTACTCTAGAAGATCTCTCGATAGAAGCACAAGAGAGTGCCTCTTTATCTCGTTCTAATAATGCAGTTGTAGAAGTTATGAATGAAAATTTTGAAAAGCTAACACAAATTATTTCTCAAAATGATGAGTCTATAGAGGGTGTATCAGGGAAAACAGAAGAGATTACCTCTGTTATTGACCTTATCAAAGATATAGCTGATCAAACAAACCTTCTAGCACTCAATGCAGCGATAGAAGCAGCACGGGCAGGTGAACATGGACGTGGTTTTGCAGTTGTGGCTGATGAAGTGAGAAAGCTTGCAGAGAGAACACAAAAAGCCACTAACGAGATAAGTATCTCTATATCAACACTCCAACAAGAAGCAAATGGAATGTTAGATAACTCAAAAGCGTTGAGTGATATAGCAGAGTTATCTACAAAGAATGTAAGCACCCTATACTCATCACTAAAACAATTTAATAGAACAAGTGAATCTGTCCTTAATTCAAGTCGAAAAATGAAAACAAAGAACTTTATTATACTTTCAAAAATTGATCATATTCTTTTCAAACAAGATGCTTTTGATCATATTGAAAAAGAGGAGTATAAAGAGTTTGCTGATCATCATAACTGTAGGCTTGGCAAGTGGTATGATAATGAAGCAAAAAGTGAATATTCACACACAAAAAGTTATCCTTTAATAGAACCAATCCATAAAAATATACATGATAAGATTTTTGAATCAATAAACATAGTAAAAGATGGAGATATATTAAAAAATAGAGATAAAATTAAAAATAATTTTAAAGAGATAGGTAAAGAATCAGATCAGCTTTTTATTACGCTTGATGCTTTAGTAGAAGAGAGTGCCCAAAGTACCTCTAAAAATGTTGTTGAGGGAGAGGTTGAACTCTGGGAGTAGAACTCAATTTAATTGAGTTCTACTTTAGAAAAATTAAAACTACTTTCATAAGTTTTAATAAAAATTTTAAATACTTCACCCTCTTTATATGTGAGTGGCTCTTGTGCTACTAAGATGTTATCATAGTAAAAACTCACGAGATTTCCATCCCAGTCAATGCTAAAATCACCACTAAATGATGTTGAGTCAGTTAAACTTGTGTTAATATAACCACTATTTGTCACAAAGACTTCAAGTGCATCAGGTGTTTCCCAATTAAGATTAAAAGTTGCTTTTGCTGAAACAGGAATACCCTCTCCAATTACATCTGTAAAGTTTTCTGATTTTAATCCAATACCTATTTCATTATAACCATAGTGAGTACTATTCAGTACTCCGGTGAAATTAAGTCTTATAGGAGGAGTTAAGTCCATAGTTGAGACTACAACATCATAATCATATTGGGTTGAACCATCTGCTAGAGCATTCCAGATATTTGAGTCATTATCAACATCATCGCTATCATATCCTATATCATCGCCTACTACTAAGTTATTCATAACATAAGCGGCACTTCCATAAACATCCCAGTTTGTTATATCTAATAGGGATATACTAGGTGCGATAATAGGAGTAGTTTTAAAAGGAAGAGCAAGGACTATAAGACCACTCTGTTTTGCAGCTATATAGAGATACTCTCCATTCTCTCCAAGTGCACTATCTGAGGATCCTACTACTTGGCTCATACTCTCATTTAAATCTACATGTTCTACTAAATTAGCATGATCAAAACCATAGATTTCATAAATATCAATTCCATTATTAAGAGTTGAAACAAAGGCTAAACTCTCATCTTGTGAGAGTGTGATATGCTGTGCATCTTTTGTTAGAGATTCTGTCGATACAAGCTCAACAGGAGCTTCTATGTTAGAAACATCAAAGATTTTAAAACCACCGGTACCATCAGCTAGAAAAAGTGTATTTTTATCATGCGTAAACGTCAAGTCATCTCTTGCCTCATAAAAAGAGTGAGGTTTTTCAAGTTGTGCGACTTTCTCTTTTTGTGCTATATTTGTAACTGTACTAAAACTATTATATGCATCAGAAGTTATTGCATAATTATCTTTTATGACTATACTATCTGTAAAGTCACCCTCTACATCTACTGCATCATACTTCGTTAATGTTGTGAGATCAAAACTATTAATGCCTCCATATCCACTTGCAATATAAATAGTGTTATTTTCAACGTCAACACCTCTTGCATAGCCACTCATAGAGAGAGAAGTGACATCTACAAATGCATTCTCTTGGTTAAGTGTGAGAATTAATAGTCCATTTTGATTATTTGCAACATAAATAGTATCATCTACTACTGCTATATCTTCCACAGTATCACCAGTATCATAACTTGCTAATAACTGAGGAGAGGAGGGATTACTAAGTGAGTATACATAGAGTAAACCATCACTATTTGCTAGGTAGAGTTTAGAGTTGTACTCTGTTATAACATCTATACTTCCAATGTTATCTACTCTTTTGACTACGGTATAACCTTCTGTAGGAGTAATAATATCTGAAGTATTTGTGTCGGTAGTGTTCGTATCTGTAACATTTGTATCTGTGCTACTACTTGTTGTATTACTATCACTACTACAACCTGTAAAGATTAAAAGAGTAGCAAATAGTAAGGCTTGAATAAACTGTTTCATAACTGCCTCCTTATTTGACCTATAATTACATTATAAATCTTATTAGGTTAAACAATAATAAAAGAGTCTTTTTTATTTCTCACCACGTTTTTTTGCTTTAAAGAGAAGCGGTGTTCCAGTGAAGTTAAAAGCCTCACGCATTTTATTTGTAAGGTAGCGTCTGTAAGTAAAGTGAAGACCACTTGGTTTATTCATCACTATCGCAATTTTTGGTGGACGTGTCTCATACTGAGTTGCATAGTAGATACGGATAACTTGACCACTTACACTTGGTAGGGTATGACGTCTTAAAGCTCTCTCTATAATTTCATTAATTTTACTCGTTGGAATTCTTTGTGAGTAGTTCTCATTTATCTCTAAAATCATATCATGAAGTTTATCTACTCTTAGATGACTCTTTGCAGAGAGAGTGATAATAGGGGCATACGCTAAAAACTTAAATCTATCACGAACCTCTTTGATGATTTTGTCATGCTCTTCACGTTTTGAAATATCCCACTTATTAAGTACGATGATACATGAGAGGCGGTTACTATCTACAAGCCCAGCAATTTTCTCATCTAAATCTAAAAATGGTTCACTTGCATCAAGAACAATAAGTGCCATATTCGCATTTTCTAGCATCTCCGTAGTTCTCATAAGAGCATACTTCTCGATACCAACAATACGTCCACGTCTTCTAAGACCCGCTGTATCTACAAAAGTAATCTGTTTATCTTTGTACTCAACAGTCTCATCAATAGGATCGATGGTTGTTCCCGCTACACTACTTACAACTGAGCGTTCCTCACCAAGAAGTGCGTTTAAAAGAGAACTTTTACCAACATTAGTACGTCCAATGATAGCGATTTTAATATGGTTTATATCCTCTTCATCAAACTCTTTGATGCGGTCATTGTTTCCAAAGATAGAGTCATCTTCTATGATTCCATCCATCTCATCTTCATCCCAATAGGTATAGCCATCATCTTCTTCATCGTGAGTATTTGAGAAGAACTCCTCATCACTGATCTCTTCAGGTTCTTCTTCTATGACTTGGACATCTTCCTCTTCTTCCTCTTTTATTCTATCACTCTCAGGAATCTTCTCTGCTATCCACTCTAAAAGTTCAACAGTATTACGGTTATGTGAAACAGAGATGCCAAAAATATCTCCTGTTCCAAACTCATAGTAGTCCCAAAGTTTCTCTTTCATTTTGTCATTGTCAATTTTGTTGACCACAAGTGCTATATCTTTTCCCATAGATTGCAGCTCATAAAAGAACTTTTTATCTTCATCTTCAGGTATGCTTTTTCCATCTACCATATAGAGAATAATGTCCGCAGCATAAGCAGCTTTAAGAGACATCTCTTTTATCTTATCGAAAAGTTCACAACCCTTATCAAGACCACCTGTATCAAGGAGTAGAGCCTCTTTTTCATTGATGATAACTTGACGACGTTTTACATCTCTTGTCGTACCTGCTAAGTCTGATGTAATAGCATCACGATTTTTTACTAAGCGATTAAAGAGTGAGCTTTTCCCAACATTTGGGCGACCGATAATGGCGATTTTTTTCATAGATATACCTTGATTATTTAACGAAGAGTGAAATATTTTTGAAAGTATATCTAATTAGGTCTGAAATCTTCTAGTAGAGGATACTATTTGAAGATTCTCTATTGAAATATGCTATCATTTTGAAATGTATTAGAACTTATGAAAGAGGTAAAAGATGGATAAAAAATATTATAGTTATGAAAATTTTGCAGAAGATACAAGAGCACTTATCCGTTTACAAGATGATTTTAAACCAGAAGCAATAGTTGGTATAGCAAGAGGTGGGTTGACTTTAGCACACGCAATGGCAGAGGGTCTTAAGATACGTGAAGTTCAGACGATAAGAACTGAGCTTTATGATGAGAGTTGTAAACGAGATGAAATAGCACTTTTTGGCGATTGTCATTTTAAAAACCATAAAAGAGTTTTAGTTGTTGATGATATCGCGGATAGTGGAGATACACTTAAAGAGGTGATGCATCATTTGGAGAGTAGTTTTAAAGGTATTGAGTTTAAAGCCGCTACACTTTTTTACAAAAAAACTTCATGCTATCAACCCCATTTTTGGATAAATGAGGCAGATGGGTGGATAGATTTTTTTTGGGAAAAAGATTTTGTGCTTGAGGGCTAGTTTCTAGCCTCCTTTATCATCTCATACGCTTGATTTATCTCCTGTGTTTTAGCAGTAGCTTCTTTCATATAATCCTCACTTTTTCCTTGAGACTTAATGATGTCAGGGTGGTACTGGCGGACAAGTTTTCTATATGCTTTTTTTATCACACTCATGTCATCATTAGGAGAGACACCTAAAATCTTATATGCATCATCAATATTTGCTTTTGGCTGAATATTTTGCATCATCTTCTCAAACTGATCAAATATAGCATGGTATGCATTTGGATCAAACTCTAAAGCTTCGGCAATGGTTGCTAAAATCTCCTCTTCACTTTTACTTACCTCTCCATCTACAAAGGCAAGTTGAATTAAAAATCCCATAAATTGTTGTTGCTGTGCTTTATTACGTCTTATAGCTTGAGCTAAAGCATGAGCTACCTGCTGAGTGTTATCACTTCTCTCTTTTTCCTCATTAAAAATCTGTTTTAAAATATCTTTTGTTTTGGCTGGTTCTGGAAAAATAGCACTAATATCATCAAACATGATACCCACAAGTTGTGCCTCAAGTGCATCAACCTTGCCATCTGCCTTAGCAACTTTAGCAACAAGTGCGACGAAGAGACCAAGTTCACTATTTTTGAGTGATTCGTGAGAAACAGAGAAGTTTTTAAAAGCCTCTTGAGAGTAAGTAGTATATTTGCTATAACTTTTAAATACATAATAAAGTACAGCACCTAGAAGTGCAAAAACGATTAAATTGCCCATGATTTTCCTTTTTGTTTGAGGTATTATAAATTTAAGAAGTAAATAGATGGGTATAATTGCACTTATGAATAGAATTAAAAATATAAATAAGGGTGTAAAGTATATGCTTATCGCATCCTTTACCTTCGCAATTATGGGTGCTTTTGCAAAACTTGCATCACAAAGTATGAGTTCATTAGAAGTTGTCTTTTTTAGAAATATAGCAGGAGTACTCATTATAGGTTTTGCTATTATAAAAAAACCAATGATACATCAAGGGGGTAAACCTCTTTTACTCTTCTTTCGTGGATTTATGGGGTTTGTTGCACTTTTAGCATTTTTTTATAATATTGCACATATCTCACTAGGAGATGCAATGACTTACTCAAAAACATCTCCAATATTTACGGCTATTTTTGCTTTTTTATTTTTACATGAAAAACTCTCAGGAAAAGCGTGGATGGCTATTTTTATTGGATTTATAGGGATACTGTTTATAACACAACCAAGTGGTATAGGATTTTCTAAGTATGATCTACTCGGTATATTTAGTGGGATTGGGGCAGCACTTGCTTATACTTCTGTACGAGAGTTAAAAGCGTACTATGATACTCGAGCCATAGTTTTATCTTTTATGCTTACGGGAACTTTAGGACCACTTATACTCTTTTTTATCTCTCCTTATGTGCACTATCCTGAGTTAGATTTTATCTTCAGTGAGTTTGTCATGCCTCAAGGTATAGTGTGGGTATATGTCCTAGCAATGGGGATATTTGCGACTATCTCTCAACTACTAATGACAAAAGCCTATGGAGAGACAAAAGCGGGTATTGTCGGTGCCGTGAGTTATACAAATATACTTTTTTCTATACTTGTAGGGCTTCTTTTAGGTGATGCACTTCCAAGTTTGATGACAAGCTTTGGGATAGTACTTATAGTCTCTGCTGGCATCATGGTGGCTCGTGCTAAGTAGAGATTAAAACCATTATGGTATAATCTCCTACTTAATTTTTGGGGTAAATAGATGAAACTTTTAGCAGGACCTTGTGTTATTGAGAGTGAAGAGAATATTTTTAAGATTGCTCGTGCATTAGAGCAGTATCACAATGATGATACGATTGATTTTTATTTTAAATCAAGTTTTGACAAGGCAAATCGTACCTCTTTAAACTCTTTTCGAGGTTTAGGTATGGACGAGGGACTGAGAATACTCCAAAAAGTGAAAGATGATTTTGGGTATAAAATTGTGACAGATGTACATGAGTCTATTCAAGTGCCTCAAGTGGCTGAAGTTGTAGATATGCTACAAATTCCAGCTTTTTTATGTCGTCAAACTGATCTGCTTGTTGCTTGTGCGAAAACAGAGTGTGAGGTAAACATTAAAAAAGGACAGTTCTTATCTGCTGATGCGATGAAGTATCCACTTCTTAAGATTTTAGAGACAAGAGGATGTTCTGAACCTACGTATGCAAATGCACAAAAACATGGAGTCTATCTCTGTGAACGTGGCAATAGCTTTGGTTATGGAAATATGGTTGTAGATATGAGAAACTTAGTGATTATGCGAGAGTTCGCACCTGTTATCTTTGATGCAACACACTCCGTTCAGATGCCAACAGCTGAGAATGGTAAAACGGGTGGAGATAGCTCAATGGTACCATACTTAGCAAAAGCAGCAGCAGCCATCGGTGTAGATGGTTTCTTTTTTGAAACACATTTTGACCCAAGTATTGCACTCAGTGATGGACCAAACATGTTAAAGCTTCAAGATTTAGATGAAGTAATTAAAAAAATTAAAAAAATTCAAGAAATATAAAACAAAGGAAACAGTTAAATGAAACTAATCGAAGGTAAATTAAAAGTAGTAAATGGCAAAAAAATTGCGATAGTAAGTACAAGATGGAATCACTTTATAGTGGATAGACTTGTTGAGGGTGCAAAGGATGCGTTTGATCGTCATGGTGGGAACGAAGAGGATGTGACTCATGTTTTAGTTCCAGGTGCTTTTGAGCTTCCTATGATAGTAGATCAACTTCTCTCTTCTGGAAAGTATGATGCTATATGTGCGTTAGGTGCAGTGATTCGTGGAGCAACACCACACTTTGATTATGTGAGTGCTGAAGCAACTAAGGGTATAGCAACTATGAGTTTGAAGTACCAAAAACCTGTAAGTTTTGGTCTTTTAACGACAGATACAATTGAGCAAGCTATTGAGCGTGCTGGAACAAAAGCTGGGAACAAAGGTTTTGAAGCAATGACGACAGTTATTGAGATGTTAGATTTATATGAGGGACTGTAATGGCTACTAGACACCACGCAAGAATGGCTGTTGTCAGCCTACTTTATGCTTTTGATTTGGGTAATGGCAATACAGCAGAACATACTGCTGAGATTTTAGAAGAGAAAAAAATCCGCAACAAGCAAAAAGATTTTGCACTTGATTTATATGATGGTGTAATGGAAAATCTTGAAAAATGTGACGCAGCTATTATAGAACATCTTAAAGATTGGGATTTCGAAAGACTTGGAAGCATCGAGAGAGCTACACTCAGACTCGCAGCTTATGAGATACTCTTTGGTGAGCTTGATTCTGCGGTAGTTATTAATGAAGCAGTTGAGATTACAAAAGCTTTTGGAACAGAGCAGTCTCCGAAATTTATCAATGGTGTGTTAGACGCAATCGCAAAAGATAAGTAATGACTAAAATACTCTTTCTCTTTGCTTTTTTCACTGCGATACTTTTTGCAAAAACTGCACCCATAGACTACACAAAGAAAAATAATTGTTTGAAGTGTCATGGTGGTATTGAGCATATTCGAGAAGAGAATTCTGGAATGTCCAAAGCTATTGCAAAAAAAGCTGCAGAGGCAGGGTATGCAAAAAATAGTTGTATAGTGTGCCATGGTGGTAATCCTGCGACAAAACATAAACATAAAGCCCACAAAGGAACTATTAAATACTTTTTAGAGCATAAAGGCCCAAAAGAGTTCTACCCTGCACCGGGAAGTAGTTGGATAAACCAAAATACCTGTGGTATGTGTCACCCAAATCAAGTAGCTTCACAAATGAACTCTTTAATGATGACCGAACAAGGTAAGATTCAAGGTGCGATGTGGTCTTTTGGTGGAAAAGAGGGTTATACTCATGTTAATGGAAACTACAAAACAGCGAACCCCAAAGACCCTCACTCTCGTTTAGGAACAAAAGAGTATCAGGCTTATATGTCAGAGCTCTCAAAACTTGAACCACAAGCATTTCCAAAAGAGATGCAACAACTTCCTCCTGCTCCAACAGCAGAGGAAGTTGAAAAAGATCCATCCTTAGCCGTTTTTACTTACTTACGTCAAGAGTGTTTACGTTGTCATACTGGAAGTAAAGGACGCTCACGTCGCGGTGATTTTAGAGGAATAGGGTGCTCTTCATGTCATGTTCCTTACTCAAATGCTGGACTCTATGAGGGAGATGATAAATCTATCTCTAAAAAAGAGCCAGGACATATGCTTGTCCACTCTATACAAAGTTCTCGTAAAGTAAAGGTAGCTGTTCATGATGTAAACTATTCAGGTGTTCCAACTGAGACTTGTTCTACTTGTCATAACCGTGGGAAGAGAATAGGAGTGAGTTATCAGGGCTTAATGGAGACTGAATATAAGGCGACCTTTGATGCAGAGGGGAATGCCCAGCCAAAACTTCATACAAAAAGATATATTCACATGAAAGCTGATGTGCATTTTCAAAAAGGAATGCTGTGTCAAGATTGTCACACCTCAAATGATATGCATGGAGATGGCTTTTTAACTGGTGCTAACCTTGGTGCTGTGGAAATTGAGTGCCAAGATTGTCATGGTACAACGAAAAAATATCCTTGGGAACTCCCTCTTGGTTATTCAGATGAGTTTCAAACAACTCCGAAAATGGGAAAAGCCCGTGGTGTTGCTCAGGATGTCGCAAGCTACTTAAAACAGGGTTATATGCCAAAAGATAAGGGTGATGGATATATCATCATGGCTCGTGGTAATCCACTTCCAAAAGCCGTAAAAAAAGGCAATAAAATTCTTATGCATCTTGCATCAGGGAAAGATATAGAACTCAAACCGCTTAAACTTCTTAAAGAAGAGGAAGCCCTCTCTAAAAAAGCACTTGTTGCAATGGATCAGATAACTGCACATAATGATAAGATGGAGTGTTACACCTGTCATGCTACTTGGGCTCCACAATGTTATGGATGTCATGTGAAGATAGATTATAGTGATGGGAAACAGAATGTTGACTATGTGAAGATGTCTCATGACCAAGATATTCATGGTACGACAGGTGGCATGAGAAAGTCACTGAAAAAGTATCTTGTAGATGGAAAAGTTACAGAGACTCGTTCTTATCTGCGTTGGGAAGATCCAATGCTAGGACAAAATGGAGAGGGTCGTATAACACCACTTGTTCCAGGTTGTCAGGTTACTGTTACCGTGATAGGAAAAGATGGCAAAGCACTTCTTCAAAATCATATTTTTAAAGTACCAAATGTTGAAGGTGCTGGAGCAGAGGGACAAAATGCAATAGATATGTCTCCTATCCAACCCCATACTATCCAAAAAGAGGCTCGTTCTTGTGAGTCATGTCATGCAAGTAAAAAGGCACTTGGACTTGGTATAGATGGAACCTTCGACCCAAGTAAAACAACGATTATAGATATTATGAGTGCAGATGGAAAGATACTTCCAAAACAAGTAGATGAGCAGATACCTGCTATTAAAAATCTTAAACATGACTACTCACAAATCATAGATGCAAATGGTACGCAACTTATGACAGTAGGGAGTCACTTTAAACTCTCACAACCTTTAGATAAAAAGCAAAGAGAGAAGCTTGACCGTAGAGGTGTTTGTCTCTCTTGTCATGCAAGTATACCTGAGGGAAATCTTGCAGTTTCTGCTATGACACATATAGCAGAAATGGCAGAGTTAAACATAGATAACAAAGAACATCAAGGTATATTAAATAAAATATTAAATATTGGTGCATGGCTCCAAGTCCTTGGCTCAATTTTTGTACTTTTACTGTTTATCTATATCGTTTATACGGTATTTATAAAGAAAAAATCAATTAATCCAAGAAATAGAGGATGGAAATAGTGAAAAAAATCGCACTAATTATAGTTACAACTTTAAGCCTTATGGCAAATGATATTATCATTAAAAATAGTTGTACAGATGTAACAACAACTGTACAAAATATCAAAAAAATAGTAAAGAAAAAAGGCTTGAGTGTATTTGCTACTATAAACCATAGTGGCAATGCAAAGATGGTAAATATGAAGCTCAATGAGTCAAAGATGGTTATCTTTGGAAATGCTAAACTTGGAACTGCTTTGATGCAACAAGATATGACTGTTGGACTTGATTTACCTCTACGAATATTAGTCTATACTGATACAGATGGACATGTGAAAATGGCATATAGAGATGGCTCTTGGCTTGCATCAAAACATATTTTAAATGCATCTAAAAAAGTAGCTAAAATAAATAAAGCAATGGATATTTTTACAACAAAAGCGGGACAATGCAAAAAAGACTAACAAAAGAAGAGGCACTTGATTTAATTAAAAATGCTGACTTGAAAACTCTTGGAAAGATGGCGAGTTCTCGTAAAAAAGAGCTTCACCCTAAAGGTATTACCACTTTTGTAATTGATAGAAACATTAACTATACAAACATCTGTTGGGTTGATTGTAAGTTTTGTGCCTTTTATAGACATGAAAAAGATGCGGATGCTTATGTGCTGACTTTTGATGAGATTGATGCAAAGATAGATGAACTTTTAGAGATTGGTGGAACGCAGATACTTTTTCAAGGTGGAGTACACCCTAAACTCAAAATAGAGTGGTATGAGGATTTAGTAGAGCATATTCATACAAAATATCCTACGATTACTATTCATGGATTTAGCTCTATTGAGATTGATTTTATTGCTAAGGTTTCTCGCATTACAGTAGAAGAAGTTTTAGAACGTCTTCAAGTAAAAGGTCTTGCATCCATCCCAGGAGCAGGAGCAGAGATACTCTCTGATAAAGTTCGTGACATCATAGCACCTAAAAAGATAGACTCTGATGTCTGGATAGATATTCATAGAAAGGCTCATAAATTAGATATTATGAGTACGGCGACTATGATGTATGGAACAGTTGAGTCAGATGAAGATATCATCGAGCATTTTGATATGGTACGTCGTCTTCAAGATGAAACAGGTGGCTTTCGTGCTTTTATCATGTGGAGTTTTCAAGGGAAAAATACTGAGCTTTTAGCTCAGATTCCAGATATGGAGAAACCATCTTCTAACCGTTATCTCAGACTTTTGGCAGTGGCGAGACTCTATCTTGATAATGTTCCAAATATTCAAAGTTCATGGGTGACACAAGGGCCTTACATAGGTCAAATGGCACTCCGTTTTGGAGCAAATGATTTAGGTTCAACTATGATGGAAGAGAATGTAGTAAGCTCCGCTGGTGCAGCATATGCAATGGCAAAAGAGGAGATGGTACAGCTTATCACCGATATAGGTGAAACACCAGCAGTGCGAAATACTGCATATAAGACTTTAGAGATATTTGAGTAAATATGAAGAAAATAATTTTAACATTTTTAATAATAGGACAGATTTTAATGGCAGCAAAAATAGATAGTATAGAGATAAATGGTGTAAAAGTTCCTCTTATTTATGAAGAAGATAGAAGATTACCTCTTGTAACAACTCAGATTGTATTTACAAATAGTGGAACAATTAGTGATACAAAAATAGCAGGTCTCGCAAAATTAAGTGCGAAACTTTTAAGTGAAGGAACAAAAAAAGAGGGTGCTGATGCTTTTGCTGAAGAGTTAGAGTCTAAGGCTATTCATATCTCTGCATCAACTGGTACAGAAACTTTTGTAATGGAGGTCAGTTCGCTTAAAGAGGAGTATGAAAATTCACTAAAAAAGCTGAAAAAACTTCTCAAAGACCCGAACTATACACAAGAGAGTTTGAGTAAGATAAAAACAATGACACTAGGTTCACTGAGTCGTAAAGAGAATGATTTTGACTATATAGCATCAAATGAACTTAAACATGTACTTTTTGGAGAAACTGTTTTAGGACAACCCTCATTGGGAACAAAGGAGAGTGTTCAGAGTATAACGCTCTCAGATATAAAAAGTTTTATAAATGAGCATCTCGTTCTCTCTCGTCTTATCGTTGTAGTAGGTGGAGATGTGAGTTTAGAGGAAGTGAAAAGTACTATTTCCAAGAGCTTATCAACACTTAAAATTGGAAAAAGCGAAAAAGTTATTCACTATGAAGTAAGGAAAACACCAAAAGAGTCTATCATCAAAAAAGATACACAACAGGCTTATATATACTTCGGTTCTCCTTACCATATGCGTGTTAATGATAGAGAGTATTATAAGGCAAGAGTAGCGACTTTTATACTTGGAACTGGTGGTTTTGGAAGTCGTCTGATGGAAGAGATTCGTGTAAAACGTGGTCTTGCTTACTCTGCTTATGCAAGAGTGCATGTAAGTAAATCTAGCTCATATATGACTGGATATTTACAAACAAAACTTGACTCAATGGATGAAGCAAAAAGTACTGTTACTGAAGTTATAGCTGAGTTTGTTAAAAACGGTGTAACAGAAGAGGAACTTGAGCAGACGAAAAAGTTTTTACTTGGTAGTGAACCACTTAGAGTTGAGACAATGAGTCAGAGACTTAACCGTACTTTTATGGAGTACTACAAAGGTTTTAAACTTGGACACTCTGTAAAAGAGCTAGAGAAAATCAAAAATTTACAACTCAAAGATTTAAATGCATACATTAAAAAGCATCAAGAGATTTTAGAAATCAGTTTTGCAATCGTAACAAAATAGGCTCAAAAGTGTGGCAATTTGTCATACTTTTAGTAGTTTTGCCAAAAACTACTTATAATTCCTCTTTATAAAGAAACTTCAAGGACGTGACTTGAGCACTACACTTATAGGTCAGATTGATAGAGTTATGTTTGAAGATGAGGGTTTCTTCATCGCTGTTTTAAAATCTGGTGAAAAGATAAGTGGTACTTACTATGAGAGTGATATAGAGAGCATCAAAGGTTCAGCTATAACTCTTCAAGGGTATTGGGAAGAGCATAAAAAGTATGGAAAAACTTTTAAGTTTGACTCCCTCAAGGTCAATCAAAACGAACTCTTCTTCTTTCTCAACAAAATCATCAAAGGCTTTACAAAAAAACTCGCAGCAGACTTAATAGAAAAGTTTGGACAAGAGGGTCTTATAGATATACTCGATAATGACATAGAGAAACTTTTAGAGTTTAAAGGCATTAAAGAGAAGCGTCTTAAAAAGATTCAAAACTCTTGGAAACAGTTTCGTTCTATGCGTCGTCTTGGTGAGTTCTTGACCCCTTTTGATGTCTCTCCTGCACTTTTAACGACCATCGCTACTGCTATGAAAGATGTAGAAGAGCCCTGCACAAAGATAAAAGAAAACCCCTATGTACTTACTTCTATAAACTCCATAGGATTTAAAAGAGCAGATGAGCTTGCCCTTAAGATGGGTGTTGATAGAGAAGATGAGGGACGTATCAGTTCTGCAATGGATTATGTACTTCTCAACTACTGTGAATCCCAAGGAAATAGTTGTATTGCAAAAGAGGTACTTTTCGCTGGTTTAGATGAACTGCTCTCTTTTTCAGGTAAGTCAAACCTTTATGAGGCTGCTTTAATTGAGCGAGTGGGTGAGGGGAGTATAGTCATTATGAAAAATGAGCGTGTCTCTCCTGCACGCCTTTATGATGCAGAGAAGTATCTTTATGATGAGTTTACCTCAAGAGCAAAGTTAAATAGTGGTGGTTTTGTGAAAAACTTAGATGAGTTTTTAGCAGACTCTTCACTACAACTTGGTGCACAACAAAAAGAGGCAGTAAAAATTATCAACGAGGGTGCATCGCTCCTTTTTCTTGTTGGTTATGCGGGAACAGGAAAAAGTACAACTAGTAAAACAATCTTAGAGCTTTTAAACACGAGATATGATAAAAAAGAGATTATGACCTGTGCTTTGAGTGGTATAGCTTCGCAACGCATTAGCGATACTACTGGGTATGAATCTGCTACTATTCAGTCACTTCTTATAAAACATGAAAAAGCAGATAAGTTTCCTTATGGTGTCGTTCTTATAGATGAAGCCTCTATGATAAACTCCTCACTTTTTGCAAGGCTTATTGCAAAAATCTCTAAAAAAGCTATTATTATCATAGTAGGTGATGATGCACAACTTCCTCCTATTGGTGCGGGAAATGTACTTAGTGATGCATTGACATTAAGTTTAGCACCCATAGTGAAATTAACAGAGATATATAGACAGTCACCAGATCAAGCTATTACATTGATAGCGAATGATATTAGAAAGGGTGAGGTGCCTCAGTATAGAGCCTCTTATGAGGATTTTGAATTTGTTGATGTAAGCATTGCAAACTACTATGCACTCAAACAACAACTCTCCCAAGATGAGTTAAAAAATCTTAGAGATGAAAACTCTCAACAGATAGTTACAGAGATAGTTCATCGAGTTGTTGCATCAATAGAAAAGGCAAGATATAGACTGAAAAATAAACAGATAAAAGAGTATCTCAACTATTTTCAAGTGATAACACCTATGAAAGGTGGTATCTTGGGAAGTACAAATCTTAATAAAGTGCTCCAAGAGTATTTTAATCCAAATCCTAAAAAATGTATCAAAAGAGGTGGACTAGAGTTTCGCTTAATGGATAAAGTAGTACACACTAAAAATGAAAATATGACATCATGGAGTGGTGATGGTTTTAAAATGGGAGAAGAGTCGAATCAACGACGTATCTTTAATGGTATGAGTGGACTCCTTTTTAAGATAGAGGAGGACGATGAACAGTTGTTCGTTTTTTATCCAAATGAGGATGTTGTTGTTGTTTATGAGTATGAAGAGTTAAAGTCACATCTTATGCTCTCTTACGCACTTACTATTCATAAAGTACAGGGGATGGAGTATGATATCGTTGTTATGCCCATGAGTTTTACTCACTTTATCATGCATAATACAAAGTTGATTTATACGGCTATAACACGAGCAAAACATAAGTGTATTGTAGTTGGAGAGAGTGGAGCTTTTGAGAGTGGATGTAGAAAGTTTGAAGCTACACGGCGTGATACCGTGCTTTTAGAACTGTAAATTTTTTTACTTTGCTTCTATTGTCGCTTGTAGCTCTTTTTCATTGCTTAGTGTTTTGATATTTGAAATAGTTCCATTATCAAGATAAACAACTACAATTTTCTCAACATCTACACCTTTTCTGTATGGTGCAGCTTTCGTTTCATCATCAAGGATTAAAACTGTATGTTTAAAATCTTTAAGTCCTGGCATGATAAACATACTTCTTATTAAACTTGGAGCTGCACTTACATCAGCAATAAACTGAGTGTTATTTTTAGCTAAGTAGTCAGCCTCTTTTGTTGCAAAAAAGTCGTTACAAGTATGTGCTACATCTTTAGAAAATGCAAAAACAACCTTTTTTGTTGTAGCATCAAGTGTATGATTCTTATCAAACTGATCCTTTAAGTTGATAGAACTTAAACTTTTACCAACAACTAAAGTTGGTGTAACATTACTCACCTCTTCACTTTTAGAGCTACATCCAAAAAATGTAAGTGCAAGAGTAATTGCTATGATGATTTTTTTCATAAATTTCCTTTATATAAATTATTTGAAATATTACACTATCTTTTTAATGTTTTAGTGTATAGTGATTGAGTTAGTCTCTTTTGTTAATCTTTTTTAAAGTAATTTTCGTACGAATTATTTATAGAATAGTGTATAATTTCAAAAATAATTTTAAGGAAATAAAATATGGCATGGGCAACAGCAAGACATATACTTGTAGATAGTGAAGCAAAATGTAATGAGTTAAAAACTGAGATAGAGAGTGGAAAAGATTTTGCAGAAGTGGCAAAAGAGTACTCAACGTGTCCATCATCTGCAAATGGTGGAGACTTAGGTCAGTTTGGACCTGGTCAAATGGTACCTGAGTTTGATAAGGCTGTTTTTAGTGGTGATGTAGGTGTTGTTTATGGACCTATTCAAACTCAGTTTGGTTACCACCTACTAGAGGTTACTGGGAGAGGATAATCTCTTCAAGCTCCTCTAATGGAGCAGTTATAACTCCTTCAAACTGAGTACGATTAAAAGTTTGTTGGCGTTTTGCAAGTTGGGCAGTATGTATGGAGATAAGCTCCAACATCTGCTCTTTTGTAACTTTTCCATCAAGAAACTCTAACACTTCAATAATCCCTATACTCCCCATTGCATTTGGCAAACGAGTATATTTTTGCTCTAAAAAAGAGACTTCATCTATAAGTCCCATCTCTAACATCTTATGCGTTCTTTTGGAGATACGCTCTCGTAAAATATCTCGTGAAATATCTATGTTAAAAATCGGTATAGACTCAATAATGGGTTTTGGAGGGTTGTTTTTGAAGTAAGTAGTTGGTGACTCTCCTGAAGCTTCATAGATAAGAAGAGCTTTTTCTATTCTGTATCTATCATTTGAAGCTATTTTTTTCATATACTCTGCATCAAGAGTAGATAAAAAGTTATAAGTGTTAGGTAAATTTTCTAACTTCTCTGCTACTCTTTTTTTTACTAGCTCATCTATCTTTGGTAGAGGAGAGAGTCCTTGCATCAAAGATTTAAGATAAAAGGATGTTCCTCCAACAATAACTAAATTTTTAGCATCTTTTTGGCAATTTTTGAGAACTTCTTTATAAAGAGTTATAAAAATATCTACACTAAAATACTCATCAGGATATAAAACATCAACACCAAAGTGTTTGACCTCTGATAACTCCTCTTTTGAGGGCTTTGCAGAGACTATGTCTATCTCTTTGTATATGCTAAGAGAGTCTATGGAAAGTATGTATGCATCTATCTTTTTAGCGATTTTTATCGCTAAATCACTCTTTCCTGATGCAGTTGGTCCTATGATGGCTAGTTGTTTCATGACGAAATTATATCATTTTAAAACAACTTTAGATAAAATAAGGATTATTATACAAAGAGGGTTTCATTTGCACAAAATTATACAAAAAGCGAAAGATTTTAATGAGTTAGTTATGTTTGAACACTCTATCTTTTCACTCCCTTTTATCTTCATTGCTATGGTTGTAGCTGCTGATGGTTGGTTTGGTTTTTGGCTTCTTTTTATGGGTGTTTTGGCAGCTCTCTCTGCACGTAACTTTGCTATGGGTGTAAACCGTTATGCTGATAGAGATATTGATGCAGAAAATCCAAGAACCGCAGGACGTCCAAATGTAGATGGTAGACTCGACTCTAGTACTATTTTACTTTTTATCGGAATCAATGCTTTTATCTTTGTTGCTGTGGCATATATGATAAATGATTTAGCATTTATCTTAGCAATGCCTATTTTGTTTGTTTTAGCTTCCTACTCCTACTTTAAACGCTTCTCTTCGATGGCTCATGTTATTTTAGGTGTATCACTTGGTTTAGCACCTATCGCTGGAGTTATTGCAGTATCGGCAACTATTCCTCTTTGGTCAGTACTTCTCTCTCTAGGGGTAATTTTTTGGGTAGCTGGTTTTGATTTGCTTTACTCATTACAAGATATAGATTTTGATAGAGAGAGGGGTCTGCACTCTATCCCCTCTATTTATGGAGCAGAAGCAACTCTCTTTATATCTGCACTTTTTCATACTTTAGCAGTCCTTTTTTGGATTCTTTTTGTTTGGGCTGCGGGACTTGGTTTTTTTGCTTTTGCAGCAGCATTTGGAAGTGGGGCTGTTTTAGCGTATGAGCAAAAACTTGTAAGAAAAGATTTTACACAGATAGACCGTGCTTTTTTTACTGTTAATGGCTACTTAGGTATTGCATTTTTTGTGCTTATCGTGTTTGATAGGATAGTATCATGAGTGAACCTCGTTTAGTCCCAGCACCCATTAGTCTGCTATTTAGTGAGGCCTCACTTGATAAAGAGGCTTATGAGAGAGAATTTCAACAGCTTAGTGAGTCGGATGAAGATCCAATAAGCCAGTGGTTGAAATTAGCCAAGGCAAAGGGTGATACACGAGATACTGACCCTGTTTTACTTCAACTTATAGTAGAACTCCATAGAAAAATAGATGCTTTAGAGATGTTTTTAAAAGATGAGGTACCAAATAGAGTATCACTTATCAATCATGTTGAGATAGAAGCGATAGGCTTTGAATACTTTAAGATAAAAGAGCCTCTCTTTGAAGAGGGAAAACTCTACTATGGGCGTATTGAGATGCCAGTCTATCCAAAACGTGATGTAGGTGTTTTTTTTGAGGCTGTTGATGCAAGTTTAGCGAAGTTTACTAAGATGCATGAGCGAGATGAGAAGGATTGGAATGCTTATATGACTGCGAGAGAAAGAGTTCTCATCCGAGAAGCAAGAGAGAAAAAATAATGGATTTTCAAGAGTTTAACATTGAGTATATTGTTGTGGCAATGGCCGGAATCATTCTCTATCTTCTTTACTATGTTTACACAAAAGATGCACAGTACTCGAAAAATATTCGCTCAGTAGCTTCCGTAGTTGAAGAGCTAAATCGTGAACTTTTTTATCTTAAAAAGAATCTTACTGAGACACAAGGGATTATTCAAGAGAACTCTCAACGTATGAATGATGAAGAGATTTACCAAGAGATAGAGCGAAGTGTCTATGATATGGTTCAACCCATAAGTATGGGACTCAAACAACTACAAGATAATCTTAACGCTATTGATGTTGAGATGACAAATCGTATCTCTCAGCTAGAGAGTGGTGTGAAGCAGATAAGTATACCAACCTCCATACATGGTAATGATGATGAGAAGATACTCTCTCTTTTTAAACAGGGTGTGAGTTTAGAAACTATTTCAAAAGAGCTTCATATTTCACAACCTGAAGTTGAGTTTGTTCTCAAAATAAACAAAATAAAGTAAGTTTAACGTATGAACGCAGATAGAAAACTCTTTACTTTAGCGACTATTCTCATCGTCACAAGTATAGTGCTTTCTTACACACTGACTCCCTATGTAACACTTCTTTTTAATGTAAGTGAGTTTCACTTTGCGATAAGACAGGCACTTTATGGTTTTATGGGAATTCTCATCATCTTTGGACTCTCACGATTAGACCCAGATATATGGCTACCAAGAATAGGGTTTTTACTCTTCTTTGGTTCACTTGCTTTGATGATTGCTATGCCGTTTTTACCAGAGAGTATAGTCTCTGCTGTTGGTGGAGCAAAAAGGTGGATAAAAGTAGCAGGTTTTTCTCTTGCTCCTGTTGAGTTTTTTAAGGTAGGCTTTGTCTACTTTTTGGCTTGGAGTTTTTCTCGAAAACTAGGACATCATAATGGTATGGGACTCTTCAATGAGTTTAAAAGATTTATACCCTATGGTGTTGTTTTTTCGATCTCCATGTTTATTATTGCTTTTTTACAAAAAGATTTAGGACAGGTTGTTGTTCTTGGAGCTACACTTTTGTTTATGATACTTTTTTCAGGAGGAAGTTTTCGCTTTTTCTTTAGTATCTTTGGTGGAGTTGTTGTTGCCATTGTCCTTTTTATATTTACAGCAGAGCATAGAATCATCCGTATAAAATCATGGTGGGCATTGGCTCAAAACTCAGTTTTAGAGCTTCTTCCTGAGTCCATAGCAGATAAATTACGAGTCCCTGTTGAGGTTGAACCCTACCAAATAGGGCACTCTTTAAATGCCATTCACAATGGTGGATTTTTTGGTGTAGGTGTTGGAGATGGAACTTTTAAACTAGGCTTCTTGTCTGAGGTGCATACAGACTTTGTACTCGCAGGGCTTGCAGAAGAGTTTGGCTTTATGGGTGTTTTGTTTGTTGTAGGGACTTTTCTTTGGATGTTACAACGTATCTTTAAAATTGCTAATCGTACCGAAGATAAGAGTGTATATCTCTTTAGTATAGGAATCGGGATGATTTTATCATTTGCATTTTTAGTCAATGCTTATGGTATAAGTGGAATTACTCCTATTAAAGGGATTAGTGTGCCTTTTCTCTCCTATGGAGGTTCTTCTATGTTTGGAGCTGCTTTTGGTGTGGGGATGGTTCTTATGGCATCAAATAAGGTAGATATGGATAGGAAAAACGGATGAAGTTATGTATAACAGGTGGAGGAACAGGTGGGCATCTTATGATAGCTGAAGCACTTGTAGAGGCTGCTGTATCTGATGGTCATGAGGTGATATTTATAGGTTCAACAAATGGACAAGATAGAAAGTACTTTGGAGAGCGAAGTTCTTTTTCTCATGTCTATTTTTTAGAAACTACGGGTGTAGTCAATCAAAAAGGCTTAGGAAAATTCAAAGCACTCTACAAGATTTTCAAAGCTTTTTTAGAGTCGAGAAAACTGCTAAAAAAACATAATATTAAGGCTGTGTACAGTGTAGGTGGTTTCTCCGCTGCCCCTGCATCTTTAGCATCACTGAGTCGCTTTATACCGCTTTTTATTCATGAACAAAATGCAGTTGCCGGAAGACTCAACTCTCTTTTAAAACCTTTTTCACAAAGTTTTATATCAGCTTATGGTAGTGACTCTCTTATCAAAGGTTATCCGGTAAAAGATGTTTTTTATAAGTCTGCTAGAGTAAGAGACTCTTTTAAAAGTATCATTTTTTTAGGTGGAAGTCATGGAGCTAGAGCTATAAATGACTTGGCACTATCAGTTGCAAAAGAGTTACAAAAAAGAGGTATAAAAATCATGCATCAAGCGGGTGAAGCTGATTTTGAAAGAGTCAAAAAAGCGTATGAAGATATGGATGTTCAGGTTGCCCTTTACGCTTTTACAAAAGAGTTACCTTCACTTATAGCACACGCAGATTTAGCAGTAAGTCGTGCTGGAGCAAGTACACTGTGG
>Ga0256843_1000264_pt1 | contig 44872 bp, 41 predicted proteins | sample AlvinellametaG_FD_191572 | JGI IMG/M metagenome (GOLD analysis project Ga0256843, IMG submission 191572) | Pompeii worm associated microbial communities from hydrothermal vent at the East Pacific Rise, Pacific Ocean - Alvinella | ecosystem: Host-associated > Annelida > Integument > Unclassified ...
ACCGGTGGTGCACATGGGGATTTTAGTAGTGATTACTACAATCTTGACAGAAACAGCGGTAAGATCATTCGTTGGAGTGATCTCTTTGGCAAAGAGAAAAAGGTGTTATACCCGTTTATCGTCAAGCGCGTAAGAGATTTGATAGGGTTTGAACATGTAGAGAAGCTCAGTGACGATGAACTTTACGATATGGCAGCATCAACAAGCAGAATGCAACTCACACCAAAGGGAGTTGTTATAGCCTTTGGTTTGTATGAGATCTCAGGCTATGCAGATGGAGAACCATCGTTTCTCATCCCCTTAAAAGTGTTACAAAAACATATGAGCTATGAGAAGTATAATTACTATTTTGGGGCAAAGCCTTTGGGGTTTACTTCTGTATGTAAAAAGGAAAAAAATGATTAAATTTATCTCAGCAGGTCCAGGAGATCCTGAACTTATAACGGTGAAGGGTATGAAAGCTCTTCAAGAAGCGGATGTTGTGCTCTATACTGGGAGTTTAATTCCTAAAGAGGTGCTCTCTTGGTGCAGGGATGAGTGCCTTATAGAAAACTCGGCAGATATGAGTTATGAGGATATTTTTGCATTTATTGAAAAGCATCATACAAAGAGGTTTGTGCGTCTGCATACGGGGGATGCTTCTCTCTTTTCAACCGTGGCAAAACAGGTAGAGTTTTTAGAGTCTAAGGGTATAGAGTATGAAGTAGTGCCAGGGGTTACGGCTGCCTTTGCTGCTGCGGCTTCGGTGGGGGTGGAATATACCATTCCCGGTGTATCGCAGACACTTATCATATCGCGGGTTGAGGGGCGTACGCCAAATCCTGAGAAGTTAGAGCAACTGCTTTCAAACAGACACTCCTCTTTTGCCTTTTATCTCTCTATTGGTCTTATAAAAAAACTGCGTGAGACAGCTTATGAGCTAGGTTATGCAAAAGAGACGCCGTGTTGGGTGGTAGAGCGTGCTTCGTGGGGTGATGAACAGATCTACAAAGCTACGATCGATACCATAGAAGATAAGGTGGCACATATAAAAGGGGTGGCATTGATCCTTTTTGGGGAGTTTTTAAACCAAAAGGCGACGGTTGAGTCACATCTTTATGCAAAGAAGTACAAAGAAGAGGGTGAGCGTAAATCAAAGGCGCTTTAAGCTTTACTAATCCTAAAAGAGAGGTTTAACCACCCTCTCTTTAGGATGCTTTTACACCCAAATGGCTATAATCTTTTAAAAAAAAGAAGATATATTATTTATGAAAATAGCTATAGTTACAATCAATGATCCCTCATTAGAATCAGCACAGCATCTTTTACGTTACCTCAGTGAACATGAGTGTTATATATTTAATAAAACAAAAGAGGGGAGTTATGAAGGTGTGAGTTTTCACACTTTTTCTAAAATAGATGATATTTTACCAACTGCATGGGATGGTTTTGATGCTCTCATCTTTTTAATGGCAACGGGGGCGGTTATTCGTAAGATCGCACCACATTTAAAAGATAAGGCAAGCGATCCTGCTGTACTTATTATGACGCTGGATCTCAAGCGTGTTATTCCACTGCTTTCAGGTCATTTAGGCGGCGCTAATGAGTTGGCTAACGAACTAACAAACAAAATTGAGGGGTGTGTGAATTTTGTTACGACTGCAAGCGATCAAAGAGAAGTGCTTGCTTTTGATATGTTCGCAAAAACACACAACTATGCGATCTCCAATCTTAAGTCTTTAGCTGAGGTCTCAAATGCCATCATCAACAAAAAACAGGTACAAGTCATTACCTACCCGCCAATGGTTGAAGAGTTAAAAGCCTTTGAGGGCTATAAAGAGGAGAATTTTGTGTTTGTTTTGCCTGATGATCTGGAGAGTTTTAGAGAAGATCTTCCCTCTGTCTATATTACACCGCAAAAGTTGCCAAACAGTGCTTTACAAATTCACCCTCAAGCGATTGTTTTAGGGCTTGGAATGAACAGAGATACTCCAAAAACAGAGATAGCTAATGCCGTGAAGCGTTTTTGTTTTGAGCATGGGCTAGTAGAGTCACAGGTCACAAAGCTTGCATCATTTGAAGCAAAAAGTGATGAGGTAGGGCTCTTGGAGTATGCCCAAGAGAAAAACTTGCCTTTGGAATTTTTTAATGAAGAAGATATCAATGCACTCACACAAGAGTTTAGTCCTTCTCAGGCGACAAAGTTTTTTAACATTAAGGGAGTTGCAGAACCTGCAAGTCTTTTAGCAAGTAAAAACAAAACACTCTTTTTAAGTAAGAGAGTTTATGGCGCTGTAACTGTTGCAGCATCATTTTAAGGAGCAAAAATGGCAGGAAAATTAACACTCGTATCAACGGGAGCAGGTGGAGACAGATACCTTACACACGAGGCTATCAATGCAATTCGTGAAGCAGATTTAGTAGTGGCTTATACAAAGTATGCAAAAGATCTTCCCGATCTTGTCGCAGACAAAGAGGTATTTACTACACCGATGACAAAAGAGATCGAGCGTGTTCAGTATGCCATTGATGCTGCAAAAAATGGACAAACCGTAGCACTGCTTTCCAATGGTGATGCCAATGTCTATGCGATGGGATCTTTGGTTGTTGAACTCATTGATACACTCAATCTTTGGGATGAAATCGAATACTCGGCACTGCCTGGGATCAGCTCGGTCTTGGCACTGGCTTCAGAAGTGGGAGCACCTCTTTCGCAGGATTTTTGTTTGATATCTCTCTCAGACAGACTTACAGATGCAGGTCTTATTCAAAAGAGAATCTATAATGCCCTTGATAGTGATATGGTTATAGCTATCTATAACCCAAAAAGCCGTTCTCGTTTGAAACCATATGAGGGGATGTTAGAGCAGCTTCAAAAACTTGGAGCAGAGCGTATAGTTGTTATAGCCAGAGATCTTGGACGGGAAAATCAGCTTATAAAAGTGATCAAATCTTCTGAACTCATTGCGGCAGGAGTAGAGAATGAAGATGTCAATATGTCCACAACGCTTCTTATAGGAAACTCTACAACAAAACTGACACGAGATGGCAGAGTCTTGACACCAAGAGGCTACTTAAACAAGTATGATTTAAGCGGTGCGCAAAAGGGTGAGTGGAAGAAGATAAATTAAAGAAAACTACTCTCTTGTGAGAGTAAAACAGCTTCGGGTTTTCCTATAAAATAGCCTTGCAGCATGGAGACTCTCTCTTTTAAATATTCAAAGGTCTCTTCATTATGGACAAACTCTGCTATTGTGTCAATATGCATACTTTGTGCAAAGGATATAATGGCTTCAAGTAGTTTTTGCATTTTTTTATCATTGACAATATCTTTTATAATTGAAGCATCGATCTTAATAAAATCAATATCAAGTTTTGCAATTTGTGCAAAGTTTGAAAAGCCGCTGCCAAAATCATCAAGGGCAAATTTAATACCGCTTTTTTTAAAGTAGGTAATAAAAGCATTAATAAGTTCAAACTCACTTAAAGCTTCTGTTTCAAGGATCTCTATAGTAAGGCGTTTTGCTGTTTGGGGATATTGACTAATGAGGGTTTCTAAAAAAAGTTTTACCCCTTTATCTTTAATATCGGTTGTTGTGAGGTTAACACTGAAGTTGTAGGGTGTATCTTTAAAAGTTTCAAACGATTTATAGAGCATGGTTTTTGTAAACTCGGTATAAAAAGGAGCTTCTAAAAGCGCATCAAGAAAATCTTGAGGTATTAAGATCTCTCCTTTATACGATACACGCATTAAAACTTCATATTTGAGTACTTTATGAAACTCTCCGCAGACATATATTGGCTGAAAGTAGGGAATAATATTGTCGCTGATCATGATCTCTTTGAGTTTTTGTACCATGGTGAGTTCATACTGGTACTTTTCAATAAGCATTTGGATCTCATCGGTATTAATAAGCTCTTTTTTAGGACTGTTGACAAGAGCAAGTTCACAAGCCTCCAGAGATAGCTTTTTAAAAGAATCATAAGCACCATAAAAGAATATTTGGTAGGAAATATCTGTGATTTTTATGAAGATCTCTTTGTTAAGTTTAGTGAAAATTTCTTCTGCTTCTTTTGCATTATTGACTAAAATGGCAAACTCATCTCCATAGATACGATAACTTTTTATGCTTTTTTGCAGTTTTAAAAACGCTGCAACTTTTTTGAGTAGGATATCCCCGATATCATAACCGTGCAAGAGGTTGATTTTAGAAAATGCTTTAATATTAATGATCAAAATGACAAGATTGTCAAGAACTTCTACATCTTTAAGGAGTTGAAAACGATTTGGGAGTAAAGTTGTAGGATCAACATAAATAGAGAGAAGAATATCCTCAACAAACATACTTCCCAAGAGGGTAACCATTTTTAAAAAGAGTGCTATCATTTCAATATAGACAAGCACAAAGTAGTAGTACTCCTCTTTATTGTAAAACTCTAAAGCAAGTTGTGCAGAGTTGTAGAGCTCTTTATTTGTGTATAAAAAGTTTGTTTTTATATCGGCATCATTAAAATATATTCCTGCTTTTTGGTTAATATATTCTATAAAAGGTTCAATTCGCTGTGATATATCTGTAAGTGGTGTTTTGTGAAGAATATGTTCAATCAGCTCTTCTAACCAGATCAAGAGCTCATCAATAACGCCAAGGTCTTTTTGTGTGACAAGGTTTGGATTGTTATGAATGCCGAGTTTGAGTAGTTTTACCTCTTGAGGAAGGCGTTTTTTGAGATAGCCTTGGGCTATTATATTTTGATTTTTTTGTAAAACTCTCTTCTTTTCCAAAGAGAGCTCATAAGAGAATTTATCAAGAAGAATGGCAAATTGGGAAAATGTAATCGTTTTAGTATAGAGATCTGCACCGATACTCTCAAGTGCTCCTTGATCTGTTTTTTTATCTGATACCTTACTTAGGAGATCTTCTAAAAACTCTGCATTTCCCATGTCCATCCATTCGTAATCTTCTCGTTTCATAGTTCCAAAGTATAGCACATTTTTAAAAGATTATGAAATGATAAAAATTATCGTTTTGCAAATTTAATAAACAGAGTCATATAACGTTTGACTTTTTCTACTTTAGAAGCTGTTATCTTTGCATCATGGAGATACATATTCTCAAAGGTATAAAAGTCGCCTTCTCCTAGCTCTTTTGTATGCATACCAATTTTAGGACGCATTAGGATCTCTGTTGTATGGACTTCACTTCTTGGATTTATTGGTCGTATATGCAGCTCTTCATCGCCTAAGCAGAGTGCTTTTTTTACTTCTGCACTTGCTGCACTGAAGGATGTAACCCCTGGAATAACTTCGCATGTTTGATAGATATTGGGAGCTTTTGTTTTGATGATCTCAAGGAGGTAGTAGATACTCGAATAGATACCGGCATCACCAATGGTAACAAACGAAACAGTTTGGTGTTGCTGAAAACTTTTTAAAATTGTCTCCGCTTCATGAATCCAATCGCTCTGTTGGAAGCGCATTGGAGAGTAAACAGGGATAATCTCGCGCTCTATATTGAGTAGTTTGAGTGCCTCATTGACTATTGCATAACTGATAGATTTTGTAAAACTTCTATCTTCACTTTTTGTCGGTACACAGATGAGATCAGAGTTACGAAATGCCTCAAGTGCTTTATATGTTAGTAATTGTGCATCTCCTGGACCAAGGGAGACCATATATAGTTTTTGCTTCATAAATGGAAGTCTAGCTAAAAAACTTTAAACATAAGGAGTTTGATATGTTATAATACTTAAAAATAATACCTAGAGGATAGGAAGATGGAGATAATGGATCAGATCAAGCATTTTATTGCTGTTGCAAAAGAGGTCAATTTTGACCCTGTAGCGCTCTATGCAAAAGAGCCTTTAATTATGCAGATATTAGCAGGTGTAGTACTGTTTATTGTACTTGTTATTATACTTGTTATTAAGAATAAAATGCATCATGCAACAGCCAATAAAGCGTTGCAAAATATGGATAGTTATATTGAGACATTTGATGAGTATCAGGCAAATTTACAAAAGATACTCAAGACAATCAAGGGTGCAAAAAGTGATTTTATAGAGTCACTTCAAGCAAAAAAAGAGGATTACTATAAAGAGCAGTTACAAACACTTAGAGAGTTGCCTTTAGAGGAGAAAATTCCTAAGTATCAAGCGATGGCAGCACTCTATGCAAAATTAGCAGATACAACACGCGATGAAGAGCTTCGAGAGTTTTATGCACAAAAAGCAGCTGAAATTTTGGATGAAAAACTTCTAGGTGATATTACAGAGTATATGCAGTCATTTAATTTTACACCTGAAGATGTTGTTGTTTTAGAAGATATTGTGGCATATGCAAATAGTAATGAGGAGCGTGGTGAAGCGGTTCTTAATGTGGTTATGGATAAACTCAAAAGTGTTGATTTTGGATCTGATCTTGAGCGTTATAATTTTGTTCAAAATCTGGATGCACAAAAGCTTGGTAGTATTTATGAATTTTGTAAAGAGCAGCAAGAGAAACTTTTTGAAGATGGTGAACGTGTTGTCTCTGCTGAAGTACTTGAGTATTTACTGGAAAATGGTCAAAAAGAGAAGGTTCTTGCTTATATTAAAGCCCTTAAAGTACCGACACATCTTCAAGAACTCTACTATAGATTTTTTAACCAAAAAGGTCTTGAAGAGCTTGATTTTGCATTTATTGCCAATCCGCTTGAAATTAACGAAGGCTATGCAGACTATATAGAGTCGCTCTTTACAGCAAACTGGAGAGATGAGAGCAGACTTGATGCTATCCTTCAAAATGATAATATTACAAAAGTTGTCGGTCACGACAGAGTTCGTCAGGTTATTGAGCGTATTGATGCTCTTAGAGCAGAGCAAGAGGAGAATGAAAAACTTCAAGAAGCACTCTCTTTAGCAAAAGAGGCGCATGCTATGGCACTAGAAGCAAAAGAGCTTGTAGCATTGCAAAAGAAAAAGAGCCTACAAGAGACTGAAACAGTAACAAAAGAGGAAGAGACTCAGAGTATCTCTTCTTGAGGTTTTGCAAGGTAGAAACCTTGCGCCTCATCTATACCAAGTTGCTGCACCACTTTAAACACCTCTTTGGAATGTACAAACTCCGCTACTGTTTTTATTCCCAACTCTTTTGCCAAGATAACAATTGACTCTGTAATAATATAACTTGTTTTTGATTTATCAAGATCACGGATAAGTTCTCCATCTATTTTTAAAATATCAATAGGGAGTATTTGAAACATTGTATAGTTAGAGTAACCGCTGCCAAAATCATCTATAGCAATCTTGACACCAAAAGAGCGAATTTTTTCTAAGCGTTCTTTGACAATAGCTGTTGTCTCGGCAAGTATTTCATACTCGAGAAGTTCTATGATAAGCCAAGGTGCCAACTCTTTGTTATTTGTGAGTTCGTTGAGTATGAGCTGAAATATTGTATTGTCTAAAATATCAGAAAAGTTAAGATTAGTTGTTATTATGACTTGTTTGCTACGTATATGTTGAAAAACATTCTCTAAAACTCTTTTTGTCATATCATTATAGATATTTGTGTACATAATCTTTTTTAAGAAGCGATCGGGACTTACAATAGCCCCATCGCGCTCTTTTATTCGTACCAATGCTTCATATTTTAAGATCTCTTGCGTCTGTGTGTCAAAAATTGGTTGAAAAACACAGATCAGTCGCTGCTCTTCAAGTGCTTCTTTTACTTCATTAATGCTTTTTTCACTAGTAATAGAGAGTTTAGCAAGATCAATATCTGATTCGCATATAATTTGATTTCGTCCGCGACGTTTTGCTATGTAGAGCATCTCATCTGCATATTTTATGGCTTCAGGAATACTTTTAAAGTGCTCCGGTTGGCATGTAATACCGATAGAGAGGGTAATTTTAATGACTTTATTGTCTGTGTGAAAGGTTGTTTCTTCTACTTTTTGACGCATACGCTGTGCAATATTATAAGCAAGTTTTTCATTAGAGGTTGTTTTTTTAATAAAAATAAGAAACTCTTCTCCTCCATAGCGAATTAAGATATCATCAGGACGTATATGTGTATTGAGAATTTTAGCTGTTTCAATTAAGATCTCATCTCCTGTTTTATGTCCATAGTTGTCATTAACCTGTTTAAAGTAGTCAATATCACACATCATAATTTGATAGCTGTCAATATTGATTCTTTTGAGGAGATCTCTCATAAAGTTTCTATTATAGACGCCGGTGAGGGGATCGGTAATGCTCTCTTTTTTGTTTTTAAAACTTAAAAATGTTTGATAGAGCAGAATGAGAATAAGAAAGACAATTCCTATAAATATATAGGTAAAAATATTGTTCAGTGGTTTGATGGCGTTGTAGATGCTTTGAGGTAACTCTTTTGAAAAGTCTATGGCTATGATGGCTTTTGTTTGGTGGTTGAGAACAAAAGGGAGTAGATAGGTTATCCATAAACCATCAAGTTTACTCTGTTTTAAAATAAGTGGTTTTTGTGTCTGATAGGCTCTGTTCCACTCTCTTTTATTGACTTCTAGGCGTTGATTAAAACGTGCTTTGTCTTTGCTTCCATCAAGTAAAAAACGGTAGGCACCATGCTTGTCTCGGTAAAGAACAAATATATATTTAAAGGCATCACTGCGGGGAATAGCAAGCGAACTCTCAAGGTGCTCTCGGAGTTTTGGATTGTTTTTGAGTTCGGCAAAGGGATCATTATGAATATGCTTTTTTAGGTGTTCATCAATATTGTAAGCAAATGTCTTTGCTTCATTGATAAGAATATTCTCTACATTTTTATTTAAAATTTTTTGTGTTTGTGATGTTTGTAAAAAAAGGTAACTGATTGCGAGCAGGATGGAAATAAATATTAAGAAGTAAAGCCTTTTGAGATATTTCATAGCTCATCCTCTATATACTCTTGCATAGAGTTGGGGAGAGTAATATGCTCTTTTCGGAGGTTTTGACGTAAAAAGAGGATGTTTGGCCTTCCTTTTTGCCAAAAAAAGCCGCCAACAGCACTCTTTTGCATATCCTCTAAAAGTTGTAAATTCGTTACAAAAATAACACCTCTTGCGTGAGTGATTCCTTTATGATAATGATCTAAAAGGAGAAAATCTGCATCATTTGGATTATTAATAAAAATAATATTATCTACACTAGAGAGAAGCTTGCTATATTTTTTGTCATCACTCCATACTCTTATAGTCTCTTGATTTGGAACAAGAGCTTCAATAATAACTTTGTAGATCTTCTGTTCTATTGTTGAATCTGATGCACTGAGAAGTGTTGTTAAAGCCACTATAATCAGAAAAAACTTTTTCAAAACAGATACTCCATATTTACCCATACTTTTTGATCATTGACGGGGATACTCTCTTGGTAGTTTCTATAGGCTTGCTCAAAGGTATCATGGAAGAGATTCTCTCCTCTTAGACCAAATGAGAGATCATTGCTATAGTGGTATTTTATAGCGAGTGTATAGTCAAAAGAGTTTTTAACAGAGATCTGTTGTGTTGGTGATATAGGATAGCTATAAGAACTTTTATAAATTAACTCATTATAGAGATCAAATTTTTTGATAGTATTAAAGAGTTGAATAAAAGCACTATATTTTGGGCTCATAATAATATCTTTTGAATTATTGCCGGTATAAGCATCAAATATGATCTTGTTTTTTTTGTCAAAGGTGTGTATATATTTTAATTGATAGCGTGTGTAGAAAAAGGATTCATTCGTATTCTTGTAGCCGTTTTTGGTTCTTTTGTCATAGACAATAACATTGTAAAGTTTGTTTTTTGCCACAATAAAATGGAGTTCATTTGAGTCTTTTTTATATCGAAGGGCAATACTAGCAAGATCTACCCGCATATTTTTAAGATCAGGATTTGTTTTGTAGGGCATATTTTCAGGATTGTAGAGCTTGCAAAACGGTGTAGGTACATATGATTTTGTTAGAAATGCTTTGAGTCTAAAATTATTGATCTGTTTTATAACTCCAAGTCGAAAAATAGATTCGTTTGTTGAGGCAATAGCTTTTTTATAGTGTAAAAAATCTCCTTTCGCTGATGCCATAATATGGAGAGTATTGTCATATTTGTATGTATATTCTGTATATATTGATGCAATATTTAAGGCATTATCATAGCTGTTTGAATGATTATAGCTTCCATTGTTATTGCTATAGTCGCCATCTGCTTGAAAAGTTTTATGTTTATAAAATGAACCGAGTAATAGAGAGTGTTTTTGCATATGAAACAGTTTTTCTAAAACAATACTACTGATTGTATCATGAAATTTTATATTGTAGTCAGTTAAAAGAGGTGCATTTGCAATTTGAATACCATTCTCGTCTTGATAGCTTCTGTCATAGGCAAGGTTGTCATAAGAGAGCTCTAATTTCACATCACGAGGAAATTTTTTTGTGATGTGAAGATAGTGATGGTAGGCATTGAGATTACCTCCGGTAGGTGTTCTATGAATACCGATTCCAAGGAGATTGTCTCCCTCTTTTACATAACTGCCTACTTCCAAAGACCAAGTTTGAGATAGAAGATTGAAGAAAAGATTGTGTCCTTGATGATTACTTTTAAGATTGTAGCTTTTAGAAGCGTAGTAGTTATGATAGGTTGTCCGTTTTATATTGTTGACATTAGCATATGCAAAGTATTGCATACCATTGTCAAGAATTCCTGCGTTATAAATATCCCCATTGAGTGAACCTTTGTTATCGGCATAAACACGTACTTTGCTTCCTAACTCTCTTTGTGGCTTTTTTGTATAGAGTCGAATAATCAGTGTTGCTGTTTCATTTCCAAACTCAATGGATGAAGAGCCTTTATAGACTTCAATATGATCAATATATTCAATAGGCAGTTCTCCCCAAATTAAAAAGGCACTGCCAAAAGAGCTTGAGCTCATATCATGATCATTAATATAGAGTCGGACAGCTGAGAGTTGAATTGTATTGCTTGATGGTTTTGAAAAAACAATGATATTGTTACTTTGTCGTGTTGTATGCAAACCACCAATAAGTTTAAAGACATCATTGAGTGTTTTTACCTGCATCTTCTCAAGATCAGAACGCGTAAAAATATCTATTATACCGGCAGCTTCTTGTTTCGTTATTTTAGAGAGATCAGATTCTTCTTTATAATTATTAAGCAATGAGGAGAGAGACTCTTCTTGTGCATAAAGAGCAAGGGCAATAAGTGACAATAAGAGGACTTTTAACATTATAATAGAAAAAACCTTGGTTGTTATTTTAGAAAATTTTATCATAAAAAAACTAAAAATAGTTTATAAAAGTCAATTTTTCCCGATATATGCTCTACTATTAATATCTAAGGAATTTTAAATGGCTATAGGTCCTATTGGGAGTGCTATTATTGTAAACCAGATGACACCTGCCGTTACTCCTGTGCAAGGGGGACAATATACCCGTTTTGAGTTACAAAATGTAGCAGCACAAGCTGCCGTAAATGAGAAGAAAAAAGAGATCGAAGAGTTACGACCCGCAGAAGAGAATCAAGCCATTGATCCAGATCGGGAACATAATCGTCAAGAAGCGGATGAAGAGATGTCACAGAATAGAAAAAGGGCAAAGAGACATTTTGACTCTAATGATGAGCGTCAGGAAGAGATGCCTGAGATGCAGAAGCCTCTATTAGATATTAAAGTCTGATACGATATAATAGGGCATATTAAAAGTAGATAGGATTGTTTATGAGTATGTTTGGTGCACACAAAGAGAGAATTGTAACAGGCTTTGCCCTTTTAGCGGCTGTTTTAGTTGTTGGGTATATAGATAACTTTTTTTTAATGTGGCTTGTTTTCGGTGCTGTCTATATTTTGGCCTTTAAAGAAGCAATCAGGCTTTTTGGTGTTGAGAGAGATGGTTTACTCCCTTATGCATTGGGACTTTGGCTTGTAGCAGCATTTTATCCTTATGGAGATGATCTTTTTGTTTTAGCAGGTGTTGCTTATGCTGGAGCAGTTGCCTTTAACAGAGAGTTGAAGTGGGTTGATTTTCTTCCTTTTGTCTATCCGACTGCGGGAATGCTCTTTATTTTTACACTTTATGAAGAGTATGGTGTGAGTGCTCTTCTTTGGCTTGTTGCAGTTGTAGCACTTACTGATATTGGTGCTTATGCAGTCGGTAAAAGTATCGGAAAAACTCCTTTTTGCCAAACTTCTCCAAACAAAACAATGGAGGGTGTTGTCGGTGGTATTATTGTCGCAACGTTTGGAGGACTCTTTTTTGGTCTCAATATTGTTGATACAGGTGTTGCATTTATGATCTCTTTAGCAGTAGCTATCAGCTCAATTTTTGGTGATCTCTTTGAGTCCTCTTTAAAACGTCAGGCGGGTGTCAAAGACAGTGGCGATCTGCTTCCGGGGCACGGTGGTGTTTTGGATAGAATTGACGGTTATCTCTTTGGTGGTGTTGTTATGCTTGTACTGCTTCGAGGACTTGTTTAATTGTCCTCTTCAATCGTTCTTCTTGGATCAACCGGCTCTATCGGTGTAAATACACTTCTTGTTGCAAAACGTTTTGGTATAGAGGTGGAGGGGCTTGTCTGCGGCAGTAATATAGAACTGCTTAACGAGCAGATCAAAGAGCACCATCCAAAATTTGTCGTTATTGCCAATGAAGCAGATCGCAAGCGTGTAATCCATAATGATGTTCGCGTTGGAGATGCGGCGATTTTAGAGCTCATTGGCTCTTCTCGGAGTTCTTTGATTGTTAATGCGCTTGTCGGTTTTTTAGGACTTCGTCCGACATTAAAAGCGCTTGAGTGTGGTAAAAATGTGGCTCTTGCCAACAAAGAGTCTTTGGTTGCCGGCGGTGCTTTTATAGATACTTCCAAAATTCAGCCTATCGATTCGGAGCATTTTGGACTTTGGTACCTTTTGCAGGATCGTCCTGTTACAAAGATGATAATTACTGCAAGTGGCGGTGCATTTCGTGACTGGCCGCTTGAAAAACTCAAAGATGCAACCCTTGCCGATACTCAAAAACATCCAAACTGGTCGATGGGGCAGAAGATCACTATTGACTCTGCAACAATGGTAAATAAAATATTTGAGCTTTTAGAGGCTCGTTGGCTCTTTGGAGCAGGGGAGTATGATGCAATTATTGAAACAAAATCTCTCATTCATGCACTAATTGATTTTAAAGACGGCTCTACAACGGCTCACTTTGCCAATGCCTCTATGCAGCTCCCTATTGCTTATGCCCTTGATAAAAAGATGGATGAAAACATCTTAAATCATGTTGATCTGCTCTCTGTCGCTTCTTTGGAGTTTAGAAAAATTGAAAAAGAGCGCTATCCTATTTGGGAGATCAAAGCAGATCTGCTTAAAAATCCGGAACTTGGTGTGGTTGTCAATGCTGCCAATGAAGCTGCCATTGAGAAGTTTATTGCAAAAGAGATAGGTTTTATGGATATAAGCCGAACAATTTTGAATGCTTACGAGCAGTTTCGTATAGCACCAAAAAGCATTGAAGATCTCTTTGTTTTGGATCAGGAGATCAGAACTTTTGTAAGGAGTGCAGAGTGATTTTAAGTATAGAGAGTTCCTGTGATGACTCTGCGATTGCCATTACGGAGATAGCAACAAACAAACTTCTTTTTCACAAAAAGATCTCTCAGGAGATAGAGCACTCTGTCTATGGAGGAGTTGTTCCCGAACTTGCAGCCCGCTTGCATGCAGAGGCACTTCCTAAGATCTTGGCAGAGTGCAGACCCTATTTTGACAAACTCAAAGCGGTTGCCGTCACTGCAACTCCGGGACTTGCTGTTACGCTTGTTGAGGGTGTGACTATGGCAAAAGCAGTTGCCGTTGCACTTGATATTCCCATCATAGGGGTAAATCATCTCATTGGGCATATATATTCCCTTTTTATAGAAAAAGAGACAATCTTTCCATTAACAGTCCTTTTAGTTTCCGGCGGACATACACAGGTGATGGAAGTAAAGAGTCTGCGAGAGATCGAGACGGTTGCAAAGTCTATGGATGACAGTTTTGGCGAGAGTTTTGACAAAGTGGCAAAGATGATGGGGCTTGGTTATCCTGGTGGTCCACTCATTCAAGAGTTGGCACGTGATGGGGATCGGCTGGCATATAATTTTACGGTGCCACTTCACCAGTCTCCTCTTATTGCTTTTTCCTACTCCGGACTGAAAAATGCAGTACGTTTGGCTGTTGAAGCAGCAGGCGATGATAAAGAGGAGTACAAAGATATTGCCGCTTCCTTTGAGCATATAGCTACAAAACATTTGACTATGAAGCTTAAAAAGTATTTTAAAACACATCCGCCAAAAACTTTTGCCATTGTAGGTGGAGCGAGTGCAAATCTCTATTTACGTTCACAAATTGAAGAGATCTTAAAGCCTTACAATGCTAAATTACTTTTGAGTGAGTTGCAATATTGTTCGGATAATGCGGCTATGATAGGAAGAGTAGCTGTTGATATGTATAAAGAGGGAATGTTTTCTTCACTAGAAGCGTTGGACATCGCACCAAAAAGTAAGCTTTAAAACTTAACTGAAACTTATACAAAACTACTCTTTTTTTAAATAAGACAATTATTATCCGATTTAAAATATACTTCTGACATCAAAACGCAAGAGAGAAGTTTATAGATTAGATTTCTCAAAGAAATGCAAAGCATTTTGGGCTTCCCGCCGAGGGAAACCTAGCGTTAGCGTAAATAAAGGAATTACTTCCTTTATTGTAATAAAAAGGGAAATGAAAAAGGTTCCCTTAAATTTTGAAAAAATTAAAGGAAATTGAATATGGCAACAACTAAATTCAAAGGTCAAGACGTAGAGTTATTAGGTAATGAAGTAAATGTAGGGGATAAAGCTCCTGAGGTAACAGTAGTAAACTCTGATGGTTTAGGGGATGTTACAGTTGGTGGTGCTCAAGGTGTTAAACAACTTATCATTGTTGTTCCTTCACTAGATACTGGTGTATGTGCTACTGAAACTCGTAACTTCAACGCTAAAGCTGCAGAGCTTGACGGTGTTAAAACTACTGTTGTATCTATGGACCTTCCATTTGCTGCGGGACGTTTTTGTTCAGCTGAAGGAATCGACAAATTAACTGTTGCTTCAGATTTCAGAAACAAAGATTTCGCAAACGCTTACGGTGTACTTCTTGGTGGAAGCGTACTTGCTGGTGTAACTGCACGTGCTATCTTCGTAATTGATGAAAACGGTATTGTAACTTACAAAGAGATCGTTCCAGAAATTACTGAAGAACCACAATATGACGCTGCTATTGAAGCGGCTAAAAAGTAATTTATTCTCCTATTACTTAAAGTTTTAAAATTAAGGTGTCCGACTTAATTGAAATCTTGCCGCCATTGGTGGCAAGAAACTAAAGTGAGCTTGTCTCATTTTATTTCTCCTTCTTTGAGGTATTTAGCTGAACCCTAAATACCTCTCTTTCAATAATCTTCTGATATAATATGCTTCATTATGTAATATGGAGTAAAAAATATGAAAAAAATTTTATCAACTTTGGCATTAGGTGCTGTCTTGACTACAGCAGGAAGTGCTGATTTTCTTCGCCTTGAGATGGGTGGTGGTGTTTGGCAACAGACCCCAAGCGGTTCTGCAACACGTACAGATGGTGACGGTGTTCTTGATCTTGACGGTACTTATACAAGTGCTGAAAAAAAGTCTAGCGAGGCGTACGCTTGGTTACTTATTAAACATCCTATTCCAATCATCCCAAATCTAAGAGTTGAGTATGTCTCTATCTCTGATGAGGGCACAACAGAGGGGAAAGTCGGCGGTATGCAGATCCCAGGTTCTGCACCGACAACAATGGATGTTAAAGAGTATGATGTTATTCCATATTATAATCTTTTGGATAATACTTTTTGGATAACACTGGATCTTGGTGTTGATGTTAAGGTTGTGCAGAGTGATGTAGTCGTGAGTGCTGTTACTGGATTTAAAGGCTATTCATCAAAAGATACAACTGTTATTCCGCTACTTTATGTACGCGCACGAACAGAGCTTCCTACAACAAATATCGGTTTAGAAGCTGACGTAAAAGCCATTACAGACGGAACAAATACTATGTATGATGCGCGAGCTAAAATAGATTATACATTTGACTTTGCCGTTTTACAGCCTGGTATTGAAGTAGGGTACAGAATGCAAAAAATTAAAAGTGATGATGGTGAAAAATCACAAGTTAATTTAGACTATTCAGGAGTTTATGCGGGCTTAATGCTTCGTTTTTAATATGAGCTTTTTTGGCTCATATACTCTTGATCGAGTATCTCTATCTCCAACTCTAAGTGAATTCCAAAATTTTCATAGACTCTTTTTTGTGCTTCTTTAATTAAAAAGAGAGCATCTTCAAATTTTCCATCTCCGGTATTCACTAAAAAATTTGCATGTTTTTGGCTAAAGCACATAGCTCCTTGCATAAACCCTTTGAGTCCTACTGCTTCTATGAGTTGACCGGCATACTCTCCTTGTGGATTTTTAAAACAGCTTCCTGCACTTGGTGTTGCCGGTTGATTGGCGCGCATCTTTTTAAACATTGCAACTTTCTTTTCATCAAAGCCATAACTCAGTTCAAACTCAGCGGCAACTATTGTTTGTGAGATGTTTGTATATCGATAGCCATAGAGGATTTCATGTCGTGGAATTACACTTTCAACTGTCTCAATTGTTTTGAGATGGTTGAAGATCTCATACTCTTTGAGCCCTGCATTCATCTTGACAAGACCACCGAGTTTTCCGGGAAGATGAGAGAGAAACTCAAAGTTTGCGATATTATTTTTTTTACAAAAAGAGGCAATTTTTCCAGAGGGTGTAGCAGCACCTATTTTTATAGTGTTGTTTTTGAGTTCAATAAAATCAAACTCTTTTGAAAGCATTAGCATTGGAGGAGGATTGTTGCCTATAAGAATATTATTACAAGCACCGATCATATAATAGTGACTTAGATTATGATAGTGTTGTCCTTTTTCTAAGACTGTGACATCAAAAGAACTTCCAATTTTAAAAGAGCTGTAGTTTGCAAAGTTAATTTTTTTTGTTTTCATTACTGTATAAATGTTGGAATAAGAGCAAAAACATGTTTGGAGAAGTCAATTATCTCATTTAACATCCATGGCATAGTCAGGACAATAACAATAACTACACCAATGATCTTTGGAATAAAGGAGAGTGTCATCTCATTGATTTGTGTGGTTGCTTGAAAAATAGAGACTGCAAGCCCTACGAGCATTCCCACAAGAAGCCCGGGAAGTGCAAGATAGAGTGCAATTTTAAATGTTTCAACACCGAGTTCAATGAGTTTTGCTTCCATTTAACTATTCCTTAATGTTTCATACTCTGTAGGAATAAGATAATCCTCAATTTTTACAGGTTGATCGTAAAAACCGTGTTTATAGCCAATTTCAAAAAGTTTATTGATAGCTTTATATTGAATATCGCTGAGTGTGATCGATTCATCATTTGCATAGAGTTCGAGATATTTATCAAGGGTAGGAGCATCAATACGCACCAAATCCCGCTCTATAAGCATTTTTGAGAGTCGATCTTTATGATCTCTTGCTACCTGAACAGCTTTTGTTAATGTTGCTTCATACTCTATGGCTTTGTTGAGTGGTAGTGAACGACGAATAGCCATACCGCCAAGAGGAAGGGGAAGCTCCTCACCTGCAAGCTCTTGCCAGATATCCCATAGCTCTTTTTCAACTTCAAGTTCATTGTCATAAGTTAAAATGGACTCATGAATTAAAACACCGGCATCAACAACACCGTCAAGGACAGCCTGCTCGATCTCTAAAAAGTTCATATATGTTATGCGTGCATCAGGGTAAGCAATGCGAAAAAGCATAGCATTTGTCGTATGTTTTCCACTGAGGGCTACTTTGAAGTTTCGCTTGAGTTTGGCACCTTTTTTCTTAATGATCTTAGGACCGTAACCCTCACCAAAACTGACAGCGGTACGCAGTGGTGCATACTCCTCTTTAATGTGAGGATAGAGAGCAAAACTAATCGCTACAATATCGTAAACACCATTGAGTGCATCTTCATTAAGGGTTTGAATATCTTTTGCGATATTGTCAAATTTAACATCTTTCATTCCTACCCAGCCAAATTTAATGGCGTAGTACATAAAGATATCGTCGGCGTCCGGTGAGTGTGCTATAAGAGTTTTTTTCATAGAATTATTTTATCTAAAAATTGATTAAATTAAATAAAATAGGAGTATAATAACTTCAGGAAATGTTTATTATAAGGAGCATGTTATGAGTAAAAAAGCATTTGTTCGAGTATATGATAACTATGATGAAGCAGCAAAAGCTGTCAATGTTCTGCTAGAAGGCGGCGTCTTAAAAAAATATATCTCTGTTCTTGGAAAAGGTGAGCAAGAGGAGAGAAATGAGTTTCAATATAAAAAAGAGAATGAAGATATGATCTTTTGGGGTGAACAGGGTGCCTTTTGGGGCTCATTATGGGGATTACTTACTGGTGGTATTCTCTTTTGGGTTCCTGGATTTGGACCGCTAATCGCAACGGGACGTATTTTAGCAGCTATTGCTGGTATGGTTGGCGGTGCTGCTCTCTTTGGAAGTGCCGGAGCAATGACTGCTTGGTTTATTGACTTGGGTATAGAAAAAACATTGGCAAAAGAGTATGGTGAAATGCTCAAAGAGAATAAAATTCTTGTTATTGTCCATGGTGACGATGCCGCAGTTGAGATTGCAGAAAAAATATTTCCTGAAACATAATGGGACAAAACAGAGAGAGAATTTTCTCTCTGTTTCCAAAAAAATCTACAAAAATATGACAATATGTCATAAAATTTAAAAACTACACAAAATTACTCTATAATTCTTCAAAATTTCATAATAAGTGAGTCCACAATGGATGCAAATAAGCAAAAATCATTAGATTTAGCAATCAAACAGATAGATAAAGCTTTTGGTAAAGGTGCTCTAATGCGCCTCGGGGATAAAGATATTGAGCCTATCCAATCAATCTCAACAGGATCGCTTGGTCTTGATTTGGCGCTTGGAATAGGTGGTATCCCACAGGGACGTGTTGTTGAGATCTATGGACCTGAATCTTCAGGAAAGACAACATTGGCTCTTCAGATTACTGCAGAGTGTCAAAAAAACGGAGGGGTGTGTGCCTTTATTGATGCTGAGCATGCTTTAGATGTCATTTATGCAAAAAATCTTGGTGTAGATATAGATAATTTGTTGGTTTCTCAGCCTGATTATGGGGAACAGGCGCTTGATATTGTTGAAACAATTGCACGAAGCGGTGCAATTGATCTGATCGTTATCGATTCGGTTGCCGCACTAACGCCAAAAGTAGAACTTGAGGGTGAAATGAATGATCAGCAAGTCGGTGTTCAGGCACGTCTGATGTCAAAAGCACTTCGTAAATTAACAGGTGTTTTAAATAAAATGAACTGTACGGTTATTTTTATTAATCAAATTCGTATGAAAATTGGAATGATGGGGTATGGTTCTCCTGAGACAACAACAGGTGGAAATGCTCTAAAATTTTATGCTTCAGTTCGTATTGATGTTCGTCGTATTGCATCACTAAAACAGGGTGAAAGTCAGATAGGAAACCGTGTAAAAGCAAAAGTTATTAAAAATAAAGTGGCACCGCCTTTTCGTCAAGCTGAGTTTGATATTATGTTTGGTGAGGGGATCTCTAAAGAGGGTGAACTTGTTGATTATGGTGTAAAACTTGATATTGTTGATAAAAGTGGTGCTTGGTTTAGTTATGGGGATACTAAATTAGGGCAGGGGCGTGAAAATGTTAAAGCAAAATTCAAAGAGGAACCTGAATTAGCGAGTGAAATTGAAGAGAAGATTAAACAGGCAATGGGGATAAGTTCATTAATGACTATGGATACTTCTGATATTGCACAGAGCGATGCCTAAACAAAGTTTTAATTGAATTTAGCTAAAATAGTGTAATTAATTCAAAAAAGGCAAATATATGTTTATAGATAATGTTAGTGCAATAGAAGTAATGGATTCTCGCGGTAATCCAACGGTAAAAGCTACAGTAACTTTGAGTGATGGAACAGTAGCAAGTGCTATAGTTCCTTCAGGTGCAAGTACAGGTAAACGTGAAGCATTAGAACTCCGTGATGGAGGAGATCGTTATATGGGTAAAGGTGTACTCAAAGCGGTTGAGAATATTAATGGTCCAATCTCTGATGCTTTAATTGGTATGAGTCCATTCAATCAGGCTGTAGTTGATGCTATTATGAAAGAGATTGATGGTACTGAAAATTATGGAAATCTTGGAGCAAATGCTGTTTTAGGTGTTTCTATGGCAGTAGCACGTGTTGCAGCAAAGAGTTTAAATGTTCCACTTTATAGATATCTTGGTGGTGCAAACGCAATGGTTATGCCAACGCCAATGTTAAACATTATTAATGGTGGTAGCCATGCGGATAATTCAGTGGACTTTCAAGAGTATATGATTATGCCTGTAGGTTTTGAAGATTTTACAGAGGCACTTCGTGCATCTTCTGAAGTTTATCATAACCTCAAAGCTATTTTAGCTGCAAAAGGACACTCAACATCTTTAGGTGACGAAGGTGGATTTGCTCCAAATCTTTCTTCAAATGAAGAACCTATTCAAGTTATTATTGAAGCAATTGAAAAAGCAGGTTATAAACCAGGTGAAGAGGTTGCTATTGCTCTTGATGTTGCCGCAAGTGAGCTTGTTGTTGATGGTGGATATCGTTTAGAGAGTGAAAATCGTACAGTGAGTTCAGAAGAACTTGTTGCTTATTATGAAGATCTTTGTTCAAAATACCCTATTGTATCAATTGAAGATGGTCTAGGTGAAGATGATTGGGATGGATTTAAACTTATGACAGAGAAACTCGGAGATAAAATCCAAATAGTCGGTGATGATCTTTTTGTTACAAATGCAAATATTCTTAATGAAGGTATTGCAAAAGGTATTGCAAATGCAATTCTTATCAAACCAAACCAAATTGGTTCTGTATCTGAGACAATGCTTACAGTACGTTTGGCGCAAAGAAATGGGTATAACTGTGTAATGAGTCATCGTTCTGGTGAGAGTGAAGATGCTTTTATCGCTGATTTTGCAGTAGCATTAAATTGTGGTCAGATTAAAACAGGTTCAACAGCACGTAGTGAAAGAATTGCAAAATATAATCGCCTTTTAGAGATTGAAAATGAAGTAGTTTATGGTGAATATTTAGGAAAAGCTCTTTTTAATTAAGAGGACTTATGAATAAAGATGAGCTCTATGAAGAGATAGATGATAGTGAGAGTTTTACCCAAAGATATTTGGGACTCTCTTTTGGAAAATTTTTCTTTCTTATCTGTTTGATAATTCTTCTTGGTATTTATGTTGGTGTCCTTTTATATGGGACAAATTCTGTTGAAGTTCTTTTGGGCTTGGATGATTATGAACATTATCTTCATGCCCAAGTTAAAGAACTCAAACATGAAAATGCAGATCTCCAACGTGAATATTTTGAGCTTAAAGAGATTTCAGCACAATAATCTTATGCTATAATGTTAAAAAACAGGTATATAATATGATGAAATTTCTTTTTCTATTTTTACTTCTTGTTGTTGGCACTCTTTTTGGGAGGGAGAATCCTTTTTTCCCAGTAGATTCTGCTGTAGATATACCTCTGACAACAAATCAAATAGAGAGTATCCCTCCTTTGAAACGTGCCTCTTTAAAACTTCCATCAAGTGCAAGGACAGTTGAAAGTGTGACTGTGACATATCAAAATTTAGATGGTTCTATAGCAAGTAAAAAGATAAATCTTCATAATAGTATAGATTGGCATCTGCCTGTTTTTATTTCACAGAACTATGATGATTCTTGTCCAAAATCAAAACAGCCTATCAAAAAAGAGAAAGTTGTTTTTAGGGATTTAGGTGGATTGAAGTTTATTCGCTTTTATGAGCATAAGAAAGAACTAAAAATTGTAACGCATGATAAAATGCTTCGCCATTTTTTACTTGTGAAACCACACAGAATAGTGTGTGATTTTAAAAGAGATACTAATTTTGGAGCCTATAAAAAGGTATTACCAAAAAATTCTATTTTTAAAACAGTGCGTCTAGGAACACATGACGGATATTATCGTGTCGTGCTAGAACTTGACGGCTACTATCAATATAGCCTTCACAAAAATAAAGATACTTACATTTTTGTACTACGTTAAATATTAATACTTCAGGAATTTTTTTATGAAATTTATTTTTTTATGTTTACTTTTTTATGTGAATGCTTATGCAATTATCACTATTAAACCTGTAAATATAGGTGAAAATCCAGGTACCAGTGGGATCATAAAGGGTTCTTTTGAGACAAAAAGAGGCAATAGTGATGTTGACAACTACAGTGCAGGGTTACGTCTTGCGTATGATAATAACAGCAGTTATGTTGTTTGGAGTGATTTTGTTTTTAGTTATGGAAAAAGTTCAGGTGTAACCAATACAAATAAATCTTTTACACACCTTCGATATATTCATAAGCTTTATAAAAAGAGTATAGATTGGGAGACATTTTTGCAGGCTGAACATAATGAGTTTACTATGGTGAAACATCGCTATTTAGGTGGAGGTGGTTTGCGCTTGTATGAGAATAAGAGACATTGGGGGGAGCTCTATTTGGGGCTTGGTGCTTTTTATGAAGATATCTCTTATACGACACAGATAGATCCAAAAGAGCATAATCTTCGCCTAAACAGCTATTTGGCATATACAAATAAGTTCTCAAATGAGTCGTATCTCTCGTATGTTTTTTACTATCAACCTAAGGTCAATAACTATAAAGATTATATTATTTCTAATGGTTTGGAGTTAAATATACTTATCTATAAGCAGCTCTATTTGAATATTGTTTTTTATTATGATTATGATGCCCTTCCCGCTATTGGTGTCAAGAGAGAAGATGTCTCTCACAAGACAAGTTTTATATATAAGTTTTAGAGATGAAAATCTGCTATAATTCCATTTATGAATGAACTGAAAAATTATATTGCATCACACGATATGAGTGAGATGCACCCCTCTGAAATTGCAAATATTTTAAGAGGAATGGATGATCGTGAGTTTAGCGAAGCGATCAAACTTGTACCAAAAGAACTTGTTGGGGATGTTGCACTGGCTCTTCCTGACAGATATTTTGATGATGTTGTTGAAAATCTGAGTGTTGATGAACTTTCGCATGCTGTTTCAAAACTTGAGTCTGATGATCAACTTGAGTTTATGCAGGAACTTGAAGAAGTTGATGAGCATGTTGCTTCAAAAGTTTTTGATACTCTTGATGAAGATGATAAAAAAGAGATTGCCCAGCTTCAAAAATATGAAGAAGATGAAGCGGGTGCCTGTATGCAACTCGAGGTCTTTACCGCTCATGCCAATGAAATTGTTCAAGATGTTATTAAACGTTTTGCAAAACTACGTAAAGCACATGAGTTAGAAAATATTCAAAATCTTTTTATTGTCGATGATCACAATAAGTTGCTCTATACCGTTGGATTGGATGATCTTCTGATTTTTGATTTTTCAAAAACAGTTTTGCAAAATATTACAGAGAGTGAAGATAATTTTGAACCAATTAAAGCTTATGATAGGGAGGATATTAAAGATGTAGTGGAGCTGTTTAAACAGTATGATCTCTCGGTACTTCCGGTAGTAAACCAAGAAGGTGTATTACTTGGTCGTATAACTTCTGATGATATCTATGATATAATTAATGAACATGCAACAGAGCAGATGTATCACTTGGCAGGTGTTGATGATGATGCAGAAGAGGATGAAGATATCTTAAAGGCAGGGCGTAAACGTGCCTATTGGCTTGGAATTAATCTGCTTACTGCTATTGCTGCTTCTTTGGTTATTGGAATCTTTGAGAGCACAATTAACTCTATGGTGGCTTTGGCCGTATTGATGCCTATTGTCGCTTCAATGGGTGGAAATGCCGGTACACAAACTTTGACGGTTGTTGTGCGACAGTTGGCACTTGGTGAGATCTCCAAAGGAGATGCTTTTCGTTCTATTAAAAAAGAGGTTGCTATCTCTTTGATGAATGGTCTTTTATTTGCTATAGTGATGGGTATTATTGCTTGGGTTTGGTTTCATATGCCACTTTTAGGTGTTGTTATTGCTCTTTCAATGATTATCAATCTTCTTATGGCTGGTCTATTTGGAGCAGTTATTCCATTAGTTTTAAAATGGTTCAATATTGATCCCGCTATTGGAAGCACTGTTATTTTAACAACTATTACAGATGTCGTAGGATTTTTCTCCTTCCTGGGACTCGCAAAAATTATACTTTTATAAGGAAAACAAAACGTGGAATTATTATTACTATTTTTTCTATTGTCGGTTGGAGTATCGTTTGTCTGCTCGGTATTAGAGTCGGTACTTCTCTCTATTAATATGTCATATGTGGCGGTACTTGAAAAAGAACGCCCTGCTATTGGAAAGCTGCTTCGTCTGCAAAAAGAGAATATCAACAAGTCGATTGCCTCTATATTGATTCTCAATACAATTGCTAATACTTTGGGTGCAGCGGCTGTAGGTGCGCAAGCTTCTGTTGTTTTTGGAAATGATGCAGTTGTGATTGTCTCAATAGTTTTGACTTTTGCAATTCTTTTTCTCTCTGAGATTATTCCAAAAACAATTGGCGCAATCTATTGGAAACAGTTAGCACCACTTTCAGCATATTTTATTCGTGTTTTTATTTGGATTACATATCCTATTATTTTAACGACTTTGGCTGTTACAAATAAGATCTCACAAGGTAAAGATGATTCTCAGACACTTACTAAAGAGGAGCTTTTGGAGAGTATGCTTATGAGTGAAGATGAGGGTGTCATTGATGAAAAAGAGTCAGATGTTATTGAAAATATGCTCAATCTTGACAATATTAAAGTCTCAGAGGTCTTAACACCGCGTAGTGTTGTTTTTGCATTGGATGAAAATATGACAGTCAAAGAGGTGATAGAAACAGAAGAAGCAATTTTTAAATTTTCTCGTATTCCTGTTTATAGTGGGAGTATTGAAGATGTAACTGGTATTATGTTAACAAAAAAACTCTTTCGTCAGGCACTTAAAGATGACTCTGTAGCATTGAAAACAATTAAAAAGGATATTTTTGCTATTCATGAAAATATTCCAGTATCTAAAGCACTTGATCTTTTTATATCAAAAAAAGAGCATATGTTTTTGGTTAAAGACAGTTATGATCAAACAGAAGGAATTTTAACACTTGAAGATTGTGTTGAGACTATTTTAGGTGTTGAAATTATGGATGAGAGTGATACTACCGCAGATATGCGTGAACTTGCAAAACATCAAATGAAAATAAAGCGCAAGCTTCAAGAACAGAAGTCTTAGCCTAGGGCTACGACTTCATTCATATCTATATTATCTCCCATCTCTTGGGCAAGTTGGTCCATTAATAAAAAGAGCTCTTTAGAGTGCTCTTCTGCTTCTCTAAATCGCCCGACAATCTCCTCTTTTGAATCATTTTTAGCCATACATCCACCATTAAGAGCACAGTTAATGTTTTCATTGATAAGTTCATGCACTTTTTCATGGTGAATTTGTATCTTTTTAAATGTTGGATTGTTACCAAAAAGTTTAGCACCCTGAGAGTAGTACCACTGTCCAAAACCACACTGATGTGCATCTTTCTTGAGATCCTCAGTTACAGTTCCGTTTACAACAGATGAGTAGGCATCTGATTTAAAGATGATATGGTGGATTTTATAGTTTGACAAGAAGAGAGCAAAACTACTTCTGTTTGATTCTTTGGATGTGGATTCCATATCTGTATTGAGCTGACTCATTGTATTAGAAAAGTTATCCATTGTATCATTGGCACTTGTTGCAATGCTACTCATATTGGCAGCATTTTCAGAAATACCACTTGATTGCTGTTGTAAATTTTGAATGGTAATGCTGATCTCTCCGGTTGCTTTTGTTGTACGCTCCGCAAGTTTACGAACTTCATCGGCGACAACGGCAAAACCACGTCCATGCTCACCTGCACGAGCAGCTTCGATAGCCGCATTAAGTGCAAGAAGATTTGTTTGATCGGCAATATCTTTAATGAGGTTGACCACATTGGTTATTTCACTAACATTTTCATCCATCATCTCTATAGCTTCTGTTGTATCGACAACAAGATTGTTAAGATCGGAGATCTCCTGTGTTGTTGCAGAAACGGCATTGTAAGTTGTTTGTGTGGACTCTGCGGCATTGGCGGTGAGTTGTGTTACTTTTACAAAAGCATCTTTGGTTTTATTGATATCATTGGTAATGATCTCAAAGTTCCCTTTCATACCACCATTGAGGTTACTAAATTCTGTTGTCAAGATACCCATAAGTTTATAACGCTCATTTGCTTTCATTGACGCAATAGCTTTTTGGATCTCTCTTGCTGTTTCACTAAATTCACCATGCAGACCATTTGGAAACATCTGTCTATACATTTTTCCATGGGTAACTGCTTCAATAGTGTAGCGTGTTTCTCGTAGAATAACTTCCATTTGATCAAGAGAGTTATTGATACTCCATGCAACTTTTTCTAAAGGAGTCTCTTTTTTATCGAGAATAATTCGTGAAGAAAGTTTACCGTTTTCAACATCTTTTAATACAGAAGCGATTTGTGTGAGAAGTTCTGCCTCATTTGCATTGTTGTTGCCAAAAGAAAAAAGACTCATAGTGTAGCTCCTAGTTGTAGATTAATGATAAATTCTCGATAACCGAGTTGATGTTTTTGAAGCAGTTCGTTTAGTATTTTTTGTGAAGCTGCCGTACCGCCGCTTCGCTCAGCATCGCAAAGTTGTTTGTAGATAGGGGTAATAATATCTATTGCAGATTGAGGCATTTTTCTTCTAACGGACGTATAACTTGTAATGTTTCCATTGAGATCAAGATCCGCTGTAATATAGGCTAGTACCCAATAGTAACCACCATCAGCACGAAGATTTTTTACGAAACCAAAAAATTCATCTTTGCGTTGAATAAGATCCCACAAAAGCTTAAAGGCAAGTTTTGGCATATCTGGATGGCGAATAATGTTATGATTTGCTCCTATAAGATCAGAGGCAGGGTATCCTGCCATCTCTGCAAAAATTTCATTACAGTAGATAATTTTACCTTTTGTGTCTGTTTTTGAAATGATAAAATCATTTTCATTAAGAACTTTTTCTCTGTTTGTAATGTTTTTTGGAGCATCAAGTTTTGATAAACTTTTATGTTGCATGAAGAGCTCCTCCTTTTATCTTAAGTTATCTCCATCATATCCAAGAGAGCTTAAGGAGGAGCTAAGAGTTTTTAAAGAATAATACTCTCTTCAAAGAGAGTTTCTTTTGGTTACATTCCTGGGATGCGAGGGATTTTCCCAAGTTTGGAGTTTCTACAGTACCAACCCCATCCTTTTTTCATCCAATGCCCTATAAAAGGCATAGGAATCATCTTTCCACCTTTGTCATCTCTGTAAACAAAAGCAGCGCCGTCACCGCTATCCATCACACAGAGGATATTGAGATGATCTTTATACCCTTTACGTTCTTGAGAACCTTTGCTCATCATATCAATATTAAAAGCGACATTTTTTGCCATCACTTCTGCAATATGTCCCTGTTTTGCTTTCCAATCAGGTCCCTCTAGCGCAGCACTGTCTCCAATGGCAAAAACATTGTAGATACCCTCTTGTGTTGCTTCTGATTCATCAAAATTGTGGACAACTTCACAGTAGTCGTTGATCTTGATAAGTCCTGCATCATTGAGTGGCAGATCGCTCTTGGCAAAGACATCGTGACCATTCCCCGCAGGAATAAACATAGTAAAGTCAGATTCAAGTTTGCTTTCATCTTCAAAGACAATACCATCAGCTTCAAAACGTGTAATCTTTTTACCAAAATGAGTGTTGATATTGAGTTTTTCAAAGAAAACACCCATCATTTTAAGGGCTTGTTTTCCCATTCTTGCTCCCGGCTCTGCCATCGGTGCAAAAAATGTTAACTCAAAATCATCACGAATTCCAAGGTTTTTTAATTGGTTATGGACATTGAAAATAACTTCAAATGCCGGACCTCCACGAACATTGGAAGGATCTTTTGGATTCCCGCCAAAGCCCATGGCAATCTTACCGCTTCCTTTTTCAATGAGTGCATCAATACGTTTTTTAATCTCCATAGACTCTTCTGGAACACCACAAATTGATAAGAAGTTTTCACTTCCTTGATGTTTCATTTTACCAGAACCCATGGCTACAATGAGATAGTGATACTCAAAGGTATTCTCTTTACAATAGACTTTATTTTCTTTTGTCTTAATAGACTCAACTTCATCAATAACAAGTTCAAATCCATGTGCTTTTTGCAGATCGGCTAAAGGAATACACATATCTTCAAACTTGTTTTCACCTGTTGGTATCCAAATTGATGTCGGATAGATATAGAAGTAGTCACGATTACTAACGAGTGTTACTTGATAGTTCATTTTTCTGAGATGAATAGCGGCATCAACACCGGCAAATCCACCCCCTAAAATCAATACTTTTTTCATAAATTATTCCTATGATAACTAAAATTAATAAGAAATATTACCTGAGCTGATGTTAAAAATAGATTAAAGATTTGAGTTTCATCGTCACTTTTAGTTTTATAATAACTCTTTGTCTATCCAGTGTGAAAGGGCATAAAGCCCCCAGACATGCTGTTTAAAACGACCTTTCTCGGCTCGTTTGATGTAGTAGGCAAGCTCATCCTCTTTAAACATTCCAGTCTTTTTGTTTACCTCAGTAATAAGATCAACCCGCCCACTGCTGTAGAGATACTCTCCGTAAGGGTTGGAAAAGCCTTTTTTCTTGCGTGCGAGGATCTCTGAAGGAAGCTTGTTTTGCATCAACTCTTTAAAGAGTCCTTTTGGCTTTGCACTCTCATAGCGAAGATGGGGAGCTATGCTAAAAACACGCTCGACAAATTTGTGATCCAAAAAAGGTGTTCGTGACTCTATGGAGTGTGCCATACTGACACGATCGAGTTTTGCCAAGAAGTGTTCTGCTTGAAAGTGCATCAGATCGGCATAGCTAAACCAGATAGACTCATCTGTGTGATCCGAAGTTTCAAAGCGATCGCGCAGCGCTTTGAGATATAAAAATCCCTCTCCGTCTCGTACATTTTTCTTCAGCAGCAGATTTTTTTGCATATCGGTAAACTTTTCACTTGAGGTACGAAAGACAACTTCTCCTTCAAAAGCACGTTTGTACCACTCCCACTCACGATTCATACTGAAGTTGGATCGCAGATACTTTTTAAACCAGTTTTTGTGAAAAACAGCCTTTGCTTTCTCCATCTCCAAATACTCAAAGTATTGTCTGTAGCCCAAAAAGAGCTCATCATTGCCCTCACCACTCAGAACAACTCTGTATCCATCGGCTTTAATCTTTGAAAAAAGATGATAGAGAGGAATGGCAGCGGGATCATTAAGCGGCTCATCAAGTGTTGCAAAGACGGCATCTATGGTGTCAATATAGCCGTTTCGAGAGAGCTCTATGGCGCTGTTTTGTACTCCTAGGAGTTTGGCAGTTGCTGCGGCATTGTCACGCTCATCATACTTGCCAAAGTTCTCAAAACCCAAGGTATAGGTAGGGATCTTCTTGCCAAAACGTTTGGCATAGTAGCTGATGGTTGCACTGTCAATACCGCCACTCAGCAGGGCTGCCATATCGACATCACTCTCAAGCCGCATTGCTATGGAGGCTTCAAGCTCCTCTTCTAAAAGTTTGAGGGCTTGCTCTTTGGAGTAGATCTGGTTTGGCTTGGTATCTAAAATATCATAATACTTTTTTCGTTTTACTGTGCCATCTTCAAATATAAGCATCTCTGAGGGAGCAAGCTTCTCTATACCTTTGTAGAAAGTGTGCGGTGCAGTTGGTGCAAGATAGCTAAGAAAGGAACACATAGCATCAATATTGAGCTCTTTGTGTTGCAAAAAGGGTGTAAGGGCTTTGATCTCTGAAGCAAAGTAAAAAGCCTTTGCATCCTGCATAAAAAAGAGCGGCTTTTTACCGAGTCTGTCACGGGCTAAGAGAAGCCGCTTTCCATCAAGCAGAGCTATGGCAAACATTCCCCGAAGGTGGCTGAGAAAATCATCTCCCCACTTCAGATAGGCAGCAATGATGATCTCTGAGTCGCTTTGTGTTTGAAAATTAAAATCCAGCTCTTCTCTTAACGCTTTGTGGTTATAGATCTCTCCATTAAAAGAGAGCAAAATTTTCTCGTGTTTGAGTGGCTGGTGGCTTCTGTGGTGGGTGTCGGTAATAGAGAGTCTTTGATGGGCAAAAAAGAGATCCCCACGCTCCTCTATACCGCAAAAATCAGGACCACGGTGGGCAAGTCTGCCAAGAGCATAGCGTGCTTCTTTGTTGTTATATTCGCCTAAGATTCCAAAGATAGCACACATTAGCGAAAAAATCCTACGGTGATATCATCTTTTAAGTAGCCCTCTTTGAAGTAGAGATCCTTTACTTTGAGCTCACGTGCCAAAACTGTTATCTTCTCTTTTGTGAGGTAGTTATAGGTTTGTGAGTTGTCCTCACCGTGTAAAATATTAAAAATAAAAGCTCTCTTTGCAGCCTTGTAGCAGTTGTTTATAAACGATACCGTCTCAAAAGGGGTAAGCACGCTCATAGCCCCGCTGCATATAACATAGTCACTCACAAAGATCTCATGGTTTGTTATATCTGTTTGAATGATAGTCTCTCCCGTTTTTTGTTTTGCGATCTCACACATTGTAGGCATTGAGTCTATGCCGATGTATCGTTTTGGAAGATTTGAGCGGCGTTTTAAGTAGGTATAAAAATCTCCAAAGCCACACCCTGCATCTGTAAGAGTAAAGTTTGCAAGATCTTTTGGTAAAAGTTCACAGATCGTCTCAAAACGTATCTGCTGGTGATGATAACTTAGCCAACAGACCCCCTCCGGAGAGAGACCATGTTTTTTGATGGCATTTGTGTAAAAGAGTTCACTATCTATACGTGGCAAAAATTCTCCTTTTTTAGTAATGGTATTATATAATAATTCAAAGGAAAAAGTATGAGAGTAGCAGTTATTGGTCTTGGGGGTGTTGGTGGTTATTTGGCGGCTTCGTTTGCAAAAGCGGGTATTGAACTTGTCGGCTTTGGACGAGGGGAGCATCTTGCGGTAATACAAAAAGATGGATTGTGTGTTGTTGAGGATCATCAAGAGTGGCAAGTAAACTTGGATGCCAGAGAGTTAAAAGATGCTGATGGCTATTTTGACGGAGTGCTTTTTTGTGTGAAGAGTTATGATCTTGAAGATGCCTATAGAGCCATAGAGCCGTTTATAGATGAGAAGAGTTTTTTGATCTCTTTTTCAAATGGTGTAAACAATGGGGATCGTCTGCGGGCTTTGAGCAGTGCTACGGTACTTGACGGAGCTGTCTATATTCTCTCGCATCTCCAAAAAGCGGGTGTCATTCGTAAAAAAGGGAAGGTTTTTGCGGCTGTTTTTGGTGGAGATGCTACGGCTACACAAAAGTTGGCAACACTTTTTGAAAAAGCAGAACTGCGTTATAAAACTCCGGATGATATTAAAAAAGCACTCTATAAGAAGTATATCTTTATTGCTGCTTTTGCAACACTCACCTCTTACTATGACAAGCCCATCGCTGCTGTTTATAAAGAGCATTTGAGCGAGGCAAAAGCTCTTTTAGAGGAGATCGCTGCTGTTGCAAAATCTGAGGGTGTGGATATTGATGATGAGGTACAAAAAGCTTTGGATACTGCTGCAAAACTTCCCGCTGATGCCTCAACTTCCATGCACCTTGACTTTCAAAACAACAAACAGACAGAGTTAGAGAGCTTGAGCGGCTATATAGCTAAAAACGGAGCTGTACAAACACCTTTAATGGAAAAAATGTATAAAGAATTAAGTGCAAAACTGTGATAATTAAGATAAAAAAAGAGTAGATAATGAAAAGAGAGCGAATTGTATTAGGCGGTGGATGTTTTTGGTGTATAGAGGCAGTTTATAGAAATGTAAAAGGGGTACTCTCAGCTGTAAGTGCCTACACAGGAGGTGCACGTCCAAACCCTACATACGAGAATATCTGCTCCGGTGCAACGGGACATGCCGAAGTTGTCGATATTAGCTATGATGCAGATGTTATTACTTTAGAAGAGATACTGGATATCTTTTTTGAAATTCACGATCCGACAACACTTAACCAGCAGGGTGCAGACAAAGGAACACAGTATCGATCGGTAATTTATTATGCAAATGAAGATCAAAAGCGTGTTATAGAGGAGTCTATTACCAAACATCAAGCAGCATTTAGTGATAAAATAGTGACTGAAGTCAGCCCACTTGGGGATGTCTATCCGGCAGAGCCGTATCATCAAAACTACTATAACTTAAATGCACAGCAAGGCTATTGTCAGGTAGTGATTGCACCCAAATTGCAAAAATTTATGACAAAATTTCCGGAGCGTTTGGTCTAGGAATAGATTTTATGATACACTTTGAAATATATAAGGAGTAGTTATGAGTGAACATATATATGAATTAGCCATTGTCGGTGCCGGTCCTGCAGGAATTGCAACAGCTGTTGAAGGCTATTTGCAAGGCATAAAAGATATTATTTTATTGGAAAAAGATGAAAATCACAATGCTACTATTCGAAAATACTACAAAGACAATAAGAGGGTTGATGTTGAATGGAAAGGGCAAAAAGTTGAACTTGATGGGAATATTTACTTTATAGATGGAACAAAAGAGACAACACTTGATTTTTTTGACGAGATCCTACAAAAGCATTTTGTTGAGCTACAAACACATGTAGAGGTAACAGGTATAGAGAAAAAAGAGGGTTACTTTGAGGTGCAGATGTCGGGTAAAACTATCAAAGCAAAATATGTGGTTGTAACAATTGGACGTATGGGAAAACCAAATAAGCCAAGTTATAAAATTCCACCTGCTATTCGTAAAAAAGTAAACTATACTACAGATGATTGTGGTGAAGGTGAAAAAGTTTTAGTTGTAGGTGGTGGGGATAGCGCTATTGAGTATGCTGTTGATTTGAGTGCCAAAAATGAAGTGGCGATCTGTTATCGTCGTGAGACATTTCGTCGTGCAAACCCTACCAATCAGAGGGATATTGCCAATGCCATAGCTCATAATGAGGTACGACCGATTTTAGGTGTTAATATTGAGGGACTTGAAGCGACTGAAGATGGTAGAATCAAGGTACTTTTTAATGAGATAGAGCCGGAAGTTTTTGATAGAGTGATCTATGCAATTGGCGGAACAACGCCAAGTGCTTTTTTAGCAAGTTCAGGTATTAAAGAAGCAGATGGCAAACCGGTACATAATGAGAGTTATGAGACAAATATCGAGGGACTTTTTGTAGCAGGAGATATTACACAAGAGAGTGGTGGCAGTATTGCTCTTGGGCTTAATCAAGGCTATGCGATAGCCTGCCATATTAAAGAGTGTAGTAGTTAATAGTTTCTCTACTGTGACTCTTTTTTGAATTTGTAAACGTTAATAAGTTTGATCATAATCATTACGCCAATGACCTGAAAGAGTGCAGCTAAAATAAAAGCATAGTAATGTAGTTTATCAATAGAATTTGCACTATATGCAAGTGTTGCCATTGCAATAAGAAGAGTTAGAGGCATGGCATGTGAAAGACCAAGGAGTATGGTATCTAAGAAGCCAAGGTCTTTAATAAAAACCATAGCGGCAAAGAGACGCATCAGTATCATAATTATAGTAATAACGACAGTTATTTTAATAAGCCCCGGTAAGAGAAGAGCATCAAGGTTAAATGAACTTCCAATATGAATAAAAAAGATAGGAATTAAAAAACCAAAACCAAACGATGCCAGTTTCTCCGGCAGTTCATGTTTGTGCTCAAAAAATGTCGGAATAAATATACCGGCTAAAAAAGCACCAAAAGCAAGTTCAAGATGCAGATAGAGCATTGCACCTACAAGAAGAAAAAATATTCCCATACTTAAACGAATATCCTGTTCTTTGTTGTCTTTGTGCGGCATAAGGACAAGAGAGACTTTTGGAAACCACCAAAAAAGCAGTTGCATTGCACGAAATATGAGAAACATAAAAATTATAAAGGCAATAAGTGCAATGATCGTCTCTAAAAGACCAAGACCTATTCCTGATTCAAGTGCTGCAGAAGTAATTGTAAGAATGACAATACTTACAACCTCGCCAATTCCTCCTACTGTCATAGAGAGATTAATCCAAGGAGTTTTTCCATACTCTTTTGCCAGTGATGCTACTAAACCGACAGAGATAAGCGGAAGAAGTACCATAAAAATTTTTCCAAGATGAAATTGCATGGAAAAAGCAATGGAAAAGAGGTATAAAAAAGTGAGGTAGAGGAGTACTTTTTTTATGATTTGGCTTGGTGTTTTGAGAACATTTTTTAAATTGATCTCTGTTCCTGCAATAAACATAAGATATAAAAATCCAAGCTCAGAAACAATTGTAAAGAGATGTTCTTCATGTAAAAATCCGACATAGCCAAGAAGAGATCCTAAAATGATTTCAATAGGTGTTGTAGGAAGTTTTAATGTTTTTGCAATAAATGGCGAAAACATAATTATAAGCGATATGGTTGCAATAAGAAGGGTATTATCGCTTAAAGAGTGAGTCATTGGTTTATCCTGCTACACTTGTGGCAATTTCAAGTCCAAGATCAGCAATCATAGCGAGATCATCTTGTGCTGATCTTCCAACTGTTGTAAGATAGTTTCCAATAACAATAGAGTTTGCACCGGCTTGAAAAATTTCATTTTGGCGATTGCCAAACATTAACTCTCTTCCTCCTGCAACCATGATGCGATCAACATTTGGAAGCATTGTACGGGTGAGAGTAATAAGCTCAAGTGCCTCATCTGTTGAGAGTGGATTTGGTGCAAGTTGCAACGCGGGATTGTGATGGTAGAAATTAATGGGTACAGAAGCAGGACTCAAGGAGGCAAGTGCATTGAGAAATTCTATGCGATCATTGTCTGTTTCTCCAAGACCAAAGATCCCTCCGCTGATAAGTACCATACCTGCTTTGTTGACATTTTGACAGGTCTCATAGCGTTCACGCCAGGAGTGAGTTGTACAGATTTGGGGATAGAATGTTTCACTTGTCTCAAGGTTATGATTATAAGCTTTTATACCGGCACTTTTGAGTGTTAAGAGTTGATCGAGTGTTGCGGTTCCGTTACAGGCTATAAGACGGAGTTTTGGTGCTACTTTTTGGACATGCTTTGCTACTTCACAGACAAAGGCAACGGTTTTTTCATTGAGCCCTTTATCGGCTGTTACAAGACAAAATCCAAGAGCACCACTCTTTTGTGCGGCGATCGCTTCATTCTTGATCATCTCAATTGGTTTTTGTTTATAGCGTTCTATATCAGCTTTATAGCGAACACTTTGTGAACAAAATTTACAATCCTCTTTGCATGTTCCGCTGTTAATATTTGAGATCGCACAGAGAAATATTTTTTTATTCACTACTTTTGCCTTTTAAATTGGTAACTTTTTTTAAGTTTGAAAGACTCTTTTTTCTTTCTTGTATAGGCGTCAACAATAAAGGTGTCATTCTCTACGCTTAGCATTGCACACTCTGAAAGTGGTTTGTTACGTGCGCAAACCTCTCCAGGGTTAATGTAGAGTGAAGAACCTTTATACTCAACTTCAAATAGGTGTGTATGTCCAAAAATAATAACTTCTGCATCAGGTGTGAGGTAAAAAGGGAGATGCATCAGTTTAAATGTTGTATCTGCAAGCTTGAAATAGTAGGGCTCTTGAACAAGATTATAGTTGTTATGATAATGTACTAAATGAGCGTCATTGTTGCCATAAACTGCAACATATCGCTTATTGCAGTTTGCTAGGAGTTCAAGAATTTCACGCTCTACAATATCGCCTGCGTGGATAATAAACTCAGCTCCATTTTCTATAAGAAAATCGAGCGCTTTTCGTGCTTTGTTAACTTTTGAATGTGTATCTGAGAGTATGCCTATTTTCATAACTATTTTTGCTCGTCAATCTCTTCTCTTGGTGTACGTGCTTTACATTTGACACACTCATAAACCTCTTTGTTTCGGTAAGTACGAGGGGCAAGAACACCGTTACACCCTTTTTCTCTACATTTAATAGTTGTCGGCTCAAACTTAGAGATGAACTTACAATCAGGATAGTTTTCACATCCCCAAAATGGTCCGCGTCGTGAGTTTTTAAGAGAGAGTTTCCCGCCACAATCGGGACATGGAGTCTCACTCACTTTCTCCTCTACTTGAATAGATTTTGTATTTTTACAATCAGGATAGTTTGAACAGGCTAAAAATTGACCGTTACGACCATTCTTAACGATCATATCAGCACCACACTTCTCACACTTCTCATCAGCCGTTGTCTCTTTTTTCTCTACTTTGTTTCCCTCTTCATCGCACTGTTCAGTATATTTACACTTAGGAAAACCACTACAGGCAATAAAATGTCCAAAACGTCCCGATCTCAAAAGAAGTTCACTTCCACATTTAGGACAGTTGCGTCCAAGTGGTTTGGCAACTTTAAGAGAGACTATCTTCTCTTTTCCCTCTTCGATCTGTTTCATAAAGCTCTCATAAAAGTTGATAAGAAGCTCTTGCCAATCCTCTTTTCCCTCTGCGATCTCATCGAGTTTCTCTTCCATCTCGGCAGTAAAGTTAATATCTACGATATTTGCAAAGTGTTTTTCAAGGATCTCTGTGACAGTAAAAGCAACTTCTGTTGGGATGATCTGCTTCTTCTCGATCGTTACATAGGTACGGTTGGAGAGTGTTGCAATAGTCGGTGCATATGTTGATGGACGTCCAACTCCTTCAGCTTCAAGTTTTTTGATAAGGCTTGCTTCACTGTAACGAGAAGGTGGTTCTGTAAAGTGCTGCTCTGGTTTGATGCTTTGGATCTCGGCTTTGTCACCCTCTTTAAGTGTTGGAAGAAGTTTGTCTTTGTCCTCTGTTCCTGTTACTGCATAAAAACCGTCAAAAATGAGCTTTCTGCCACTTGCACGGTACTCATTTTCATTCCCTTTAAAGATGATGCTTTGTTGCTCAAAAAGGGCATCTTCCATTTGACATGCCATAAAACGCTCATAGATCAGACGGTAGAGTTTGATCTCATCAGGTTTTAAAAATTTCACGGCAACTTCTGGAGTAAACTGTAGCATAGTAGGGCGGATAGCCTCGTGCGCCTCTTGCGCTCCTTTTGCCTTTTTCGTATAGACTTTAGGTTCTTTTGGCAGATACTTTTTACCGAAACGGCTCTCTATGATGCCACGAACTGCACCGACGGCCTCTTGAGCCAAGTTAAGGGAGTCGGTTCTCATATAGGTAATAACCCCTGAAGTTCCATCTGGAGTTTTTACTCCTTCATAGAGCGTTTGTGCTATCATCATCGTTTTTTTAGGTGTAAATCCAAGCTTGCTTGATGCAGTTTGCTGGAGTGTTGATGTCATAAATGGTGGTGGTGTTGCAGATTTACGCTGTTTTGTCTCAATTTTAGCGATTGTAAAGCTGTCTGCTTTGACACTTGCTGTGATTGCTTCGGCTTGATCTTTGTTCTCAATAGTAAGCTTCGCAATTTTTTGATCTTTATGCTTTATAAGATTGGCATCGATGTTTGTTTTAAAAACAGTGTCGATTGACCAGTACTCTTGTGGAACAAATGCTTTTATTTCACGTTCACGATCAACTACGAGTTTAAGTGTTGAAGATTGAACACGACCACCGCTGAGCCCTTTTTGGATTTTTGAAGCCAAAAGAGGAGAGAGTTTATAACCTACTATGCGATCAAGCAGACGGCGAGCCTGTTGGGCATTGACCATCTTCATATCTATCTTGCGAGCCGATTCGAGTGCATGTTTGATAGCACCTTTTGTGATCTCGTGAAAGACGATACGTGGCAGAGTTTCGGGATCTTTTTTGATAGCATGGGCAATGTGCCAACCTATTGCTTCTCCTTCGCGGTCCTCATCGGTTGCGATATAGATAGTATCTGCTTTTTTTGCTTTTTCACGTATCTCTTTTACAGTCGGAGCATTCTCTTTGGCTACAGAGTATTTTGGAATGATCTCATGTTTTTCTTCATCTATAGTGATTCCAAAACGGGATTTTGGCAGGTCTCTGATGTGACCTTTTGATGCGATGACATCATAACCTTTTCCTAAAAAGTTCTTGATAGTACGGGCTTTTGCGGGTGATTCGACGATAATTAAATTCAATACGTTTTTCCTATATATAGTATAGTGTTTTGTTTTTTGATTGTGGAAGTGTATCTAAAAAAAATAAAATTGTAAAAAATATAAAAAAATTGTAAATTTCCTAAAGTTATTTTTTGGAGTGACGATATTGTTTTCATCTAGGGCAAGGAAGTCCAAAGATACAAAAAAAACTAAGAGCGATACGCTCTTCCATAGAAAAGGATTTATTATGGGTTTTAGAATTAATACAAATATCGGTGCTATGAATGCACACAGAAATGCGACAATGAACAACATTGGACTTGATAAAAGTTTAAATCGTTTAAGTTCAGGTTTAAGAATTAACCATGCTGCTGATGATGCTGCAGGTCTTGCAATTGCTGATAAACTTTCAGCACAATCACAAGGTCTTGGTCAAGCTATTCGTAACTCAAATGACGGTATTGGTCTTGTTCAAACTGCTGATGGTGCATTAGATGAATATACAAATATCTTAAAAAGAGTTCGTGTGCTTTCTGTTGAAGCAGCCAATGATACTCAAGATACTAAATCACGTAGTCATATTCAAAAAGAAGTTACAGCACTTTTACAAGAAGCTTCTTCTATTGCAGCGACTACTAAATTTAATGGTATGGCTCTTCTTGATGCAAGTCATTCAAGTGGTAATTTTGTATTTCATGTTGGTGCATACCATGATGAAACACAAACTGTAGCTATTGGTACAAATACTGTAACAGCAATTACTGGTGCAGCTATTGCAAGTAATAAAGTTGATACACGTACAAATGCAGAAAAAGAAATTAGTCGTATGACAACAGCACTTGATACTATCAACTCAAAAAGAGCGGTTCTCGGTGCTGCACAAAATAAACTTGAGTCAACTGTAAGAAACATCTCTACTACACAAGTAAATGTTACTGCTGCTGAATCTCAAATTCGTGATGTTGATTTTGCTGCTGAGTCTGCAAACTTTGCTAAACACAACATTCTTGCTCAATCTGGTTCTTATGCTATGAGTCAAGCGAATGCTGTACAACAAAATGTTCTTAGACTTCTTCAGTAGTTTAAGTATTTAGCATTTTTAAGAGAGGTTCTTCCTCTCTTATTGTACCTTTTCATTTAAAAAATTCGTTAACGCTTCTTCATATATTCTTTCTATTTTAATCATGCCGTTTAACAGCATAGCATCTACATTTTTAATATGTTTTTTCTCATTTTTAAGTTCTTTTGTATTAAAAAGGTCAAAAATAATAGGCATTGTGTAACTTAAATATAAATCATAGAGAGAGACAAGATTACTGTTTTCTCGTGTAGGTGGTTGCAGGATAGCTAATGCTAATGATATAAGGTTGTAGAGGTAGCTTTGTACCTGTTTTTGGAGTGGTGCTGATTGATATTGTTGAATATAACCTTTAATCTCTTTTGCAAAAGCAAGGCGTTGTTTTAAAGAAGAAATATCATCTTTACTTAATTTTCTTTTTGAATATGTTTGCAGAAGTTTAGAGAGTTTTTCGTGAACTTCTTGTTTGTCTAAAGTTTGGAATGTACTGATTGCGACACTCTCTATTTTCTTGGTTATAGTATTGTTAATATATGCACCATTATTGAGGTTGTAGATCTTTTGTTGTTTGTGTTGTAAAATTGGAAGTGTTGTATTTAAAGCATGAATAGAGGAGAAAAAGAGTGGGTTTGTAAAAACTTTTTCTTGAAGATTTCCTTTGACTTCAAAAAAATCACCTCGAAAAGAGATCTTTTGTGACAGTTTGCCAAATTTGTCGGTATCATAGCTTTTTTGAGTTAGTTGATGTGTTTGTGAGTGGGATGCTCCTGTTTTGCTTACTGCAAAGTCAATTCCCAAAAGATAGATATCTTCAAAGCCTATTGTTGTCGCCCACATAATTGAACTTGAACCGACACAGGGACCTGTTATTGCGTTAAATTCTTCATTGTAAAAGGTATTATGCTCTTCAAGTATATAGATATTTTCTTGTTGAAAATATTGTAAAACCTGTGGTGGAGTAAAACCACCCACTATGGCAATTGCATCTTTTAAAAACTCTTTTTGTTCAAAGCCCTGAAGGTGTTGGATAGATGTTTCAAAACCGTCAAGGTGTGTGACAATATCGGGTTTTATATTGTGTTCATAGAGTGTCTTGAGTGTTGCCGAGAGTGCTAAAAGTGTGAATTTTTTGTGATTTTTTTGTAACCATTGCAATTTTTCTTCATTGAGTGATGGGCCTGATGCCAGAATAAGTAATGGTTTTTTTGTAATATCACTCTCTTTAAAGTGTGTTGTGAGGTTTAAAAAGTTATATCCTGAGTTGAGATAGTTTAGTGTTCGAATATACTTTTCAAGCGTTGTTCTGTATCCAAATGTAACAAAAGCTTGTGAAGCAAGTGCATTTTTAATTAAGTTTATTTTCTCTTTGGAGTGTGCAGGAAAATGGAAATATTTAAGATAACGATTTTTGAAAAAACTGTTTTCTAAAAAGATTTTAAATTTAGAAGTAAAATCCTTTTTATTATCTGCAATACTAAAAAAGAGTGTTTTATCCTTGAGTTGATAGTATGGTGTTGTAAAGAGAGAGAGACGAAAGAGTTCTAAGTCGTCTTCAATAATAAAATATTCATCCGCTTGAATTTTTTGATCAATTGTTAGAATATGCATACCAAGTCCTACCCCTATAATGATAAACTTTTCAATTGTTTTCATTGTATCTGTAGGCTTTGTATGATTAAGATAGTAGCTCATAAGAGGGTAGATATCTTCTATACCTCTTGTTTTGTCATCAAACTTGTTTTGCATCTTTTCATACTCATAATAGAGAGGAAATCCTTCAAAAGTTTGTGAATTCTTTTGATAGTTTATCTGCTTCGCAAACTCTTCACTGATTATATTGCTATTGGTATTATAAAGATAGTTTTGTGAAGCGCTCTCTTGCACATCAAAATAGCTCTCTTTGTAATCAAGAGCATAGTGTTCTTGATACTCTCCATTTTCTAAAGCAAGTTCAAAGAGTTGAATTTTTTTTATTATTTGAGGGTGTTGTTCTTTTAAAAAGTTGATATTATTATGATAGGTTTCTATCGCTTTTTTTTCTATACTTTGCATTAGAGTTCCTTTAATGTCTGTTCAAGTCTGTTGATATAGTGATTGAGTAAAGAGAGAAGTTCCTCTTTTAGAATGGTATGAATGGCAATATAGTCATCTCTTGTGATATCTTTAGCGTTTAAAAAATCATAGACAAAATGGAGTATGTAATAAAAATAGCTGTCTATAACACGGCTGAGTTCATAAAATCCTAAATCTTCTTCATTTACAAAGAGTGCATATATTGTCTGGGCGTACTCAAGTGCATTGGGATTTTGAGGAATTTTATACTCATTGAGCTGTTTTTTGCGTTTTTTTGCATCTTTGAGTTTTGTTTTGAGTTTTTGTATATCCTCTTTATTGAGTGTTGTGTCAGCATGCTCTTCAATGAGAGTGTAGAGGTCTGTTTTGATTTTTTCTGGAATTGTTGTCTCAAAGAGAGTATTTTTTGTCTCTTTTGGTGTTGTTCCTTTAAAATAGGCCCCTTCTGAGAGATTATAGATACTCTGTTGAGCTTGTTGGAGTTTTGGGAAGTATCGGTTGATAATATCTACTGAACCGTAAAAGTGTGGTGTTGTAAATACTTTTTTTCTAAAATTACCCTCTATCTCAAAAAGACTCTCTTTATAGGAGAGAAGATTTTCATCATTGAGTTCATTTCGCAGTGTGAGCTGTTTTGTGTCTTGGTGAATATCGGTATGGTCTTTTCCTGTCTTTTGATCAACTGCCAAATCAAGTCCCAAGAGATAGATATTGTTTGCTCTTAGAACAAGGAGAAGTTCATAAGCCAAAGAACCGACACAAGGTGCAGAGATACTGAGGGCTGATTTTTGGTATGTACTTCCTGCCTCATAGATATAGGTGCGTTCTTTGGGTAAAATCTGCATGACATTTGATGGTGAAGATGCTGCCATAAAAAAGCGTGTGTTTTGAAAAAAGAGTGGATTCTCTTCAAAGGTTTGAAACGATTTTATACTTGCATCAAAAGGATCGAGATGTAAAACGATATCGGGCTGAATATTGTGCATATGTAAAAATTTTATAGATGAAGATACGGCGATAATAAGGAGTTTGTCCCTGTTTGCTTGAAGCCACTCAATATTATTTTGCAAAGATGGACCACTCGCTGTGATGAGAAAAGGAATGTTTTGCAATTCAGGTGTGTTGAATTTGAGACTCTTTTGTATGATTTTAAAGTGTTGAGCAAAATACTCAAGAGGTTTGAGAATTACCTGCATATAGTCATTAAATAAAAAACGTAAATCAGGTTGGTTAAAAAGTGTAACATAAAATTTATTGGCTTTATCTTCACTATGGCTGAGGAGTTGAAAATATTTTATAGCATGATTGAGATAGTATTTGTAGGATAAAAAGTGCTCACTGGTTTGGGAAAATTCCGTGTCATCTTCAAAAACAGAGAAGAAAAGTTCTGCATTTTTGGCAATTTGTGCATAGTTTGTTGTAAAGAGTGAGAGTCTAAAGAGTTCTAGATCATCTTCAACGATCAAGTAGGCTTTTGCTGCTATTTTTTTATGAATTGATTCAATATGTGCACCTAGTCCTGTTCCAAAAAATATAAATTTATCAATTGTGTGCAGCTCTTTTCTTGGTTTTGTTTTTGTTTGCGTATAGCTCATAATAGGTGCGACATAGCTTCGGTAAGCTTTAAGGGGCGTCTCTTCTTTTATTTTTTTGAGCTTTTCCAAGGTCTCTTTGTCAAAAGTTTGTCTGAAAAAACTCTCAAAAAGGTTGTTATCTGTTTGAAAATTGACACTCAGTGTTGCTTTTTCTGTATGAATTGAGAGTTTTTTATTGTAGAGATATTTTTGTTTTTCTTTTTCTAAAACATCAAAGTTGTCATTCTCATAAACAAGCTCATACTTCTCCTTGTAGTGTCCGTTAGCTACGGCATTGTCCAGAGCAGAGAGTTTATTAAAAAGTTCTTTATGATGTGTCTGAATATAATTTATATTTTCATTAAAATTGTTTGCAATTATAGTGTTAATGGAATCCATCAAGCGCCTTTGTATAGTCTGTGGTAACTCTAAGCAAATCTTGTACTAGTTTTGTATATATCTCTGAAAGGTTAGTCTCAATTGCGGTGTTGAGCAGATCAAAAATCGAAGGGTAGTGGCTATGTGCATAGGTTGTGAGGATAAGTTTGAGTGTTTCATCTGTAATTTTTGAAAATGTATCATAGAGTTTTAAGAGTTTTGATTCTAGCTCTTTTGCTGATTGCAGCTTTTGCTCTTGCTCTTTTTGCAACTCTCTACTTATATGCAGGGCCTCTTTGTATTTTGCAGTTATTTTGTTTGATTCGCTTGCTGTTAGTGTGTTACTGGCATAGCGCATAAAGCTTTTTTGTAACTCTGTGTGGAGTTCTTTTTTGTCTATTTGGCTATTTATGGTGATCTCTTTTGGCAAAGTGGCATTTGTGTTTTTAAAAAAAGCTCCATCATTGAGGTTGTAAATCTTTTGCTCTTCTCGTTTAAGTCCGAGTGAAATCTCATTGATGGCATTGATAGAGAGGAGAAAATTTGGTGTTGTGAACACACTTTTTTGAAAATTTCCTGCTGTTTTTACCAAAGAGTTTCTAAAAGATATATGCTCATCATTGCTTTGTGTTTCAAGATTATAGGCGTACTCATCTGCATGTGTACGTAGTGTCTTTTGATCAACGGCAAGGTCTAATCCCAAAAGATAGATTTTTTTTGCGTTGAGCACCAAAGCGATGAGATAGGATGTAGATCCGGCACAAAATGCACAAAGATTCCCAAACTCCTCTTTGTATTGTGTAGAGTTCTCAAATAAAAAGAGTTGTTCTTTGTCAAAATAGTCTAAAATAGATGGTGGTGTTTGTGCTGCAAAAAGAGCAATGCTCTTTTTCAAAATAGTTTTTGAACGGAGTAGCTCAAAATGTTTTTTACTACGCTTAAAGCCATCTATATGGGTGATAATATCGGGTTGAATATCTGCTTTTTCTAAAATTGGCAGTGTAGCGGAGAGAGCCATAATGAGAAAACTGTTTTGATTTTTTTGTAACCAATTAATATGTTTTGAGAGAGAAGGCCCCGGAGCGACAAGCAAAAGAGGGAGCTCAGAGGGAAGTTTTGTTTTAAGCAAATTTGCAAAGTAGTATCCCTCCTGTAGTCGTTTGAGTGGTTGCGTGTATTGTTCTAAAATGCTTTTATATGAAAAAAGAAGATGTGATTGTGTTGCAATACTTCTATGTAGATTTTTAAGTTTCTCATCTGAAAAACCCGGAAGCTGTAAAAATTTTATATAGTGATTGTAGTAGAAGCAATCTTTTAAGAAGCTCGAAGCACTTTTTGAAAACTCCTCTACATCTTCAAATATGCTAAAGTGTAGTATGCTTCCTTTTGAAAGTAGTTCATAATCTATACACATAAGCGAGAGGCGAAAAAGTTCCAGATCATCTTCAACGATAAAAATACTTTTTGGTCTGAATTTTTCTACGATTTTGCTTATATGTG
>Ga0256843_1000265_pt1 | contig 44872 bp, 38 predicted proteins | sample AlvinellametaG_FD_191572 | JGI IMG/M metagenome (GOLD analysis project Ga0256843, IMG submission 191572) | Pompeii worm associated microbial communities from hydrothermal vent at the East Pacific Rise, Pacific Ocean - Alvinella | ecosystem: Host-associated > Annelida > Integument > Unclassified ...
TAGGATCATTATTCTCATCTAGTGCTATGAGTTTAACTATTGTATCCTCACTATCTTGCTCTGGTGGTGTCCCATTACTTCCATCTGCTGGTTTATCTGTATTATCTATTATTGTTGTTGTTACACTACCATCAGTACGTACAGCTTCATAACTACCAACATAAGAATCATCATCTATACTTATTTTTAATCTCTCACCATTATCAGCAATATTATCATCCAATGAAGATACTGTAAATGTTTCATTTAACGTCACCATTTTTTCTTCAAGTGGCACATAATCTTGCTGAGCAAGAGCTTCTACATTCGTAGTAGTAACTTTGATTGTTCCAATTTGCTCATCATCTGGAAGCTTTGTTTGTGTTGTAAATTCTGTAGCACCTGGTTCAAAAGCAATTACACGATATGATGCGATATCACCTTCTGCAACCTCATTGGCAAAAACATACGCAGTCTGATTTCCATTTCCATCATCAACCAAAATTGGCTCACCCTGTGCATCACATGCAACAATTTTAAGTTGAATAATCTCTTTGTCACCTCTGTTTGCACCATCTTCATAAATTGTACCTGTCACACTTGTTCCAGCATCAACAATATTTTCAAATGTATGACTATTATCTGTAATATCAACAATAGAGAGTGTATACGATTCATCATTTTCTTGATAAATATCATCAATTGTTGGATTTGTGATAACAGCAGAACCATTGCCCTGTGCATTTCCAACTATTGTTACTGTTGTTTGAGCTGTATAATCAACCCCTTGAGTTGCAGGATTTGTTGCATCTGGAGTATATGCCAATGTTACTGTAACAGATTCTCCCTCTTTAAGTAATACATCATTCCCATTTTCATCAACAAGTTTAATCTCATGATGGAGTGTTGTTCCTTCATTTTGTGCATCATTATGAACTAATTGCACAAAGACTGTATCCTCTTTATCAAACCCATTAGCAGTATTTGGATCATTTGGATTATCTTCTTCTATTGGTGTAGTATTTCCAAAACCGTTATCTAAAATAGTTCCTACACCCTCACCATCTTCTATTGTTGCATTTGTACTTACATCAGTTAATTCAACATAAAATTTCTCTGTATTTTCTGCATAAAAATCATCTTTTATAGGGATCTGTATAGTTGTTGAAGTTTCACCAGCTTTAATAGTTGCTGAAGATGATATACTCTCAAAATCTTTACCAGATACAGCACTATCAAACCCATCTATATGTGCTTCTTGTGTTTGATATGTAAAAGTTATATCTGAACCGATTGCTTCACTTGAAGTTACTGTAAAAGTCATCATACCATTTTGTTCATCGAGTGTTACATCATCAATGCTTATAGAGGGAATAACAGGGATAATTTGTGCTGTAGGTTGTGTTACTGGTGTTGGTTCTGCTGGTGGTGGTGGCGTTGGTGATGCTGCTGGACGAGAAAATAAAATAGGATCTTGTGGACTCTCAATACGAGAAAGACGACCACCACTCTCATTTTCAAATCTATTTTCTATCTCATAACTATGACTTGGAAAGTGAAATTTTGCGTCACGTAGATCTGAATTAACATCAACCATATTTCCATCACGAGTTGCAAATCCTACACCATCTTCTTCAGATTTTTTCTTATCTTTTTCTTCATCATCCTTATTTTGTTGCTGATTGTCCCATGTACTTGTATGAGATGTTGGCATCATCTCTTGAGTATGATCATCCATACCATCTGTTTTTTCTAAAACTGTTTGTACATTACGTGGATCTAATACTTCTTCAAATGTAGCATCTCCTAAAGAACTATCAAATGCTTGTGCTTGGTTTGCATGTAAAATAATATTTTCACCATTATCAACACGTGCTATAGCGATCTTAGCAGATGGTGGATTTTGATGATCTCCAAAAACAACCATCCCTTGAGTAATTTTATCACCTTCATGAAGTTGATGAATAACTCCTTGAGCATCTTTTACAAAAAATTTACCCTCAACATTGTGTACTATACCTATAACTTTTGCCATAATTATTCCCTTATAATTTGGTATGAGATTTCTCAGTATATAAAGTATAGTAAAAAGAAAATAATAAAGATATTGTCCCTATGGACAATAGAGGTATCTATTTAAGATAAAGTGCTAGTTCAAGGCGATCTTTAAGGTGAAGTTTTGTATAGATATTGGTTGCGTGTGCTTTTACAGTTCTAGGTGTTATTGCTAGTTTTTGTGCAATATCTTTATAAGTATATCCATCACATAACAGTTCTGCAACTTCAACTTCTCTTTTGGAGAGTTTTTCAAGTTTTTGTATTTTTTCATCGAGGCTATTATGAGATGGAATCTGCATCACTAATACTGATGTCAATTCTGGATGAAGCCAAACATATCCCTCAGTAATAGTTTCTAAAGCATGAGATAAAAAGCTCTCTTTCATCAATGCATTTCCATACCCTAAAACCCCTTGAGCTAAAAGACTGCGTGCTGTTTGTAAACTTGGTGTTCTATCTAAAACAAGCAGTGTATTTCCTTGTTTAAGCAATTCATCAATTACTAAACGTATATTTACACCCAAAGAGCTATAGTTTACAACCACAACACTATTTGTTGATTGCAATAGCATCTCGATACTATCATAACTTTTCGCATCAATAAAAACTTTTTCCCAATAACTTATCAATGTGATATCATCACTATACAATACAACTTGTGCCATATTAACGCTCACTAAATGTATACTGTTTTGTTTTTAAAATAGGTTTTAAAATATAGTCTAATACACTTTTTTTACCTGTTATAATATCAACATTTACAGTCATTCCAGGTATGATTTTAAGTTTTTCATCACCTCGAGTAAGATAGTTTTTATCTGTTTGGATACGAACTGTATAAAAAACATTTCCCTTTTCATCTTTTTGCGTATCAGCACTAATTAAAACAACTTTACCTTCAAGCCCACCATATATAGAAAAATCGTATGCAGAAAACTTTACTATAGCTTTTTGTCCATAATAGATAAATGCAATATCAGAAGGTTTTATTTTCACTTCAACTAAAAGATTCTGGTCACTTGGTACTATTTCAACAAGATCTTCACCAGGTTTTATAACTCCACCAACCGTATGAACATATAAAGTCTGTACTACACCTTTCATAGGGGAACGTACCACAGTTCGTGAAACCTGATCTTTAAGTGCTGTTGAATTTTCTTTTAATGCACGTAATTGTGCAATAGCTTCACTCAATTTTGCTTCAGCATCACTTCTATATGTATAACGAGCCTCTTCTATACTGTTTTGAACCTCTTTTATAGCAGAGCGTAAACGTGGTATTGATTTGCGTGTTGCATCGTATTGTGATTCTACTTCATTTGCCTCACGTTGTAATTTTAAAAAATCGATTCGAGAACGCACACCTTTTGCAACCATTGGGCGTGTCATACGTACTTCAGTTTGGATCATACGAAGTGATGAACGTAAATGTCGCATTTGTGATCGTGCTTCTGAAAGCTCATGTTTTTTTTGTGCAAGGCGTTCTTTTAGTGCACTTATTTTTGCACTCAATTGTTGTTTATTTGTTTCAAAAAGATTTTGCTCATTCTCTACGATTTGAGGAATTTTTTTCTTGAGTTCTGGATCAACTTTAAAAGCAACACCTTTTGCTTCTGCTTTTAATCGTGCTATTTTTGCTTCGATCGCTTCAACACGCACAACATTAGAGCCATACGATGATGTTGATTTTTTATTATCTATTCGTAGTAAGATATCGCCTTTATTGACCTCTTGCCCCTCATGAACCAAGATCTCTTCAACTATACCACCCTCTAAGTTTTGTACAATCTGATTTTGTGCACTTGGAATAATCTCTCCACTACCTCGCGCTATCTCATCAATTTGAGCGAAATATGCCCAAATAAAAAATACGAATAAAGCAACTGCCCAAAAATATAATACTATTCGTAAACGGACAGGTGTTGTTTCCAAAACAGCAGAACTAAGAGAATGCATATATTCATAATCTTGTTTAGAGAGTTGTTTATTTGTTTTCTTTGCCACTGTTTGCCCCTAAACTTTTCATTACTGTTTCTTTATCCCCATCAAGCATCAAGGTTGCATTATGCACAACCAAAACACGATCGACCATTGTTAATAACGTAAGTTTTTGTGTTATCAATACAAGTGTCTGTCTTTGTAATTCTTTAGAAAGATTAACCATAAGATTATTTTCAGATGTTTGATCCATTGCATTTGTTGGTTCATCCATAACAACAACTGAGCCTTTTTGAACTAACGCACGTGCAATACCAACACTTTGTCTTTGTCCACCAGAGAGTCCACTTCCTCTTTCTCCAATAGGCATATCAAATCCTAGGGGATGTGTTTTTACAAACTCCTCTACTCCACTAACTTTTGCTGCATCTAAAATAGATTCCATAGAAGGATGTTGTTGCGATGTAACAATATTTTCTTTCAATGTACCTCTAAAAAGATGGATATCTTGAGGTACATAATTGATATATTTTCGCAGTTGTGCTGGATCGATTTGTGCAATATCAATATCATCTAAAAGGATCGTTCCCTGAGTTGGTTCGTATAATTTAAGAAGAAGTTTTGCAATAGTACTCTTTCCACTGCCTATACGTCCAATAATTGCAACTTTTTCACCTGGATTAATCACAAAACTTACATCTTTTAAAACATAAAAATCAGTTCCTGGATATGCGAATGAAACATTTTTAAACTCTATTTTACCTTTAAATTCTGGACGCTGAACAAACTCTTTACCTTCTGGTCGTTCTGCTTCTTTTAAAATAATATCATTTAAAATATCATATGAGCTTTTAGCATCTGCATAATTTGAGATCAAAGCCGCAGCTTGTCCCATAGGTGCAATAGTTCGTGATGTCAAAATAACAACTGCAATAAGCCCACCCATTGTTAATTCAAACTCTTTTATAAGATACACACCTAAAACAACAACAAAAACAGTATTAAGCTGTACAAGTAAATTTGTTACAGTTGGAATAGAAGCTGAAAGCATACGAGATTTTAAATTTTTCTGTGCTATTTCACCTGTTGCTTCTTCCCAACGCCATTGCTGTTTACCAGCCATACGCGTTGCTTTTACTGTTTCAATATTTTGTAATGTCTCAATCAATACAGAATTTTTTCTAGCTCCTGCTTCATGTGAAGCTTCAATACTCTCTTGTAACGGTTTACGAATAAACATTGCATAGCCAAAAATTAGTCCCATTGTTACAAGAGGAACTAACACAAGAACTCCACCAATATAATAAATAACAGCTAAGAAAATAATAGCAAATGGGATATCAATTAGTGCAGTCATTGTAGCAGTTGTGAAGAAGGAGCGTACAGCTTCAAAATCTTTTAGATTTGATGCAAATGATCCAACAGATGGAGGAAATTCACCCATTTTAAGATCTAAAACTTTTTCAAAAATTATTGATGAAAGTATTATATCACTTTTCTTTCCAGCTAATTCCAACAAATAAGCACGAGTTGTTTTTAAAAAGAAATCCAAAATATATACAAACACAACACCTAAAGTAAAAACTAATAGTGTCTCTTGAGCATTATTTGGGATAACTCGGTCATATACATTCATAGTAAAAAGTGGTGTTGCCAATACAAAAAGGTTAATAAGTAATGATGCAATTAAAACATCTTTGTAAATTGGTGCTGAGAGTTTTATTGTATCCCAAAACCAATGCTTATATTTATGTTCTAAAGTTTTTGAAGTTACATTTTCATATGAAAATCTCTTTTTTAACAAAAAAGCATATCCCAAATACTCTTTTTCAAGTTCCTGTAATGTTACCCACTCTTCTAATCCTTCACCATGTTCAGCATAAATAACTTTTGCTTGTGTTTTATCACTATTAAATTCTGAAAGGATACATGCATGCCCATTCTTTAATACAAGTATCACAGGTAGGTGCAATGTCAACATATCATCAAGTGATCGATGAATAAGAGTTGATTCTAATCCTGCACGTTTTGCAATTCTGCTTAAGAGTCTGTTGGGATCTTTTGATGTAAGAATTTGATTGGAACCATCAAGAGGCAATCCTTGAATAAGTGCCTCTTTTGAAAATGGTTTATGAAAAAGCTTTGTATAAAGGACAAATGTATCCAAAAGCATATCTGAATCTAAATGAGGATAGTGCTCTTGCATCATTAACCTTTTCTATTAGTATGAAAGTTCAACTTCAGTACGACGATTCAGATAGCGTCCATGTGCAGTTTTGTTTGATGCAACTGGTTCAAATTCACCTCGTCCATCAGTTGTTAAACGATCAGCTAAAACACCATAATGAACCAATGCATCTTTTACAGCCTTTGCTCTTCTTTTTGAAAGTTTAAGATTATATTGTGCATCACCAATATAGTCAGTATGACCTACTATTCTTGCATTATATTTTGGATGATCTTTTAGAAACTGTGCAAAGCTTTTTACTTCTGGATATGACTCTGGTAAAATTCTTGCAGAATCTGTTTTAAAATTTACATGTAAATCAGCTTTTAAAGGACATCCATCTTTATCTACAATCATATTTTTTGGTGTATTTGGACATTGGTCAAATGAATCAAAAACACCATCTTCATCACTATCAAGTGGTGTATTCTCCACAACTGGAACGATAGGTTGTGGTACAACTTTAGGCTGAGGCTGAGCTTTTTTCTCCTCTAAAACATACATACTTACCATAACACGTTTGTTTAAATCTTCACCTTCTTGTGTAGCTTGTGTATATGCAGGATCTTTTGCCCCTCTATATTCAAGTACTAACAGATCTTTTGAAATATTATTATCTACAAATCTGTCATATATCTTCTGTGCATATTTTTCACTTGTTTCATTACTATCTTCTGTAGTAAAAGAGTCTCTAAACCAATTTTGAATACGATTTGCATACGTTTTTGAATCGATTGAAACTTCATTTGGATCATCTGTTACTCTTTGAGTGTGTCCAATAACTGTTACTTTAATCTTTTTCCCATCATCTATATAACGCTTAATTGTTTTTAATGCAATATCAAAGTTCTCTTCACTTTGATTTGTATCATCATCCATCGTTATTTGATCAAAACGGATAATTTTTTGAAATGTTCCATGCATAAAAAAGTTATCATTTGGAATAGTCGTCGTGTTATGCACTACATTGTAGTGTTCATCATACGTTTGCCCGTGCAATGCACTTCCTCCTATAAATAAAGGAGCAAGTATCAATGTTGTTGTTTGAATTAATCTTTTCATCTTCTACACCTTACTTTTGTAGTGTTATTTCTATTCTTCTGTTGAGTCTTCTTCCCTCAGCCGTTGTGTTATCAGCTATTGGTTGTGTAAACCCTTTTCCTTCTGCGTGTAAACGTTCAGGAGCTATTCCAAGTCTAATAAGTGCATTTTTAAAACTTTGCGCTCTTTTTTCTGAAAGTTTTTGATTATAACTGTAACTGCTATATGGAGTACGACTTGTATGTCCTACAATATTTGCTTTGTATTCAGGATGCTCTTTCATATACTGAGCAAAAATTGCTATTTTATCTTTTAGATCATCTGGGATTTTTGCACTAGATTTTGAAAAGTTTACGGTTAAACTAATCATTGTAGTACACCCTTTTGTATCTACTTTGTATCCTAATGGTGTATTTGGACACATATCATACTGATCTAAAATACCATCTCCATCGCTATCATTCGCTTTTGGTGCTGTTCGTGTTCCAACTTTAAAATGTTTCGAAACTTTTTTACACCCATAAGGCATAATACTATCACCTGGTCGTGAATTATCACAAAGGTCTTGAGTATCTGTAATATTATCACCATCAACATCAAGTTTTACAGGAACAGTATCTAACACTTCTGTCGCTTCTTTATCTGTATAAAGATTTACACGTTTTGTAAACTCTTTTGTATCACCAACCACAGCCATTGGTAAAAGTCCCATTGCATCTAAAATACGATATTTTGCAAAAAGGTACTCATACTCTGCTGTTACAATTTGACTACGTGCACTGATAACATCATTTTGTGCAGCTAAAAGATCTAAAAGTGAACGATGTCCAAGATCATATTCTTCTTTGTATAATTCCAATGTCTTTTCTGCATAAATACGATAATCTTTTAAATCTTTTAATTGTTTAGCGATCATTGTATATGCACTCCACGAAAGATCTAAACCTTCAATAACTTGACGTTTAAGATCTCTACGGATAGCAACTTCTTGATTGATTTTACTAATATCTTTTTGTACTGTTGCTTTATCTGCTCCACCCCTAAAGAGGTTATAATTTACAAGAACACGAGCTTTAAAACGATCATCTGTCTGATCGATAGCAGGACTATCTTGATAATCATTATATGTTTGAGAAACTTCTAAGTCAACCGTTGGGTAAAAAGCTTTTTTATGTTGTTTCCAAAGAGCCTGTGCACCTTTGACATTATAATTACTTACCAAAATAGATGGATTGTGATTGATAGCATAAAGTGCAGCACGCTCTTGAGACTCAGGCATTGGAATGTTTAAATCAGGTTTTTGCATCGAATCTACATCTGGCATACGACCCAATATACGACGATAATTGAACTCTGTATCTTTTGCATTATTCTCTTGTACTGTTAAGTTTGAACGTGACAAAGAGAGTGCAGCTTCAACTTTTTTTACTTCAGAATATGTTGTCAAACCAGCATCATATAGTGATTTTACTTTATCATAAATCTCTTGATTTATTGCAACATTGTCTTGTGCAATTTTTATCAGATCATGTGCACGAAGAACATTGATATATGCATTTGTCATTTTAAAAGCGATATCATTTGCTTTTTCTATGTAGTTATATGCAGCAGCTAAAATACGTGCTTCTTGGTAATCAACTTTATGCATTGTTCCAAAACCATCAAAAAGGTTTTGTGTTAATGTAATTGATGTTTCATATGAGCCATATCCATTATCAAGTACAGGATGATTATAGCTTGAACCAGCACCACTTGCATTTTTAAGCATACCTTGCTTATTATAACCTACAGCAGCACGAAAATCCAATTTTGGATAATATTCTGATTCTGCAATATTGAGATCTTGCTGAGTTGCACGGTAGTTTTTCAAACGTTCCTGAATAACAGGGTTTGTATCCATAGCTTCGACGATACTCTCTTTTAGTGTTATGGCTTGTAATGACGCAGAAAAATACAAAACCATAGCAGATGAGAGCAATAAACCTTTTTTTAACATCTTTCACCCCTAAATTTACTTCTATACAAGTATATTAAAAAAAAGTGGTAAAACAGTGAGTTTTCCATTTTAGACATATTTCTTTTTATAATGGTATAATTATGTAAAAAATGGAAACACATCAATGAAAAAAACTATTACATTTATAGGCAATGGTTCGATGGCTTTAAGTATAGCTAAAGGCCTAAAAGAGCACTATCATATTGAAGTTGTTGGGCGAAATCGTGAAAAATTACAACAGTTTGAAACAACTCTTCAAACACAATGTTCAATTGCACTTTTAGATGGATTTGATATAACAAATAAAAATATTATATTATGTATCAAACCAGCAAACACGCAAGAGGTCGGTACAAAACTTACAGGAAAAGCAAATGCTCTTTATTCTGTCTTAGCAGGAACATCATTAACAACACTTAAACAAAATTTTCAAGCTCATGCCTATGTGCGAGCTATGCCAAATTTAGCAGCGAGTGTTGGTGCTTCTATGACAACACTAACAGGTGATATAGTACAAAAAGATATAGCAATACAACTCTTTAGTGCTATTGGAGCAACACGTTGGCTTGGAAGTGAAAAAGAGATCGATATTGCAACTGCACTTGCTGGAAGTGGCCCTGCATATCTAGCACTAATCGCTGAAGCATTAGCAGATGGAGCAGTGCAACAAGGGCTAAAAAGAGATGATGCGATGGCTATTATGCGTGGTTTGTTTAGTGGTTTTGCTCAATTAAATGAAACTACACATCCAGCACTATTAAAAGATGGTGTTATGAGTCCAGGTGGTACAACGGCAGCTGGTTATGCTACATTGGAGAAAAATGGTGTACGATCTGCGTGTATAGAAGCTATTGCAAATGCATACAAAAAAGCTCAAGAGCTTGCTTAATTTTCCTATTCATCAGGCCAACTCGAAGTTCCATCAATTGGGACTTCTTCCTTATCCAAATATACTCCATATATATCTGTTTTACAATATCCATCAGGAGTTGACACTATAAAGGTTTTTGGAACATGAACATACCCAAAACTTGCAACTTGATCAGCTGCTTTAGAACTATATTCGATCCCCATCATATCAAAGTAGTCTCTAAAATCAAGTCCAGATGCAAAAGAATATGATATCAATAACCAGTCATTCTTTCTTCTGTTTTTAAACTCGTCTAAAGTATAGTTATCAAATCCTATTGCATGTTTTCTCGTTTGAAAATCTTCTTGAGCCCATATAATAGCTCTTTGTAAAATATGAAGTCGTGCTAAAAGGTGCCATCCATTTTGAAGTTTCTTCTCTTTTTGTACATGCATCATAGCTTCTATCGTTACTAGCACTTGTTCAGACCAATTTGAACCATTCCATAAATTTTCCTTCAAGTATCTTGTCGCATTATCTTCAAGAACACTCTCTTGAAGTCGCGTAAACACTTCTTGAAATGGCAATGCTTGACATTGAGGATCTATACCAGTATTTTGATGAAAACGTGATTTAGAGTAGTACGAGTATGAATTTGTAGTTGCATGTCGTTCAAAACCTTCAAATAAAAATTCTTCTTTTTCCAAACCGTGTCCTAATTCATGTAAATCACCATGTGCAACTGGAGAAAATGCCCAATAAGCATCATAAGGATTTCCTGAACATCCATACCCACATGCTGCTTGATCAGCATTCATATGTTTTGCATAGTCCAACGTTGCCATAGTAAGATTATGTTCCTGTGCGAATGATACAATCTCATCAACAACATCAATATCTTCACCCACAAAACCAGCCAATAGATGAGGATAATCACTCATATATATTTGTGTTGCCCGTGCAAGATTTTGAGCACTTGTCCATAAAATATTATCAATAGAACTCTGCATTTTTTGAAGTGTTGAATGCACTTCAAATCCATCTGTAACAATTTCTGCCCAATCAAAATTCCCATCTGCCATTTTTTGTGCGAATATCTCATCATCAGCACTACTTCTCCAAATTGGATGTTGTGCAATATTTTCAAATGAAAATGTAGTCTCATAAGCATTTTTATCATATGCTATTTCAACAACACCTCCATATGGTGATGTAATATATATTGTTTCATGAGGTTTAATAGGAAAATGAACACTTTGTAAAAACTTTGGTCGTTTATATCCATCTTTTTCATATTCATGTGTTGCAGCTGAACGTAACGTATTGATAAAGAGCTCTGTTGAAACATTACTCTCATCAGTTCGTGTCACCTTCATCGTAATTCCAGGAAGTGCATAAATACCTGTAGCACTAAAATACTTCTTGCTTTGCAAATTGATTGTTATATTATGAGGTGTAATATTTGTAAATACACTTCTGCTAAAGTTTCCCATATCTTTTTGTGCAGGATTGATCTTTCGATAATTATATACACTAAAATCACTATAATATGATCTCATAAAGCGATTATCATCCGTCTTTACCTTATCCATTGGATATACAACATCAGTTCTATAAATATCACCTAATAAAGCTAAAAGTTTTGCAAGTTTATACTCTTTAGTAGCAAAAATATCTTTTTTTTCCTTATCTAAATTTCTTAACATAGTCTGAACTTTATACGCACCATCTAAAAAATCACTTTTCAAACCTTCTACATCTGAACAATCTGTACCATCTTGCGTATAATTTCCACTACTATCTTTACATTTTGACCAGTTGAAATGAAAATCATTCTTTTGAAAATGGTGAACTATTTTTTGTATAGAGTCATATTGAATTGTTTGAATATAAAATTGATACATTTGTGTAAAGTTATTCCAGTATGCACTATCATCTGCCCACCAATTTCCACCATATGGCATTACAAAGTCAAAGTATGAAGCTATTTTTTGTGCTGTATCATTCACTCCCCAATTTGGATGTAAATATAAAAAAGAACTTCCATGATCAAGAGCATTATCAATATTTTCAACTATTATTTGTGCATCAGCATTATCTGCATTACTTCCTTGTACTATCAAATCAGCATTTGCCACGCACTGCTTATGTACTGTAATATTTTCACAAACAACAACATTATATTCAGGCATGGTGTCATGCAACCATTGTACAACATCACTACTATTATTTACAAAAGACAGAGCAAGTGTTTTATTGCTTTCATTAACCGAAGAACCTTCAACAAGCCAATGAATAAGGCGCTTCATTGGTTGAATGAATTCTTGTTCTTGATCCCTCTGAAAAAAATAGATTGGATTTGATCCAAAAAATGCAACTCTTGTACTATCCTTATATCCTGCTGCTGCTAATGTATGGCCACTTGAACCATAAACAATAGGAAATACAAGTTTTGGATCTCCATTAAATATAATAAACTGTGAATTATTGGTTGGTTTATACTGCACTATATCATTCATATACATAGTTTGTAATAAAGTAGGAGGAGTTTGTAATATCTGTAGCTCAGTATCTAATGCATTTAAAACTGTTTTCTCATCTACTAAAGATGCATCGCCACTTTCCAAAGCTCTTTGCAATGGCGTTGAAAAACTCTCTTGTGGAGAAGAAGAATCTCCACCACAGGCAACAAAAAACAAGAAAACTAGTACTAATAGATAATGCATATAACGATCCTTTTGTTATATACTATTATACAACAAATTGATCATATTTTTATAAAATTAATTTATAAAAATTTCAAAATCTCTTTTTCTATATCTTCTTTTTCAATAACTGTTTTTTGTGCTATCTCTTTTGTAAAGAGTTCATTAATCATTGTAGGGATAGGAAGATCTGCTACTTTTGAGATAGCTTGTAAAGCTTCAAGATCTTTTGTCCCTGTTTCTCCTGTCAATGCATTTGCGATTACAGGAGAAAATTTTGTCCATTCAGCAGTTGAATACACGATCGATTTTATTGCAGGATCTGAACATGTTTCATACGATTTAAAACATGTTGCAGTATGTGGATCCATTAAATACCCATCATTTTCAAATGTTTCTTTAATATATTTTTTTCCCTCATCACCACTACACCAATCAGCATCAAAACACTCTTGAAGTTTTTGCAATTCATCAGCATGTAACTCATATACATTGTTTTTTTCAAGATCTTCCATCAGTTCGCGTGTTCTATTTTCACCAAAAAGATCATACAACACACGTTCAACATTTGAAGATTTTAAAATATCCATTGCAGGAGATGTTGTACTTACAACTTCAGAATTGCGAAGATCATATTTCCCATCACGAATAAGACGTGTTAAAACATTATTTTCATTTGAAGAGATAATAATCTTTTCAACCGGAAGTCCCATCTTCCACGCATAGTATCCACCAAGTGCATTTCCAAAGTTACCACTTGGAACATTTAAATAAACTTTTTCTCCCATACTGATTGCGTTTTGACGAACAAGTTCAAGATAGGAATGGATATGATAGATAATTTGAAAAATAATACGACCAAAATTTACAGAGTTTGCAGCTGAAAGTTTCGTATCTTTTTCCTGCAATGCATTTTTAAAAGTATCACTTGCTAAAAGTCTTTTTAATGCTGATTGTGCATCATCAAAAACACCATTAATACCAATTACTTTTAGGTTTTGTGCATCTTCAGTCACCATTTGTAAACGCTGAACATCACTTGTACCACCATCTGGATACAAACACGCAACTTTCACATTCGCACGATTTTTAAAAGTCTCTAATGCTGCTGGACCAGTATCTCCACTTGTTGCAGCTAAGATAAGGTAGTTCTCATTGCGTGTTTGTGCTATAGATGAAAGTACTACGCCAAATGGTTGCAATGCCATATCTTTAAATGCACGTGTTGGACCGTGATAGAGTTCACTTACATAAAGATTCTCTTTAACTTTTACAACAGGTACAGGATTTGTAGCATCATCAAATTTGTCATAAAGGTTTAGTGCTTCATCTATAACAGATCCATCAATATCTATCTCAAAACGATCAAGCATATCTTTTGCAAGTTCTTTATAACTAGAATTTTTATGTTTTTCTAAAAATGCAGTACCTAAGTTTGGTAATGATTCAGGTACATATAAACCACCAAAAGAAGCAATAGGATCAAGAATCGCTTCTGAAAACGTAACTTTCTCAGGCTTGGATGTATCGACTCCACGAGTTTGTATAAATTGCATAAATTTTCTCTTCTTATCTTATTTTTTTGCGATTATACCCAAAACTATCTAAATAATTCTATAGGATTAATATGGGAACTTTTTTGTGTTACTTCAAAAACAAGTTCTCTTTCTATTCTACCTATAATAGCACCTTTTTTCACTTTTTTCCCTTTATATATTCCAGGTGCTATTTGTGTTAAATTCGCGTATATGGTATGCAGTCCATTTTTATGTTCAATAATAATCACATTTTTCAACACTGCTGTTTTATCAGCATATATCACCTTTCCGTTAAATACCGTACGAACTTTTGCTTTAGGACGCTTTGATTCTAAAGAAACTGATTCATTAAATATTTTTATTCCATAAATTGGATCAACATATGATCCATATTTTTTTGCAACTGTATACGCTTTTAACGGTGCTATAGTTTTGCGCCCTTTGTAATGAACAGTTTGTCTCTCTTGATATGAGTTTGCATATTTATTTGATGATTTTTTCTTAGCAAAAGCATCTTTTCGTGCTTTTTTCTCTCGTGCACGACGCTGAGCATCTATTTTAATAATATGGAGACGATCTAACGTTTGTTGCAATGCATTTTGTTCACGAAGTAGTTTTTTTAACGATTTTTTATATGATTCTTTATCATGTTGAAGTTTTGCCAAAGCTAATTTATTTGCCTTTTGTGTTTTTACAAGCTTCTTTTGTTTTGCATCTATCTCATCAATAGATGCTTGAAGTTTTTGTACTTGTTTATCTAAAGAGACTATAGAATGTGATGTTGCAAAAAAGCTTTTACTAAGCTTTTTTGCCTCAATCTGTGCTTGTTGCAACATCGCTTTAAGCACTTCAAGTTCTACAAGAGATTGAGCATTTTTTGCATAAGCTTTTTCTAGTACAACAGATAGTGAAACACTTTTTGAGATCACTTTATTTAATGCTTTTTCTATGTGATCTTTTTTTGTTGCAAGTTGTTGCTGTGAATGTTTAAGTTTTTGTAATTGTATTACATTTTGTTTATACTCTTTTTCTTTACTAACTAACTCTTTTTTTAGCTTTTCAAGATAACGTGTTTGCTGAGCTAATTCCTTTTTTTGACGGATTATAGCTTGAGCAGTTTGTGCCATTTTTTTATTAAGTGATTTATAACTTTTGTGATAACTATTAAGTCGTGAACTTGTTTTTTTTATCTTTCTATCAATATCACTTGCACCAAACAATGTACCAATAAAAACTAAAATAAGAACAAAACGGATCATTATACCTCTTCTTTATGACCAAGAACGATAAAAATAGCTAAAAGTAATGAAATACTCATCGCCATCCCTAACATTACTAATGAATCGTGACCTACATCAAAAATTTCAACATCAATAGAAAGATTATGAAATTGTTCTAATATCCATGTGTCATTAGATATATATAGAAAAAACAGTATTGAGAGTGTTGTTGCTATTAAAGCATCTACAATAGCTAAACGAAATAAAACTGCTGAACGTAACCATGTCGGTGCACCAAAAAGTGCCATAATACTCATACGTTCATGATGCTGAAATTGCCATATTTTCAACTCTTTAAAGATAAGGAGTATTGTTACAACCAAAACAGAAACTGAAAAAACACTCACTATTGTTTTAAATAAAAGTAACATTTTATACGTTCGTTGATGGGTGTTTTCAAATGTCTCAACTTTTGTTATCCCTTTAAAGGAAAACAATGCTTTTTTTATCTGTTTAAGTTGTGAAGGGGAAGGATAACTCTTAAGATGTACAGTATAAAACTTTGGTAAACTTACTTTTAGTAATTGTGCATCTTTTTTGCCTATACCTGCATTAAGCCTTTTTATAACACCATCAGGGTTTATCTCTTCTATATCTCTTATTTGTGCAACTTGTGAACTAAGTGTTTTATAATCGAGTGCTGATCTACTCATAACAACAAGAGCATAATTTTGTGCAAGATTTACTCGGTAATCATCAACAACACGTTCAACAACTTTATAGACTTGAAATGAAAATAATATACTCACAAGTGCTATAACTAGTGAAAGATGATTTTTAAACGATTTCACGAATCTCTCCAAACTCAATATTGTAATGTTTATACCGTACTGATAAACTCTCTGGGATATGGTGTGTTACAACTATTACAGTTGTGTTTAACTGTTCATTAGCACCCTCTAAAAGACTCCAAATCACTTCTGATGAATATTCATCAAGATTTCCTGTAGGCTCATCTGCTAATATCAAAATAGGATTGTGTGCCAATGCACGAGCCATTGCTACACGCTGTTGTTCACCACCACTAAGTTCTAATGGGTATTTCCCTGCTTGATGTTTGAGTTTTACATGTTTAAGTAATGAATCAACCTGATTTTGTGTAACACTTTTTTCGTACCCATTGATAATCAAAGGAAGCATAATATTTTTTTCAATAGTCCACTCTTTTACAAGTTTATAGTCTTGAAACACTATCCCTAAATGGCGACGCAAAAAGTTTAGTTTTTTTGTTGAAACTCCATTGAGTTCTACGCCACCTACTATTAATGATCCCTCTTGAGGCTTTAATGCTCCATAGAGTGATTTAAGCAGTGTCGATTTCCCACTACCACTTGCTCCTGTAATAAAAACAAAACTTCCAGAATCTACACTAAAACTTGCTTTGTTGATAATAGTCTCCTCTTTAGAATACGCTAAAGAGATATTTTCAGCGACTATAACCTTATCCATGCAACACTCCATTTAGTTGTTTATGTGCTTGTAAATTTGCCTTTGAACGTAAAGGAAGATTTGGAAAATATCGTGCATTTGTATCTTCTATAATAACATATAAATGTTCAGGTCGATCAAAACTTCCCATCGAAACACGCAACATAATACCACCATTTTCTATTGTATAGATACGTTCAAAGTGGATAAATCCACTGTCAAAACGGATCGTTTTATTATGTAATGCTATAAGCTCTTCTTCTGTTTTATTTACTTTGTCAAAATCAAAATTCCCCTCAAGAGTCAATGGCTGTGATTGTTCATCATTTATCATAATAAGATCATAGATATTTTTCTCCATCTTTTTCCAACGATCTTCATATTTTGAACTCACAACAGTATCTTTGTTTTTATTAATCATCAATGTTGTTTTATTCAAAGAGATAAATGTTTCGTACGAATATGCATAATAGTTTTCACTATCTGTTCGCAACTCTAATGCACCACCAACTTGTAAAACTCTGCGTGCTTCATCTACAAAAGTTTTGGAGATCACTCTTCTGTGAGGTTTTTTATCCCATGGCACAGGAAAATGCACATAAATTTTTCCAACAATATTTGAAGGTACTAACTCCATAAATAATCGTGCATCATAATCTAGTATCAAAAGGTTATCTATATCTTGAATAACAATCTGCTTTAAAACTTGTTGAATAGATGGTCTATGGATCTCTATACCTATAAACAAAACATCTGGATTATGTTTCGCCTGATGAAGTAAATGGCGTCCTGAACCAAAACCAACTTCAATACGCACCTCTTTGTCTGTTGGAAAATTATCTACAAAATACTCTATATTTTTTAGGGCTGTTGCCTCTTGGAGATGTATGTTTTTCCCATTATCAGGTACATTTGAAGCCAAAACTTCCAATTGTGCACATTGCGCATACCCTAACAATGCTCGATGCACATTGTATATAGAAGCTGGACGTGTCAATTTGTCAGTTTTTAAAAGTACACGTTTTTCATCCTCTTTTACAAGAAGAAAAAATGTTTCACCTTCAACAGTTGAAGCAATAAGATACTCATCATCATGGTGAACATTATGTGCTAAAAACTCAAATGAAACCTCATCCGTTTTTTGAGGCAATGCAATCTTGTGAAACTCTTTTATATGTAAATGTGGCATCTATATCTCATTTAAATCAATTGGATCTACAGGTTGTACCACTTCATGTGTTTCTTGTTGTACTTGAGGTTGTGGTGCAACTTTTTCTTGTGTCTGACTTACTGGTGCTACTTCTACATTTAATGATTCAGGTGTTGTAATTACAGCTTCTTCACTTGGCTTTGAGACAATATTATTTGCATCAACACTATAAACTCTATAGGTATATGTTGTATCTGGTCTTATATCTCTATCAATATACGTTTGCGTTCGTATATTAGTATACTTACGTATTTTTTCACTTAACCAACTCTCTTTATAACGTTTTTCTACAATATAACTGTGTGCACGTGGATCATTGTTTTTCCATCCAATAATAACAGCATTTTTTGAATAATTTACTTCTAAAAATGTTGGTGCTTTTGGTGGAACAAGACTCATACCCATCGTAGTTGTTTGTGTATTGTCACTCTCTAATCCATCTTTATCTACCACACTTACACGATAAAAATATTCTGCTCCATCACTGTCAACTTTATCAATAAAATGGTTGTTAAACAATTTTGCAATAAGCTCATACGATCCATCAGCTGTATCACTTCTATATAAATAATAACGGTAAAAATCTTTTTGTGTAGTATCTTCCCAAGATATTTTTATCTTTTTTGGAAGATTTTTCGTTGCATACACATGTGTTAGCGATTTTGGCAATGGTTTTGTTATAACTTTTACCACTTTTGATGGTGTTGATACAATCCCATCATACGTTTTTACTTTAATGCGATATTCATACACTTTGTCATTATCTAAATCTTCATCAATATACTCTGCGTGTAAACGACCATCAAGCTGAGCAATTTGTTCAAACTCTTTGTCATCTAATTCCCTACGCTCTACGATATATGACGCAACACGAGGATTGATATGTGGTCGCCAAATAATCTTCGCACTTTGAGGCATACCACTAAAACTATGGATCCAAGCTACAGAATCTAAAACAGGTAAAGTTTTAATTTTAAAACTTTTACTCTGTTTTGCTTCTGCATCTTTTGAATAAACTTTAAAAGCATAACTATATTGCGTGTTTGGCTCTACATTATTATCAACATAGTGTGTAGCATATCTATTTGCAATCGTATCATAATATTGTAGTTGATGCTGATTTTCATCACCTGGGGTTCTTTTATAGATATACACTCCAGCAACCCGTGGATCATTTTTTATAGATTCCCATTCAAAGGCAACACTATGCATATCTGTAATAACCCCACGTTTTGTTAAATGGATAATGGGTAACGTAGTATCAAGTTTTACAGCTTTATCTGGTTTAGGAGTTGTTCCATTACAACCATTAAGAATAAGCAGCGAAGCTGTTAGTAATGTACTGAGGTGCAAAAACTTCATCTAAAATCTCCTTGGAAAATTTATTTTCTATTATCTCTTTCATGTAGGTATCAAAACTTGCTTGAAATATAAGTTTTTTCTCTGTTTTTGGATGGATAAAATATAGTTCATACGCATGTAGCAATATACGTTCCGATTTTGGTACTTTTGGTGAAGTTGCATATAGATGATCCCCTAAAATATGTCTATTAAGGCTCTCTAAATGAACACGTATTTGATGAGTTCTTCCAGTAAAAAGCTTACACGCAATAAGTTGGATTTTTTCATCATCACTTAAAGCGAGTTGTTTAAACAATGTTTTTGCATATTTTCCATTACTATTTCCATATCCCATTTTTAAACGATTCGCACTACTTCGTGCTATTGGAAGTTCAACTTCAGTTATATCATCTTTTAGTGGTGGCGTAATTACTGCTATATAATAGCGTCCCATACTTTTATCTTGTAATTGTTCTGAAAGGAATTGATGTGCTTCATTTGTTTTAGCAACTACCATAGCACCACTTGTACCTTTATCAAGTCTATGCACAATACCATGTCGTTCCTCTCCAGAGATCGTTGAAAGGCGTATCCCCTTATGTTTAAGCCAATCAACCAATGTTGCTTCTTTAACACTTGGTGCTGGATGTACTGTCAAACCACTTGGCTTATTTATAACTAAGAGTTCTTCATCTTCATAAAGGATCTCTACATCAAAATCGATCTCCAAAGGAATACTCTCTTGAATATCTGGAAAATCTACCGTTACTTTTTGATCTACTTTTAGTTTCATACCTGGCTTTGTAGAGAGTTTTGTATCAACAACAACACACCCTTTTTTTATAAGTGTTACCACTTGTGAACGTGTTTGGTGCAACACTTCAGACAAAAACTGATCGAGTCTTTGTGGTGTATTGACATAATACTCTTGACTATTTAACATTCTTTAGATCCTTTATGATACAATCATAATAAATTTACTATTTGGAGTTACAAACTTGTGGAGATTTGACAGGAGTATTTTATCACAATTTGATTTTTTTTCCATTATCCTTATCATTCCACTTGTTGTAATGTCCCATTGGCTCATTGGTGAAGCTGTCCCTGCACTAGCTGATAAACAACTCACTTATGTAGGTATTGCTATTGTTGCTTTTATTGTTGTATTTTTCCTCCCTATCCGAAGGATGAGTTGGGTTATTCCAATTATTTATTGGCTTAATATCACCCTTTTATTTGCAGTTGAGCTCTTTGGTCATGCTCGACTTGGTGCAAAACGATGGATTGAACTCCCTTTTATCCATATGACTATCCAACCATCAGAATTTGTAAAACCTGCACTTATTTTAATGTTAGCATACCTTATTTATCGAAATCCTCCACCTATTGGTGGTTATAGGCTCAAAGAGTTTGCAAAGCTTAGTGGGTATATTCTTCTTCCATTTATTTTAATAGCAAAAGAACCAGACTTAGGAACTGCACTTGTGTTACTTCTTATAGGATATGGGGTTTTGTTTTTTGTTGGTATTCATTGGAAAATCCTTGCAACAATTGCAACAGCTATTATTTTAATATCTCCTTTGTTTTACAAATATGGTCTTCACGATTATCAAAAAACACGAATACAAGACTTTTTAAGTGAAAAACCATCATATCATGTGCAACAATCGATTATTGCTATTGGTTCTGGTGGTTGGAGTGGGAAATCCAAAGAGGAAGCTACACAAACACAAATGAAGTTTCTCCCCATTGCAACAAGTGACTTTATCTTTGCCTATGTTGTAGAAAGAACAGGATTTTTAGGTGCTTTTGCACTTATAAGTATTTATGCTTTACTTATTCTCAATCTTTTAAGTTTAGCTGTTTACAATAATGACTATTTTATTAAAGTAGTAAGTTCAGCACTTAGTTTTATGATTTTTATCTATATGGGTGTTAATATTTCCATGACAATTGGATATGCTCCTGTTGTCGGTGTACCACTTCCAATGTTTAGTTATGGAGGGAGTAGCTTTTTAAATTTTATTATCCTTTTTGCAATTATGCAAAATCTTATCTCATTTCGATATAAAGATCTCTACAACAAAGGGGGAACAAAAAGTTTTCTTTAATATAAATTTAGCTTTAATATAATATAACAACATGTGCAAAGGAGATATAATGTATGCAACACTTAGCGATACAATACAAGCACAACTTGAAGTAGAAATAGAAAAAACATATTATGAATTTACACGATATAAACTACCTGCTACCTTTGCATTGTTGTACTTTAATGGAGAACTCCCACTAAAAGTTGTACAAGATCTTATAAGAACAACAGATTCGGTTCTTTGGCTTAACAACAACTATTATTTTTTTATATTTCACTATACAGAAGAAACAGATGCTATAAAAGCTGCAGAAAACTTAATATATGGTGTAGATAAATACTTAAATAATACAGATTCTTATATAGCACTCGATAGTATTGATACTATCGAATCTGCGCACAGTACCCTTCAACGTCTCTATCAAATAGTCCAAGAAGCAAAAAGACATGCAAACAATCGCGTTGAAGATGAAAATATTTTAAATGATATTTATTAACAAAGTGGTGCCGACACGAGGATTTGAACCCCGGGCCTGCTGATTACAAATCAGCTGCTCTAGCCAACTGAGCTATGTCGGCAAATATTGTAGAAAACAAAGGCTTATTTTTGAATTAGCTGTGCTTAAGTTTTTAACGAAGCATACTCTAGTATGTGAGTTGAAAAATTAAGTGCAGATAATCAAAAAGAAGTGGCGCGGTGGACGAGACTCGAACTCGCGACCCCCTGCGTGACAGGCAGGTATTCTAACCAACTGAACTACCACCGCAACCGTAAATAAATGGTGGGCACTACTGGACTCGAACCAGTGACATCTACCTTGTAAGGGTAGCGCTCTACCAACTGAGCTAAGCGCCCATCTAAAATGGGAAATAACAACACCAATTATGGCGACCCCTAAAGGATTTGAACCTCTGTTACTACCATGAAGTGATAGTGTCCTTGGCCACTAGACGAAAGGGTCACTTTCTTCAATAACAAGGTTATTAAACAAATGGTGGGCACTACTGGACTCGAACCAGTGACATCTACCTTGTAAGGGTAGCGCTCTACCAACTGAGCTAAGCGCCCATTTTACACTATGTTATTTTGTTCTAAACAAAATAATGGCGCGGTGGACGAGACTCGAACTCGCGACCCCCTGCGTGACAGGCAGGTATTCTAACCAACTGAACTACCACCGCATACATAGTTTAAAAATGGTGTCCCGTGATGGATTCGAACCATCGGCCACATCATTAAAAGTGACGTGCTCTACCAGCTGAGCTAACGAGACATTTTGTGTTCTCTTTGTTAAGAGGTCGAAATTATAGACAAATCATTTTTGAATGTCAAGTTTTTTTGCAAAAAATTTAAAAAAAAGTCTCTTTATCGAGCAAAAGTACCATTTTTATGCCATACAATGCACTTTGCATCTGAACATAATTACGATCACCTTGAAACACTAGATGCTCCTCTTTATGTGTTTTTACACTTCTAACACCAATATATACTGTTCCTACAGGTTTTTGGGGTGTACCACCTCCATCCCCTGCTATACCACTTACTGCAATTGCATAATCAGCACCACTCACACTCAACACCCCATCACTCATCTGTTCTACAACTTCCGTGCTCACTGCACCATAGTTTAGTAATGTTTCTTCATCTACTGCCAACCAATTCTCTTTTAATTCATTACTGTATGTTACAAGTGAACCATCAAACACAACAGATGCACCATTGTTCTTTGTAAAGAGATAACTTAAAAGCCCTCCTGTACAACTCTCTGCAAAACTGATCTTTTTCTTTGCGTGTGCCAATTTTTCTATCATGTATGCTACAACATTCTCTTGTGGGATCATTTTTGTTGGTAAAAGCTTTTTCATCGATGCGATAAAGTTATCTACCTCACCAAATTTTATATTGATAATATCAACACGCAGCCATCCAGGAACAATCTGTGTTACATTAAAAGAGAGATTGTATGTTTGTGCTATGGGTTGTAATAATGTCTCTAAAAGCTCTTTTTCCTCTTCAAAGATATGGATCGTTGCGTGTTGTTCTGTCTCTTTTTTATAAAGATTTGGCATTGTAGATCCCTCTTCCATAATGACAACATTAAAAAGTGCATCATTATGATGAATAATATAACTATTTGGATCTACAAGCTGTGCCTGAGATGGAATTAACATATTTTCTTTTACTACTTGATTATCTTGCGTAACAGTTGCAAGCATCTTTCCAATCGTAGCATAATTATTTGGTGTTGTTATAAAAATCGTATGTTGTTGAGTCTCACATCGTTGTTCTAAATATACTAATAAATCATTGTCACTTTTTTTTATAAATTCAATACTATCAACACGCCCTAGTGTTGTCGTTATTTTTCTAAGAATATACTCTTGTACAATAGTATTAAACCTAAAAATATCCCCAATAAATAGCACCTCTAGTTTCATAACACGCAGCCTTTAAAACAAAATTCTTTCATAATTATAACAGTTTTATAGCTTTTTAAATACATTAAAGATATAATCCACAACAATTTAATTATATTTTTGGGGCTACAATGGACTACAAAGAGACACTACTTTTACCAACTACCACTTTTGCAATGCGTGGAAATCTCATTAACAATGAACCAAAACGTTACAAAGCATGGGATGAAAAAAATGTTTATCAGAAGATGAAACAAAACCGTCTTGGTGCACCAAGTTTTACACTTCATGATGGACCTCCTTATGCAAATGGACATATTCATATAGGGCACGCACTTAATAAAGTACTCAAAGATATTATCATCAAACACAATTACTTTAACGGTAAATCTGTTCGTTTTACTCCAGGATGGGATTGTCATGGACTACCAATAGAACAACAAGTAGAAAAAAAACTTGGTGGTAAAAAGAAAAAAGAACAACTTGAAACTGCACAAATCCGTAAACTTTGTCGTGAACACGCAACAAAATTTGTAGATATTCAAAGAGAAGAGTTTAAAACACTTGGTATTATTGCTGATTGGAACAAACCTTATGTAACAATGGACTATAAATTTGAAGCAAATATTTACAGAACACTTTGTGAAGTCGCTAAAAAAGGTCTTTTAGTAGAACGAAGTAAACCTGTTTTTTGGTCATGGGCTGAGCGAACAGCACTTGCTGAAGCAGAGGTAGAATATGAAGATAAAGAGGATTACTCTATCTTTATCGCATTTGAACTGAGTGACGATGCAAAGAAACAACTTGGCATTGAAGGTAAAGCTGCCCCAGTTATCTGGACAACAACACCATGGACAATTCCAGCAAATACAGGTATCTCTTTAAATCCTGAAGAAAAATATGTTCTTACAACTGATGGATATATTGTCGCAAAAGAGCTTTTAAATTCACTTGTTGAAAATGATGTTGTTAGTGGTACAATCGCTCAAGAGTTTGATGCAAAAGAGTTTGAAAATCTTATCGCTATCAATCCCCTAAACGGTAGAGAGTCTCGCTTGGTTCTTGGTGAGCACGTACTTGTAGATAATGGTACAGGGTGTGTTCATACTGCACCTGGGCACGGTGAAGATGACTACCGTGTAGGACTTGTATATGACTTAGAAGTTATTATGCCAGTTGATGAGACTGGATGTTATGATGAGAGTGTTGTGGGACTTGGTCTTATTCCAAACGGTGAAGATTTTGTAGGTCGCCATATCTTTAAATCTAACGAAGATCTTATTGCTATGATGGGTAATGCTGTGCTTAAAGTAGATAAGTTTATGCACTCATACCCACATTGTTGGAGAAGCCATACGCCACTTATCTACCGTGCTACAAAACAGTGGTTTATCTCTGTTGATGGTACACCTGAAGGTGAGAATAAAACTCTTCGTGAGATTGCACTTAGCGAAGTTGAAAAGACGCAGTTTATTCCTGAAACTGGACGTAAACGTCTTACTTCTATGGTTGAAAACCGTCCTGACTGGTGTATCAGCCGTCAAAGGGACTGGGGTGTACCTATTGCATTTTTTAGAGTCAAGGCAACTGGTGAAGTGCTTTTAGATGAGAAAGTACTCAACTTCGTAGCGATGATCTTTGAGATGCAAGGAAGTGATGCGTGGTACTCTATGGATATTGCACAGCTCCTTTACCCTGGATGTGAATATAAACCAGAAGAGCTTGAAAAAGTGACCGATATTTTAGATGTATGGTTTGATTCTGGTTCAACATGGAACTCAGTTTTAAAATCTCGTAACTATGATGCAGGAGAGTATCCAGCAGACCTCTATGTAGAGGGTTCAGACCAACACCGTGGATGGTTCCAATCATCACTCTTTTTATCAACTGCTGTACAGCATAAAGCACCTTATAAGGGTGTTCTCACTCACGGTTTTACCGTTGATGAAAAAGGTGAGAAGATGTCTAAATCAAAAGGCAATGTTATCGCACCTGAAAAAGTTTTAAAAGAGTATGGTAGTGAAATCTTACGTCTTTGGGTTGCATCTTCTGATTATCAAGGTGATCTCAAAATCTCTCAAGGTATCTTAAAACAAACAGCAGAAAGCTATAGAAAACTCAGAAACACATTTAGAATTATGCTTGCAAATGTTAATGACCTTGAAACACTTACACCTGTAGAGAACATGGGTGATTTAGATAAATGGATATTAAGTGAAGCAAGTCGCGTCCTTGCAGAGGTACATAAACACTTTAGTGAATACAACTTTGTCAATGGTATGAGTGTGCTTAACAACTTTATCGTTAATGAACTTAGTGGAATGTATATCGATATGACAAAAGACAACTTGTACTGTAATGCTCAAGATTCTGCTCGTCGTCGTGCAAGTCAAAGTGCTATGGCGATGATTACAAAAACACTTCTTGCACTTATGGCACCGATTTTAACATACACTGCTGATGAGATTATAGAGAATGCTCCAACTGTTATCAAACAAGATGCTGAGGATATTTTTGATATCACTTATGAAGCACTTAACAACATTGAAGCACCTTTTGATGCAGAATATATGGTTAAAGCTCGTGAAGGATTTGGTAGTGTTGTAGACACGCTTAAAAAAGAAAAAGTTATTAAATCAACACTAGAACTTGTAATCTTTACAGAATCTAAAACTGTACTAGATATGGATACAACAGACGCAGAAGACTGGTTTGTTGTTTCTGGCATTTTTGAAGACAAACCTGAAGAGAATGAGCTTGGAAGCTTTAAAGTGGGTGATGATACCTTTACTATTGCAAAAGCGACAGCACATAAATGTCCAAGATGTTGGAAATATCAATCTGATAGTGAAGATGCAGTATGTAGTCGTTGTAGTGAGGTGGTAGGTGCCTAACTTCAGCGAACCTGTAAGTTTTAGTTTTATAGGGATAAGTATCGCACTTATCTTTGTTGTGATTGGTATTGGTATCTATTTTGTACAAAAGTACAAATAGCTACCACAACACGCAACTTTTTTAAACCTCTACCCTTTTACCCATAACACCACGTACTATCACTAAAATAATAAGCCATGAAAGCACCATCGTAATAACTGTATGGCTTAAAAAATGATCCCCTATCACCATTTTATAACCACCCATTGCCCAACCAAGAGCAACAGCACCACCAAGTGCTAAAAATCTATTTTTTCTTGATTGAAACAGAAAAAACAAACTCATAAGAGCAAAACCACCACTTGCGTGTCCAGCAGGCCAACATTTTGTACGTTTATGGTGTAGTCTAAACTCTTTGCTATAGTGTTCCCACACAGCAGTTTTAGGATACTCTCCACCATAGCGAATCTCATCACGAGGGCATGGCATATTTGTATATTTTTTCATACCACTTGAGATAGCTGGAACTAAAATAGCTGAGAGTACCACTACTAACAAACCTTTTTTATACTGTTGCAAAGAGGGCTTTTTGTAACTTAAAAAAAGTCCAATCAAAAAGATCACCCCAACAAAAATTAAAAGGCGTTTAATCCCATCATAAAATATAAACTTATATGGTTCTTGTGACCACGGCAATATCCATTGATGCGTGGTAAAATTATAAAAACTATCTTGAATAAACTGATCAATCTCACTTACACCAAAAAAGTAGATTAACACTACTAAAAAGACTGATGTCAATGCAATATGTTTATTGATCTGCATGGAGCACATCCATATCTTTTTTATAAACCTTTGTTTGAATATTAAAAATTCCCAAAAGTGTATGAAAAAGGTTATCTTGAGAAAATTTGTTTTGTGCCTTTGCTTTAATCTTTTCAACCGGCAATACTTTTTTCATCTGCGTACCAAGATAGATAAATGCACCAATATGCGTTTGTGCATCAGGAGCCATAAAATATGGTAAACCATGAAGGTAGATACCATTTTCACCCAAACTCTCACCATGGTCACTCATATATAAAAGTGCAGTTTGATACTGCGTGTCATATTTTTTCAAGAAATTGATCGCTTCATTTAAGAAATTATCTGTATACAAGAGTGCATTATCATAGGCATTGGCTATTTGCTCTTTTGTACACTCTTCGAGTTGATTTGTTTTGCATGTAGGAACAAATTTTTCAAAATCTTTTGTATAACGTTTATAGTATGCTGGTCCATGATTTCCCATCTGGTGTAACACAATCAAAATATCTTTGCCTTTGTTCTTTTGAATGAAATCATCTAACCCTACCAACATTCCAATATCACGACATTCCCCTTGAGTACAAATCGTATTTGTTTTTGGTGTTTTATAATCTTCATATGCAACACGCAACGCAACACCCTTAGAGTCTGAATTATTATCTCTCCATACTATAGCAACCTCTTTTGTATGGTCTATAACATCAAGAACATTTTGTGTTGAGATCCCTTTTTTGTAACTGTAATCGCTACGATCATAAACAGAAAACATACAAGGAACTGACTCTGCTGTTGATGTTCCACATGAAGATACATGAGGAAAGTTGATAATATCTTGTTGTTGTAAAAGTGGATTTGTTTCCCGTTTATAACCATTTAAAGAGAAATGATCAGCTCGTGCTGCTTCACCAACAACCATAATAACAATCTTTGTCATATTTCCATCTCGTACAAGCTTTGCATCTTCACCAAGTGGCTTAACAACAACTTTACCAGAAGAGAATGTTTTGTTGATATATTTGCCAACAGAGTATATCCAGTATGATGGATTTGTTGAATATCGTAATGGCTTATGTTCACGTGCAAACGATGTATAGTGTTTACTAAAAAGGAAGATCCCTCCAGCCATAATCACAAGTGCTATTGCAATCACTTTGAGTTTTCTTAATATCTCTGTTTTTAGTGAACCATATTCAAGAGGTGTTTTATAAACAATATATGATGGTAAAATCCCTAAAAACAAAAGGTATAAAATCTGTTTAAGACTTAAAAGATCCATAGATTCATTAAGGTTTGTCTGCATCATATTTCTAATCATTGAATCATCTATAACAACATGGTATGTGTTCATAAAATAGTTTGTTAAAGAAGAAATAATCAGAACAATAATCAAAACAGCTTTTGTGGTGTATTTAGAACTTACAAGTGTAAACACAAATGTTAGCAACGATGCTAAAACAACACCAAGCGATATGATAAAAGCACCATTATGCATATTAAATGGATAAACTTGTAAAGTATTTGTAAAAAAACTATAATTGTCAAATAGTACTAAAAATATTGCAACAAAAATAATAAGTTGTGTCTGCGTTATCTGTTTTATGATTTTGCCTTTCATTTTTGATAATAAACTCTATTATACACTAAAAGATTAAATCAATATTTTGTTATAATAGGGGTAATATTTTAACAAATAGGATATTTGGTGATTACATTAAAAGAAGCACTTACACTTAATAAAGATCAATTACAAAATCTTAAAGATGAGTTACAAAACAAAATAGAACAAAACAAAGAGCTCAATGCTTACATAGACCTTGGTAATGTTGGTGATGGTGTACCTATCGCTATTAAAGACAATATTCAAGTAAAGGATTGGTCTGTTACTTGTGGAAGTAAGATTTTACAAGGATACATTGCTCCATATAATGCTACGGTTATAGAAAAAATGCTTCAAGCAGGATTAAGTCCTTTTGGTCGTGTAAATATGGATGAGTTTGCTATGGGTTCTACTACAGAATCTAGCTTTTATGGTAAAACACAAAATCCACACGCAAGTGACAGAGTACCTGGAGGAAGTAGTGGTGGTAGTGCTGCTGCTGTTGGTGCTGGTCTGGCTATTGCAGCACTTGGAAGTGATACAGGTGGATCTATCCGTCAACCAGCAGCATATTGTGGTATCGTTGGTATGAAACCAACTTATGGTCGTGTTAGTCGTTATGGTCTAGGTGCATATGCTTCAAGTCTTGATCAGATTGGTCCTATGACACAAAATGTTGAAGATGCTGCAATATTATACGATATCATCAGTGGAAGTGATCACAAAGATTCTACTAATGCTATGAGAGATGACAAGGTAACACCAAATCTTGATCCAACACGGAAATTGCGTATTGCAATCTTGCCAAAATATATCCAAAACGCTTCACAAGATGTAAAAGATGCGTATGCAAAAGCGATAGAAGCACTTAAAGCACAAGGGCATGAGATCGTAGAAAAAGAGATGATGGATGCAAAATATGATATCTCTGCATACTACATCACAGCAACAGCTGAAGCAACAACAAATCTCGCACGTTATGATGGTATTCGTTACGGAAACCGTGTAGAGGGGAAAAACCTTGAAGAGACATTTATCAATACCAGAAGCGAAGGTTTTGGAGATGAAGTAAAACGTCGTATCCTGCTTGGTAACTTTGTACTCTCTAGTGGATATTATGAAGCGTACTATGTAAAAGCACAAAAAACACGCCATATCATTAAAGATGAGTATGCAAAAATCTTTGAAGATGTTGATCTTATTTTAAGCCCTGTTGCACCAAGTGTTGCACCAAAATTTGGTGAACTTGCACAACCTATGGATATGTACCTAAGTGATCTCTACACTATCAGCGTAAATCTTGCAGGACTTCCAGCGCTTTCACTACCTGTTATGAAAAATAGTGAGGGACTACCTGTTGGTCTACAACTAATAGCTGCAGCATATAATGAGCAAACACTCTTTGATGGCGCACTAAGCCTAGAGCAAGAACTCTCATACAAGAGCTAATGTTCTATATCTAAAAAAAGGATAAAAAATGGCATATTTTGACAAAGTAAAAGTAAAAGACAAACTTTATGGTCTTGTTTTTGGACCTGGAAAAGTTGTTCAAGTTTTTGATGATTCACACTATAAAATGATGGTCAAATTTAAAAATGGTTACGAAGTTCCTTATACAGAAGATGGTGTTCCTGGTTGGGGAAACTTCAAAAAACAGACAATCTTCTATAAAGAGGATATCGATCTTACTGATGTCGACTTTACCCCTGTAAATAAAGTACTCTCACCAAAAAAGATTATCAAATTACGTGAGAAAAAAAAGCTTGAAGTGCGTCTGCCATCTGGTGTTTGGACTAACTGTGTCAAATGTGTTGGTGGATATGTCGAAGATATGCTTGAAGCTGAAAACTATCACCTCTTTAGAAAAGCTTCAAAATCTTCTAAAAAAATACAATAACATTTACCTCTTTTTAACCACAAAAGAGGTATAATGCAAAAATTTTAATAATTTAATTTACTACTTTACTCTGCAAAAGGACAGCCATGAAAATTCGTAAACGTGCACTTACATTTGAAGATGTACTCCTTGTACCACAATACTCCGAAGTACTTCCAAAAGAGGTTTCTTTAGAAACTAAACTAACACGCAATATCTCACTAAAGATCCCAATGGTTTCAGCTGCCATGGATACAGTAACAGAGTATCGCGCAGCTATCGCTATGGCTCGACTTGGTGGTATTGGGATTATCCATAAAAACATGGATATCAACACACAATGCCAACAAGTAAAAAAAGTAAAAAAATCTGAAAGTGGTATCATCATTGATCCTATCTATGTGCATCCAGATGCAACACTTGCAGATGCTGAAGCGTTAATGAATGAGTTTAAAATCTCTGGTGTTCCTGTTGTAGATGGACACAATAAACTTCTTGGTATTTTAACAAACCGTGATATGCGTTTTGAAAAAGATATGAGAAAACTCGCTGGTGATGTCATGACTAAAATGCCACTAATCACTGCTAAAAAAGGGATCTCATTAGATGATGCAGCTGATATTATGCACAAAAACAAGATCGAAAAACTCCCTATTGTTGATGAAGAAGGTTTCTTAAAAGGTCTTGTAACGATTAAAGATATCAAAAAACGTATCGAATACCCAACATCAAACAAAGATGCTTTTGGAAGATTGGTTGTTGGTGCGGCTATTGGTGTTGGACAAATGGACAGAGCAAAAGCATTAGTTGATGCTGGAGCTGATGTTTTGGTACTTGATTCTGCACATGGTCATTCAAAAGGGATCTTAGATACTGTTCGTGCAATTAAAGAGACACTTGAAGTAGATGTTATCGCTGGAAATATCGCAACAGCAGAAGCAACTGAAGCATTAATCAAAGCTGGTGCAGATGGTGTTAAAGTTGGAATTGGTCCAGGTTCTATTTGTACAACACGTATTGTAGCTGGTGTTGGTGTACCTCAGATCTCTGCTATTGATGAGTGTGCACAAGCAGCTCGTAAACATGGTGTTCCTGTTATCGCTGATGGTGGTATTAAATACTCTGGAGATATTGCAAAAGCACTTGCTGTTGGTGCTAGTTGTGTTATGGCTGGAAGTCTTTTAGCAGGTACAGAAGAGTCACCTGGTGAAACTATCATGTTCCAAGGGCGTCAATACAAATCATACCGTGGTATGGGAAGTATCGGAGCTATGCAAAAAGGGAGTAATGACAGATATTTCCAAGAGGGAACAGCAGCTGACAAACTTGTTCCAGAAGGGATTGAAGGTCGTGTTCCATTTAGAGGAAGTATCGCTGGAATTGTGCACCAAATGATGGGTGGACTACGTTCTTCTATGGGTTACTGTGGCAGTGAAAGTATTGAAGCATTTTGGGATAAAGCAGAGTTTGTTGAGATCACATCAGCAGGTCTTAAAGAGTCTCATGTTCATGATGTAATCATCACACAAGAAGCACCAAACTACCATGTCTAAGCAAGAGGTACGATATGCGGGCTTTTGGGTTCGCTTCGTAGCTTCTTTTTTAGATACCCTCTTTTTAGCCCTGCCAGTGGGTATAGTCATCTACTTTGTAAGTGATGGCAACTGGTTTGACTTCGCACAATATCAACAAAATATTCAAATGGCAATGAGTGGTAATCCTCATGCACTTGAGAATCAACCTCATACATCTTTACGCTGGGAACTCCTTTTTGAATTTTCTGTTTTATTAGTCACTATCATCTTTTGGGATAAATGGCGTGGTGCTACACCAGGGAAAAAACTTGTTCATATAAAAATCGTCGATGCTAAAACTTTTCATGATATAACCAACAAACAAGCTATTACCCGTTCATTAGGTTATATTCCATCAACTCTACTCTTTGGTGTTGGTTTTTTTATGGTTGCTTTTAGAAAAGATAAACGTTCACTCCACGATTTACTTGCTGATACCATCGTTATCTATGAAAATGATTAATATTGCTGTATAATACAGTAAAAAAGGCTCTACTATTATAGATACACACATACCACTCAACCAACAATTTCAAACATTTTATCAGCAGCATAAACCAAACTCAATGGAAGATGCAATTGAAAAATTTAGTATTTTTGGTGGAGTAAACTGGGGAACTATTGACACCTCTAAACCAACATTTGAACTTATTGAGCAACTGATACTTGATGATTATACATATATAAGAAATGATATTCAAGAATTAACATCAGGATTACCTCTTTACCATACTATTCTTACAGCCATTGCACTAGGTGATGGGAAAAAACACGCAATCTACAAACGTGCTCGTATCACACAAGATGTAGGTGATACTGCAATAGAGGATCTTCTTCAAAGAGGAGTCATTTATAAAAAGCAATATATTGCTGATGGGGAAGCACACTTTGCTTTTAATCTCCCTTTTGTCCGTTTTTGGTTTGCTTTTGTTTCCCCACTTTTCCAAGGTATTAAAGAGCACAACTACAAAGAGGTACAGCAACGTTGGGAAAACAGAGAACAAGAATGGTATCTCAACACCTTTAAAGAGCTCTCCTTAGCACTGACACAAACAACACACTATATAACAAAGGATCTCTTTATCGATCTCTATAAACAAGAGCGTAATGGTTCAGTAACATTAGGAGTAGTAAAATATACCAATACAAAAGTAAAAAAGAGTGAACTTACGCAACTCCATTTAGTAGCACAAAAACTTCATCTTCAATCTGTAAACTTTATTATTGTATCCAAAAAAGGGTTCTCTAATGAGCTCAAAGCACATAAAGGACAACAACTTCAACTCATTACACTAAAACATTTTAAAGCCTTGGTATAATGAGGATCTTTAGAGTTGAAACTTCTCTTTATCAAAAAAACTCTCAACAGAGATATTTTTAAACGCAGCATTAAGTGATGTAAAAAGCTGTGGAAAATCTTCCTCCATCTTTGCAAGCATCTTTTTTGTGTTCTCTCTTGCGTGTGGTGCTTTAATATCAAAACGCATCGCAGGACACGCTTCATCACCTATAGCTTCTATCCCATTATCAACAACAAAAGCACGTAGTTGTCGCTCACGTAACTGTATGAGAGGACGAATCACTATTAAACCATTCTCAGCTTTATATTTTGGTGCTAAACTTCTCATCTGACCATTATATATAAAGTTCATAAAAAAGCTCTCAGCTGCATCATCCATATGATGACCCAATGCTACTTTATTGCACCCATGCTCTTTTGCAGCTGTATACAAATACCCTCGTCGCATTCGAGAAAAAAAACTACAGTATGAAGAGTTTTTACGGATCTTCTCTTTTGCAAGGTCGAAAGTTTGCGTGTCATAAATGATATGTTTTATTCCATGTTCTTTACAATGTTGTGCAAGATTGTCATAATTTTCACCCATACCATAACTGATAGTAACTGCAATAAAATCAAAGTCAAAAGGTGCACGACGCTGTTGCTCTTTCATAGCATGTATCATCGTCAAAGAGTCTTTACCTCCAGAGAGACCAACAAGTATCTTGTCCCCCTCCTCTATCAATTCAAACTCAGCATTTGTTTTACCAAGTTGTGACATAATCTTTTTTGAAAGTTTTACACCCATTATGCTTGTGCCAACTTATCAACCATTTTCATTAAGAATGTTGCACTCTCTTTTGCAGAAGATTCTACAAACTCATCAAAATTAAACCCAGCATCCATATCAGCACTATCACTAATCGCACGTAAAATGAAAAATGGAACACCCAAAGCATCACATACTACAGCAACACTCGCTCCCTCCATTTCCAGTGCATCAGCGTGAAATGTATCAGCAATAAACCCTTTACGTTCTTGAGAAGCAATAAACTGATCTCCTGTTGCGATAATCCCTTCTCTTACTTTAACACCTATCTCATCTGCTACTATTTTAGATAGTGCTATGAGATCTTTATCAGCTTCAACATATACACTACCCTCTGGAACATAACCATGAGGATGCCCAAAAATAGTAATATCAAGATCGTGTTGAGGAAGTTTAGTAGCTACAATCAAATCACCAATTTTTAGTTCATTATTCACAGCACCAGCAACACCAGTAAACAAAAGAATATCACACGCAAACATTTGCAACATAGTTGCAGCTGTAAGCGTTGAAAACACTTTACCTATTTTGGAGTATGCAACAACAACTTCTATATTTTTATATCGTGCTTTATAGTATGTGTTTTTAGCATATTTTACCTCTTGAACATCATCAAGATACTCTAAAATCGGTTCTATCTCTTCGGGCATTGCACCCATTATTGCTATTTTCATTCTCTTAGTCCTCTATTGTAAAAGTTGCTATCTGTGGTTCAAATTTTGGTAATGTATGAAGTATGCTACCTTGCTTATTAACAAGAGCCGATCCACCCCAAAATCCAAGCCCATCTTCAAACCCTACACGATTAACAAACACAACATCTGCACTACATTCCAATGCAACCTGTTGAATAATGCTGTACCACTGTTGTTCTATTTGTAGATACTCATCTTCAAACCCACGCGCAGGAGATGCTACAAGTACTATCACAATATCTGGATTGAGTTTTTTAAGTTCTTGGTGAACACTCTCATGCCATAGATCTTCACATACGAGCATCGAAATCTTTTTACCACCAACTTCAAAAACTTCAAATCCTTCACCACCTTCAAAATATCGCGCTTCTTCAAACATTCCATAGTTTGGAAGATGTACTTTGATATGTGTTGCGTGTAGTTCACCTTGTGTAAAGTACAAAGCTGTATTACGAAACAAACCATTATCTCTTAGTGCTGCACCAACAGCAATATCCACCTCTTTACTGGCAACTCGCAACGCTTCTAATTCATCTAAATCCCAAGCATCTTCCAAAAGCTTATCTTGAAGCATATAACCACTTAAAGCTAACTCTGGAAAAACAATAAGGTCACTTGTTTGTGCGTGTTGAGAAACAATTTGTACGATATCATCCAAATTCAAACGGTTTAGTCTTGGAGATGTTTGTGCTAATGTTACTCTCATATTATGAGCAAACTTCCTCTTTAACTTTTGCTAAAGATGCCATATCTGAGATATTTAGTGTTTTAAGCTCTTTGGCAATTCTTCTATTAAGACCTTTAAGTACAACACCATTACCAAACTCTATAGCCATATCAACATCACCTGCTATTGCTAAAATAGATTGCTTATATTTTACTGGCTGCACAAGCTGATCTTTTAAAAGTGCCACTGCATCTGCTTTGGTATTGTATGGTTTTGTTGTTACATTTGAGATAACAGGTGCTTCAAAACTATCTGTTACATACTGGTGCATAAGTTCTGCAAGAGGTTCTTGAGCAGGAGCTAAAATCTCACAATGTGATGCAACACTCATATTTAAAAGAAGAGCTCTTTTCGCTCCAGCTTCTTTAAATGTATCTTCTAAAGATGCTAAATCAGCTCTGTTTCCTGCAACAACAAGTTGCCCATCTTGATTGTAGTTTGCAGGCCACACTTGTTTCCCTTGAGCTTGTGCATCAGCACAAATCTTCTCAACGCTTGCATCATCCAAACCAACAATCGCCATCATACCAGCATCTTTACCTTCACACGCTTCTTGCATTAAAGCACCACGCTTATGAACAAGTTCAACAGCATCAACATAATCAATTGCACCTGCTGCACAAAGTGCTGAAAATTCACCTAAAGAGTGTCCTAAAAAAAGTTCAGCTTTAAGATCAGGACATGCCTCTTTAAAAAGTTTATACGCAACCATTTGTACCAAAAGAATTGCTGGTTGCGTGTATGCAGTTTGTCCAAGTTTTTCATTTTCTTCAAAAATGATCTCTTTAAAATCCACACCTATTCTCTTACCAGCTTTTTCAAACATCTCTCGTGCCAATTCAGAGTTTTCATAAAAATCTTTTCCCATTCCTACTGCTTGTGAACCTTGTCCTGCAAATATCATCGCTATTTTTGCCATTATTTCTCCTTTTGTTATTGTAAATATTGTTTATGTTCTGTTATTTTTTTTCGTAGTGTATTTCTGTTTAGTCCTAACTTATCAGCTAGTTGCAGTTGTGACTTAAATCGCTTTAACCCTGCTCTAATCAAAGGAACTTCATAAAGGTATAAAAAGTTTCTATAATCACTCATTGAGCCTAACTTATCTTCAAGATATCGTTGTATTATATCCATTAATTCCGTATCTTGAATATCTTGAAGAAGATAGTAAAACATTACTTGACGACGTAAAGAGTTACTGTTTGTACTCAAATCGGGTACAAAATTTTCTGTATTTAATTGCCCTTCTCCACCAAAAAGTTCATAAGCTTCTTGTGTAAATTTTTTTATAAGAACTGCAACATCTTCCATTCTTTCACTTAAAGGGGGAATATCAAAACAGATTCCAAAGATTTCATCTATTTCATTATTTGACCATGATGCTTTTGCAGTTGCTACTACACGCACTTGAGAATCAAGTATTTTTTGTTTAAGTAATTTTAAATTGGGAGATTTATCAATATTCTTAATAATTATTGTGTTGCTATTTTCAAGTGTTGAAACCACAACATCAAACTCTTGTGCTTCAACAACTACAGCATCAGGAAGTATATACGAAGCAAGAGTGGTTTTTCCAACACCAACTTCACCCATTATCAAAGCATTTATAGTGAGTGTTTTAAGAAGTGTTGCTGTTTTAAAAGCCTCATGAGAGGCTTTTGATGCAGTTATAAAATTAGTGACATCCACAGCCGCTGCCGCCACCAGTACCACAACAACCATCATCTGCTGGTTTATTTTCAGCAGGAATACCAGTCATTGCTTCTTCAGCAGATGCATCTCTTACGTTATTAATAGTAACTGTAAACATAAGATCTTTACCAGCTAAAGGGTGATTAAAATCAACTACAACGCTACTATGACGAATCTCTTTTACTGTAACTTGTACTGTAGAACCATCTTCACCTTGACCATATAGTGTCATACCCTCTTCTAAATCAATACCTGCAAATTGCTCTCTTGGAACTTCTTGTGTTGCTTCTGGATTGTATGCACCATATGCATCTTCAGCTTTTACTAAAACATCAGCTTTTTCACCAATAGCCATATTTTTAATACCATTTTCTAAACCAGGGATTATTTGCCCTTTACCAAACATAAATACTAATGGAGCTCCACCAACATTACTATCAACTACTTTATCACCATCACGAACTTCATACTCTATTGAGACTACTTGATTTGTTTCGATTGCCATTTTTAACCTTTAAATAATATAGTGAGATTTTAACATAAAAATCATCACTTTTTTCAAACAAAGAGTGAATAATACTTATAAATGCTTCTTTGCTTCTTTTGCTTCAGATGAATCTGGATATTTTTTTACTATAGCTTTAAAAAATGCTTTTGCGTGTTTAGTATCACCTGTTTTTTCCATAGAAAGAGCACTATGCAACATCAATGTTGGCATGTATGAAGCCTTATCATACAACATAGTACTCTTTTTAAAATATGAAAGTGCCTGAGCATAATTTTTTCGTTTGAAGTTCATCTCACCTATCATATAATGTGCATACGCAGGTTTATAATTTCTCTCAATGAGCTCTTCATACAATGCAATTGCTTTAGTAAAATAGCGTTTATCATAATATTTTTTTGCATCTTTTGCAAGAGCAAAATTACTTTTTTTCGATTTTGTTGATCGTTTTTTTGAACCTGAACGTTTTTTAAGTGCATTAATTTCATCTACTAATGCGTTGTACTCTTTCTTTGTAACATAATGAAGATTGATCTCATCAACTGTAGCTACTAGTTCTTGAAGAGTTACTTTAAGATTTGCTAACTGTGCTTTACTTTGTTCTATCTCTTTTGCTAGCCTTTGCTCATATTCTCCACTTGATTGTGCCTGAACTTTATTATTATGTACTTTACGACTTAAGCTTTCTAAAACACTTTGAAGTCCATCTATACGCTCACGCAAAGAATCAAGTTGATTCTCTTGATAAGTACTTTTCTGGGCAACTTTTTTAAGTTTTTTCTTCGTTTCTAAAATAACTTCTTCGCTTGTAGTTAAGCCATAAGGGTCAGGACTGGTAAGATCACCAGCTCCAAACGCAGAAGGTTCAGAGCTAAGGAGAATTGCAGGTGCAGCAAAAACAGAAAGAAATAGTATTTTACTGCGTGTTTTCATTTGTTAAAAAATTACTTTTGAACTTTAAAATCTACACGACGATTTTTTGCCCAACACTCTTGTGTTTGTTCAGTACATACTGGATTTGATTTTCCATAACTTACAGTACTAATATGAGCAGCATCAACACCATCAGCAACTAAAGCTTTTTTCACAGCTTGTGCACGTTTTAAACCAAGTGCGAAGTTATACTCATCACTTCCCCACTCATCACAGTTACCTTCAAGTTTCACACTATACTCTGCAGGTGCATTTTTAGCAACTTCTGCAGCTGTATCTATTTTATCTTGCATATCTGTTCTAATTGCAAATTTATCAAAGTCAAAATATACAGATTCAGACGCTAATTTAGCATTGATAGCTTCAAGACTCATATCACCCTCTTGAACTACTCTGTTATCTGGAGAAACTGTTTCACTTTGAACATTTTGAACTTCTTGCTCAGTTTGCGTGTTGTTCATATCTTGTGTGTCAACAGCTGGTTGTTTTGAATTACATCCTGTAAAAACTAACATTGCTGCTACAACGCTTGAAAGTACGATACTTTTCATATTAAATTTCCTCTATACATTAAAATTACGAAATTATAGCAAAAAAAAGCTAAAAAATCACTTTTTACCAGTCAAGCGACTGAATTCGTCCTGATCCTAAAGGGAAAAGGTAGTTCTTGTTATACTTTAATCGTATAACTCCTATGGCACTTTGTCTTTGATAATTTTTAATAAAGAGAATAGCATCACCATCTCTTGAAAACCTTGGGAATTCATTTATCCCTGTTGCAGTAAGACGTCTAATAAAATCTGTTTTTGTTGAGATCAAATGAAGATTAAATGTGTTTTTTTCAAAAGCGTTGGATGTTTCTCTTGCTTTATATACTACATAATTTCCACGCGCACTACAAGCTGAATTATTTTTACCATAATAAACAAGCTGTTCAACACCAGAAGTTCCAAGTTTTTTAGTGAAAAGATTTGGATACCCTAGACGTGATGATATAAATGCGATATGAGTATCATCCATAAACTGACCATTAACATCGATCCCTTGATAAAATGTTTCTCTTTTATACTTGTGTGTAGCAACATCATAAAGATAAATATCTGGTTGCCCATTACGAGCCATAGTAATAAGGAGTTTTTTTCCATCGTCACGTACGTCTGAACAAATTATCATACCATCTGAACTCAATATAGTTTTAACTTGTGCAGTTCTCATATCTACATACTTTAAAGATGGTTTTGCACCATCCAACGAAGAGTAATAAAATGCACTTTGTTTTTCATTAGCCCATTTTGGAAAAACATTAAAACCACCTTTTACAACAACATGTTGATATGTAAGAGTATAGTCTGATAATACAATCTCAGTTTTTCTTGGCGCAACGACTCGTGAAAAAATCACTTTTCTTTTCATCCATGCTACAGAATCTTCACCCATAAATTTATTAATATCATATGCCATTGCATGTGCAACAAATACATATGCTTTTTCATTACTCAACTTATACTTTTTTGCAAAAACCTGGTTATTACTATGCAAAAGCTTCATTGTTACATTAAATGCACCACTGTCATCTTCAACAAGTTCATAGCGTACAACATAGTTCATATCTTTATTTGCTACAACAACATCTGATGCATCATAATTGTTATGTCGATAGTGTCGATCAACATTAAATATAGACAATACATTAAAATCAGCTACCAGTGCTTTGAAAAATTTTAATTTCATTGTATCACTATAACTTGTTGAGCTATCTTCGATAGCCAATGTTGGCAATGCCTGTGCTTTTTTCACAACTTCAATCGTTGCATCCTCAGCAAACAAAACTTGAATACTTAATAACAATACTAGTAAAAACTTCAATCTCACTCCTTCGATATTAAAACAACAGTTGTTCGTAAAACTTTGTTTTGTGGATTTTTAGGAAAAACAACGTTCATTAAACGTGCTTTCATCTTATCGACCTCTTCATTAAGCGCAGGACTATCTGAATATTGTAATACTCTAAAATCCAAAACTTTTCCAAAAGGATCCAACTCGATAATGGTTTTCACACTTCGCCCCTGCGTGTTGGGTGGCACATGAAAATATTTATAAACTAATGCCTGAATTTTAGCTAAATATTCATTAACTTCATCTGCACTTGAACTACTTTGCTGCTGTGCTTTTTGTTTTTCAATCTTTTCTTCTAAACTCTCAACATCATTAGTTTGTGTTTTTTTTAATTTACTATGAACAACAGATCTGTTTGGGGTCTGTTTTTTATGTGATTTTTTTCTTTTTTTTATTTCTGGTGTCCATATATCACTAAAAAGATCATGAATATCAATATCTTCTTCCTCAGTTTGTGATGATTGTGGAGCAGAAACTGGTACAGATGATACAGGTTTCGTTTTTTGTGTAGACTTATGAAGAGATTCTTTTGGTAAAGTAACTAGTGAAACAGATACAAAATCTTTTTTTTCAAGAGCATATGTTTTTGTCTGAAGATTTGAAAATAGTAATAAAGCAAATAGTATTGCAAATAATCCAAAAATTCCAAATGAAATAAAAGCACTTAAATAAAAATATTTTGAATTATCCATTTGTTGCCAACGACACTTCACTAAATCCAGCTTGCTTTACAGCAGATAGCACTTCCATCACAATACCGTAATCCAAACTCTTATCAGCACTAATAAGGACAGTAGCTTTTTTATTAAGCTTTGAAGCATACTTCATAAAGTTATCTCCAAATGCGTTAATAAGAAAAATATCTTTATTAACTTTAAGAACTTTATCTTTATCAATAGTGATATGAACAGGTGGTATTTTTGCTAATTGCTGTGTCATAGAGCCTTGAGGAAGTTTAATGTTTTCTTCATAAATAATATTTGGAGCTATTACCATTAAAATGGCAAGAAGTACAAGCATAACATCAACCAAAGGGGTAATATTGAGTTCAGGCTTTTCATCCCAATCGTACATATTTATGCCCCTCTAGCTATTATTGCATCGCTTTGCATTTGAAGATAATTTGTTACTTCATACGCTTTTCGTTTCAATATCTGATGATACGTATATGCAAATATCGCGACAAAAATCCCACTTGCTGTTGCGATTAAAGCATCACTTACACCACTTGAAATAATGCCCATACTACCACTTGAATGTCCAATATGACTAAAGGTATCTAAAATAGAAACTACTGTACCAAATAAGCCAATAAACGGTGTGGTTGAAGCAAAAATAGAAAGTAAAGAAAGCCCTTTTGTCGCCTCTTTTGTTGCAGCTAGTAAGCCAAGTTGCAAAACTTCTTTTGAAATATAGCTACTTCTACGTATAAAGTTATATAAAAATGATGTTTCACTCACAGTTTTAGCACCAAGGAGTAATGATTCAAGCGAATCACTCTCCTTACGAAGCCAACTCTTGAGAGAAAAATAACGATAGAAAAAGACCCAGTTTAAAATTAAGAAATACATTGCTAATAAAACAAGTACACCTATAGTAACTGGATGACTTTTTAGATAAAAATCGATTAAATTGTTTATCATCAACTTATATTAATTTTTGAGCTGCTGATTCGATTTTAGCTGAAACTGATGCTATCGCAGTACTTGAATCTGCAATATCATTGATAAGTTTTTTAGCTTCTTCTATAGCCTGAGATATTTCAGACTCATTCGCACCACGAATCGGTGCAGCACCTTCTACTAATATGATGACTTTACCTTCATCAACTTGAGCAACACCCCAGTTGATAACAATAGATTCGACTGATTTATCCTCTTTTTCAACGTCTATAACACCAGCTTCTAACAAAGTTGTTAATGAAGCATGACCTGCTAAAACGCCGAACTCCCCCTCTTGTCCAGGGAGAACAACACTAATGACGTCATCATTAAAGATTTCGCCATTAGGAGTTAGGATTTCAAGTTTAAACTTATCCATTACAGTCCTTTAGTTAAACGTATATTATTTGTTTTTCTCGTGTTTAGCGATAGCCTCATCGATACCACCAACCATATAGAAAGCATTTTCAGACATATGGTCGTATTCACCATTAAGGATACCTTTAAATCCTTTAATAGTATCTTCAAGAGAAACATATTTACCAGGAGCACCTGTAAATACTTCTGCAACGAAGAATGGTTGTGATAAGAATTTCTCAATTTTACGAGCACGCTCAACAACTTTTTTATCATCTTCAGAAAGTTCATCCATACCAAGGATAGCGATGATATCTTGAAGATCTTTATATTTTTGTAATGTTTGTTGAACACCACGAGCTACATTATAATGCTCTTCACCTAAAATTTGTGGATCAAGTAATCTTGAAGTTGAATCAAGTGGATCAACTGCAGGATAGATACCTTTTTCAGCAATTTTACGGTTAAGAACTGTTGTTGCATCTAAGTGAGCAAAAACAGAAGCTGGTGCCGGGTCAGTCAAGTCATCTGCTGGTACGTAAACAGCTTGAACTGATGTAATAGAACCAGTTTTTGTTGATGTAATACGATCTTGTAATGCACCCATTTCACGAGCAAGAGTTGGTTGGTAACCAACAGCTGAAGGGATACGTCCAAGAAGTGCAGACATCTCTGAACCAGACTGAGCGTAACGGAAAATGTTATCGATGAACATAAGTACATCAAGTCCTTTTTCATCACGGAAATACTCTGCCATAGTAAGACCAGTAAGAGCGATACGGTTACGTGCTCCTGGTGGTTCACTCATTTGACCGTAGCACAGTGCAACTTTATCAAGAACGTTCGATTCTTTCATTTCGTAGTAAAGGTCATTACCTTCACGAGTTCTCTCACCAACACCAGCAAATACAGAAAGACCATCATGTCCATGAGCAACATTGTGGATAAGTTCCATAATAATAACTGTTTTACCAACACCAGCACCACCGAAAAGACCAACTTTACCACCTTTAGCATAAGGAGCAAGTAAGTCAACTACTTTGATACCAGTTTCAAACATCTCTGTTCTAGTTGATTGCTCAACTAATGCTGGAGGAGCACGGTGAATAGACCATTCAGGAGCACCTTCAATTTGTTCACCACCATCAATAGTCTCACCAATAACGTTGAAGATACGTCCAAGTACTTTTTCACCAACTGGTACTTTAATAGGTGCACCAGTAGCTTTTGCTTCCATACCACGAACTAAACCTTCACTCATATCCATTGCAATCGTTCTAACACGACCGTCACCTAAGTGAGCAGCAACTTCTAACACTAAACGATGTTCAGTACCTTCAAGATTAACATTAACTTCAATCGCTTCGTTAATTACTGGAAGATAACCATCAAAATCAACATCAACAACAGGACCCATTACCTGGCTAATTTTTCCAATCATATTTTTCTCCATTATTTCATAGACTCTA